>WNFW01003907.1_pt1 | contig 13922 bp, 10 predicted proteins | sample 5400131 | NCBI WGS metagenome assembly WNFW01 (sample SAMN13153362, study PRJNA577476) | soil metagenome | isolation source: 20 cm soil or saprolite under grassland replicate 1 | place: USA:California | collected 2016-06-15 | reverse complement strand
ACGCGAGCCCGGTGGTGTCCTCGCCCCAGCCGGTGACCGGCCGGGCGGCGATCATTCGCAGCGCGTCTTGATAGAGGTGGGCGCGCAGCTCCGGAGGGTCGTTGTTGAGCCCGCGGAGCGGCGGCGAGACCAGGATGAAAGCGGCCGCCGCGCCGACCCCGACAAGCGCGAAGGCTCCGGCCGCGCGGATGAACCGCGCGGGTACTGACAGGACGATCACCGTCAGCGTGCCTGCGATCAAGCCCAGGCCTCCACTGCGCGATGTCGTCACCACAAGTCCGGCGAGCAGGACGACGATCGCCACCGCCCAGGCCGGCGTCAGGTAGGCGCTCCGCCGGCCGCGGTCGATTGCGATGGGGATTGCCATCACGATCAGCGCGGCAAGCAGGTTGGCATTGCCCACGTCGCCATCGGGACGAAATGGAGCGTGGAAGAACCACTGGAGCCACGCCTTGAAGGCGACCACCGACGTTCCGACGACGAAGGCGACCCCGACCGCGTCCCGCTGCCCCTTTGTGCGGAGAAGCCACATCGCGGACGCCGCCAGGCCCAGGTAGCTGAGCCTCATCGGCAAAGACTCGTACCGTGTGAACGACCCGATGAGGCTGAGCGGCCACGAGATGGAGAAGACGAACGCCAGCACGGCGGCCCCCGCGGCGGCAACCAGCGGGAATCGCAAGGCGCCAAGGCTGGGCCCAGCCGGGATCAAGAGCGCTAACCCGATCCCAAGACACGCGCCGGCGATCACAATCGACGCACGAGGAAGGATGTAGGAATCGCTTGCGATGGGTATAGACACGAGTGGCAGCGTTAGCGCGACAAGGGACGGAATGAAACCACCGCTCCGTTCGAGAAGGTGCTTCACCGCGCCTCCCCTTAACTGAAATCCGGTGGCTGAGTTGGACGTTATATTAGGTGCAGAGGTACCACCCGGTACCACTGAAGAGTTGAGGAGGTGCTGGCCCCACCTAGTAGTCGAAGAAGTAGTCCAGGAGGAAAGGGATCTTGTATCCGTTTGAGAGATTTACTGAGCGGGCCAAGAAGGTTCTGACGCTCGCTCAAGAAGAAGCAGAACGATCGCACCACAGCTATATCGGCACCGAGCATCTTCTCCTAGGGCTGCTCCGTGAAGGTGAAGGCCTGGCCGCCAAGGTTCTCAACAACCTTGGCGTAGAGATCGGCAAAGTCCGGCAGACCATCGAGTCGGTCCTCGGCCGGAACGAGCGGATCATCATCCAGCAGATCATCCCTACGTCGCGCGTGAAGAAGGTCATCGAGATCTCCTTCGAGGAAGCGCGACGCATGGGTCACAACTATGTCGGCACCGAGCACCTGCTTTTGGGCTTGCTCATCGAGGGCGAGGGCATCGCCGCGCACGTGCTCGAAGACCTCGGGGCGAACCTCGAGAAGGTACGCACCGAGATCGAGCGCCTGCTCCACGACTCGAGTGCGGAGACCGAAGCGGAGCCCGCTCCGAAGAAGCCGTCCAAGACGCCGTTGCTCGATCAGTTCGGTCGCGACCTCACGGAGCTCGCGCGACGCAACCAGCTCGATCCGGTCATCGGACGAGAGACGGAGATCGAGCGTGTCATCCAGATTCTGAGCCGCCGCACCAAGAACAACCCCGCGCTGATTGGCGAGCCTGGGGTCGGGAAGACCGCGATCGCCGAGGGCCTCGCGCAGCAGATCAACCTCGGCAACGTCCCCGAGTCACTCCAGCACAAGCGCGTGCTGACGCTCGACATGGGTGCGCTTGTCGCGGGCACCAAATACCGCGGTGAGTTTGAAGAGAGGCTCAAGAAGATCCTCGACGAGATCCGCTCCAGCCGCGAGGTCGTGTTGTTCATCGACGAGCTGCACACACTCGTTGGCGCCGGGGCAGCCGAAGGCGCCATCGACGCGGCGAACATCCTGAAGCCCGCACTCGCGCGCGGTGAGATCCAGTGCATCGGTGCGACGACGCTCAACGAGTACCGCAAATACATCGAGAAGGACGCGGCACTCGAGCGCCGCTTCCAGCCGGTCTTCGTGGACCAGCCGTCACTCACCGAGACGATCGACATCCTGAACGGCGTCAAGGCCCTGTACGAGAAGCACCATCGCGTGGTGATCACCGACGCCGCGGTTCACGCGGCGGCGGTGCTCAGCGACCGCTACGTCAGCGACCGCGCCCTGCCCGACAAGGCGATCGACCTCATCGACGAGGCGTCGGCGCGCGTGCGCATGAAGCTGACCACGACTCCTGAAGATTTGAAGGAGCTCCAAAAGGAAATCCGCAAGCAGCGCGCGGAGCAGGACGACTCCGTCAACAAGCAGGACTTCGAGGCCGCCGCGAGCGTGCGGGACAAGGTCAAGAAGCTGCAGGACAAGCTTGCCCTGAAGGAAGCCGCGTGGCGCGACAAGCTGGGCGAGACCGTACCCGAGGTGGGTGAGGAGCACATCGCGCAGATCGTGGCAGCGTGGACGGGCGTTCCTGTCTCTCGTCTTGTCGAGGAAGAGAGCGCGCGATTGCTTCGCATGGAAGAAGAGATCCACAAGCGCATGGTCGGCCAGGAGGAGGCGATCGTCACCGTCTCGCAGGCGGTGCGCCGGGCTCGCGCCGGGTTGAAGAATCCGCGGCGACCGATCGGGTCATTCATCTTCCTCGGTCCGACCGGTATCGGAAAGACCGAGCTCGCGCGCGCACTTGCGGAGTACCTATTCGACTCCGAGGACGCGTTGATCAAGCTCGACATGTCGGAGTTCATGGAGCGCCACACAACCGCGCGCCTGGTCGGATCGCCTCCGGGATACGTCGGCTACGACGAGGGCGGTCAGCTGACCGAGGCCGTGCGGCGCCGGCCCTACTCGGTGATCCTGTTCGATGAGATCGAGAAGGCGCACCCCGAGGTGTTCAACATGCTGTTGCAGATCCTCGAGGACGGCCGCCTCAGCGACGCGAAGGGCAAGATCGTGAACTTCGCGAACACCGTGATCATCATGACCTCGAACCTCGGTATCCGCGACGTCAACCAGGCGGGCACGGCACTTGGGTTCCAGCCCGCGGTCGTCGACGAGACGGAAGAGGTCGAGCGGCGTCACCAGAACACGAAGCAGATCTTGAACCGCGTCGACGCGGTTGTCGTCTTCAAGAGCCTGACCACGCACCAGATCCGTGAGATCGTCGACCTGCAGCTGAACCGGCTGAGCAAGCACCTGGCCGAGCAGCAGATCACGATCGAGGTCACCGACGCGGCCAAGGACCTGCTCGCGAAAGAGGGCTACGACCGGACGTATGGCGCGCGGCCGCTGCGACGCGTCATCACCAGCCGGATCGAGGACCAGCTGTCCGAGAACCTGCTGCGCGGCAAGATCGCTCGCGGCGATACCGTGCAGATCGACGTCGAGGGCGAGGACGGGCTCAAGTTCACGCCGGTGAAACACAAGCACAAGGAACCGGCGGCCGCGGCTCCGGGTCCTGCCAAGCCGTAGCTCCCCATCCGGCCCGAGCCGCTCTGCGGCTGGGGCCACCTTAGACGTTGAGAGAGGCGGGCCGGAGTGGTCTGGCTCTTGATCATGTGGTCGAGCGCACCGAGCTTGGCGCCGCGCTCAACCAGCTCCTTCTCATTCCAGTTCGAAAGGATGACGACCGGGATATTCTCCGTAGAGGGGTCCGCCCGGAGGGCTTCGAGCACGCTCAGTCCATCGAGTTTAGGAAGCCTTATGTCCAGAAAGATCATGTCAGGGTGCAAAGTCCTTGCTTTTTCCAGAGCGATCAGACCATCGCCGGCGATGTCGACCGTGTACCCGTCCAGCTCGAGCTTGAGTCGGTACATCTGAGCCACCAACGCATCGTCCTCGACGAAGAGAACTGTTACGTCATCCGGGTCCGGGGTCGCACGTTGGCTCATTTCCCATCCCTTCTCTTTCGTGCAACGCTTAGCCGGTGGCTTTGCGACCGGATTTTGAACTAGAAGAGTGAGCGCATCGGCTCCCCTCCGCCTGCGACCGCTGGAAATCGGCGACCTCCTGGACGAGACGTTTCGCATGTATCGGCGACACTTCTGGCTCTTCGCAGGCATCTCCGCACTGCTTGCCATACCTTCGGCCGCGTCGTCGGGGTTCAACCTCTTCGCGGTCTTCGGCTCTCTTCTCGAGCCCGGCTCGCAGCTCGATAGCACGACGTACATCGAGTCTCAGCTCGCACAAATCGTCACCCTGTTGATCAACCTCGCGCTCTTGCCTTTTGGCTTCGGGGCTGTCACGTACGCGGCATGCGAGTCAGCACTGGGCAGGCAGGTGACGGCGGGCGGAATCTTCATGGCCGTCCTGCGCCGCTACTTTCCCCTGCTGGGTTTCTTCCTTTTGATCGTCGTCATGGCGGTCGTTTTCTGCCTCATCCCGCTGTGGGCGTGGATCTGGGTCAACTGGATCTCCGTGGTGCCGATGATGTTCGTGGAAAACATCGGGCTGGGGGCCGCGATGAGCCGAAGCTGGCGGCTGGTCGCGGGCAGGTGGTGGCGCACCTTCCTGATCGTGTTCCTGCTCGGCGTTCTCACCTACGTCGTCCGTACGGCCCTGGTCGCGTTCGCCGTCGTACCGGTGGCCGCTCTCTCGCTCTTCTTCTCGTCGTTCATCCTGCTCGCGATCGCAGGGGCCATCAACGTCATCGTCGACGCCCTGGTGAACCCTGTCCTTCAGATCGCCGTGGTGCTGATCTACTTCGATCTACGAGTCCGTCGCGAGGCGCTCGACCTGTTCCAGATGGCGCACCGTCTGGCGGCGCGGCCCGCCACGCCTTGACCCGAGCACGTTTGGCGCGTTGCATCGCCGCGTTCGTGCTGGCGGCGGCGCTTGCGAGCGCGACGGTGCTGACTGCGGCCGCCGACCCCGTGCTTCCACCCAGGTACACCGACGCGGTTCAGCGGGCATACGATCTCATCCGGAACGCGTCGCCGCAAGACACTTCGCCCGCCGTCGCCGCGGTCCAGCTGCTGGCCGAGAGCACCGGCGATACGCAGCCGGAGATCATCAGCGACCTCAAAGCGCGGCCACCGCTTTACGACGACGCGAGGGCGCGCCTGAGCGCGCTCCTTGCGGCCCTGCTTCAGCCCATGACGACGACCGATCCTTCGCTCGCCGCGCAGAGGCTGCACGAAGTCATGTCGATGAGCCGATTTGACGGGCTCCACCGGCCGCCGTCGCTGATCGACCGTTTCACGCAGTGGGTCCAGGACCGGATCACCGCACTGCTGCGGCTGCTGTTCGGCGACCGAGCCGGTCCCCAGGGGCCGCTCTGGTGGTACTACGCCGTGGGCATCGCGGTGGTCGCGGCGCTGGTGTTCCTCGTCGTCCGCGCCTCGCGAGGCCGCTTCGCGGAGGCGCACAGCTTGCCCGCCGGGGGCCCCCGCCCGCCGGCTGACTATTTCGCGGAAGCCGATCGCCTTGCCTCGGCCGGGGACCGCGTCGGCGCGATTCGCGCCCTATGCGCCGGGGTCGCGGCCACGCTCGCGGGCGAGCGCACGTGGGAAGGAAGCCCGCTCACGGTCCGTGAGATCTTCATGCGTGCGCCGGACTTCTCGACCCTCCGTGCATTGCTCCTGCCATTCGAGGCGGCGGTCTACGGAGGACGCGGCGTGGACCCCGCGACCTACGACCGGGCCGCCCGCGTGGCGGCAGCGTTCCGTCAGCCGGCGCAGGAGGCCGCGTGAAACCCGCTCGGGGCTGGATCGTGGCGGCCGTCCTCGCGATCGTGCTCGCCGCGGCGATCTACTTCTTGCAGCCCCACGCGGATTCTCCAGAGCACAGCTCCAACAGCGACGCCGCGAACGGCGCATCGGCGGCGCTCCTTTTCGCGGGGGCCATGGGGCACCAGACCTCTCAGATGACAGGGTCATTCGACACGCCATCTCCCTTCACCGTGATGTTCGTCTTCTCGCCGACGAGCCCGTATACCGCCGAGGAAGCTGACAAGCTCGGGCAGTGGGTGCGCGACGGCGGCGGTCTGCTGATCTACGCCTCTGAACGTGGCGATCCGGAGCTTGACCGTGCACTGGGTGTCATCAGGTCCGGCGGCACGGTCTCTACAGGCGGGTCGTATTCCGCGCCGCCCACGATGTCTGGCGTGACGGCTGTCTCGGGCGGCGGCGAAGCATATTTTCTCGACCCCTCCGCATCGCAGGTTTCAATCCTGCGCACCCGAGCGGGTTTCGTCGTCGGGTACGAGCAGAGACTTGGGATCGGTCACGTCGTCGCCCTGTCGGACCCGCTCGTCCTGTGCAACGGTTACCTCGAAAAAGCCGACAACGGAGTCTTCCTCGCGGATCTGATCAGTGCGTCCGGCGACGACGCCTCCATCACTTTCGACGAGTACCACCACGGCCTGACGGTGAGCGACTTCGCGCCGCAGTCGTGGGTCACGACGCCCTGGGGCGCGGCGCTGCTGTGGCTGCTGGTCGCGGTCTTCTTCGGCCTCATGCTCCGCGGCCGGAGGTTTGGTCCTCTCGTCGGCCGCCCGGCGGAGGTGGCGCGTTCGGACGCGGAGTGGTCGGTCGCGGTCGGCCAGCTGTTGCGCCGTTCGAGCGCTCGGACGGTGACGTTGGGGCTGCTCGCCACCGCGACGGAGCGGGCGGTCGCGTCGCGGACCGGGCTTCCGCTGCAGCCGCGCGAGCGGTTCTGGAATGCTCTGTGGGTGCGTGCACCGGAGGTGGCCGGCGAGCTGGCCGAGGTGGAGAACTCCCTGTTCGCGGCTTCCGCGAGCGAAGGACAGCTTTTGCAGGCTGCGCGGCGCCTGCATGACATCGCGCACCCCGTAACCGGACGAGCCCCATCCGGCCGGTCGCTCCGCGACGGGCCGACTTCCCCACAAGTGGGGAAGACTTGACAGACACGGCTTCGACCACAGCGACCGACTTCTTCGAGCGTTTCCGTGAGCAGCTCGCGAAGGCGATCGTGGGCCAGGACGACGCGATCCGGCTGTGCGCCATCGCGCTCATCGCGCAGGGTCACGTCCTCCTCGAGGGTGTCCCCGGCACGGGTAAGACCTTGCTGGCCAAAGCGATCGCGCGGGCCCTGACCCTCGAGTACGGCCGCGTCCAGTTCACGCCCGACCTGATGCCCGCGGACATCCTCGGCACCTCCGTCTTTGACCTGGCGACGAGGACGTTTGCGCTGAGACGCGGCCCGATCTTCACGAACGTCCTGCTCGCCGATGAGATCAATCGCGCGCCCGCGAAAGTCCAGGCCGCCCTGCTGGAGGCGATGGAGGAACACGGCGTGACCCTCGAGGGCCAGCAGCTTCCTCTTCCGGCGCCGTTCTTTGTGATGGCGACGCAGAACCCGATCGAGTACGAGGGCACGTACCCGTTGCCCGAAGCGCAGCAGGACCGATTCCTGTTCAAGGTTCGCCTCGACTACCCGACGCCTGCGGACGAGATGGAAGTGCTGCGGCGCTGGGAGTCAGGTATCGAGCTGCGCGACCCGGTCAAGGCGGGCGTGGAGCCTGTTCTCGGCGCCGCCGACATCGACGCCTGCCGGGCGCACGTTTCACGCGTCGTGCTTGACGAGAAGATTCGCCGCTACGTGGTCGACCTGGCATCGGCCACCCGGGCCGCGCCCGAGATCGCATTGGGCGCCAGCACACGAGCTGAGGTTTTGCTCATGCTCGGCGCGCGCGCTTACGCTGCATTCGACGGCCACGAGTTCGTCACGCCTGACCACGTCAAGGCGTTGCTGGCGCCGGCGTTTCGCCATCGCCTCATCCTTCGCCCGGAAGCGGAGGTCGCAGGTCAGACGCCGGACAGCGTGTTGGACGCGGTCGCGAGCCGCGTCGTACCGCCGCGCTGAGCTTGGTCCGCGGCCTGGCGCCGCAGCCAAAGCTCATCTGGGCGGTGGCCATCGGGGCGGGACTCATCGCGCTCGCGGTCGCGGCGCCGCTTCTCGGCTTCGTGGCGCTCGTCTACCACCTGGGCCTCGTGATCGTCGCCGCGCGCGACCTCGCGTTGCTGCCCGGCCGAGGCGGATACGTCTTGCGGCGGACCGTGCCCGAACCGTTCTCCCTGGGCGAGCCCGAAGAAGTGACGGTCGTGGTGCAAAACCCCGCTGCGGCCGGCCTTCTCGGCAAGGTCGCCGACCATGCTCCGGACGCGCTGCGGCCCACGCCGCGGGAGGTGGTTGGCCGTTTCGACGCCGAGGGCGCGCTCAAGATCGCCTACCGCACGTATTCACCGAAGCGAGGCGCTTACGTGTTCGGTCCTATCGACCTGCAGGTGTGGCGTGACGAGGGATGGTGGCGCCGGCAGGTCAGGCTGGCGCAGCCGGCGGAGGCCGCGGTGTTCCCGAACGTCGTCGCCATCAAGCGCATCCAGCTCTCGCTGAGACGAGGGCTGCGAGCCATGGTGGGGATGCGCCGCGCCCGGCCGCCGGGTGCGTCGACTGCATTCGCGGGCTTGCGCGACTATGTCCGCGGGGACGACATCCGCCGCGTGAGCTGGACCGCCACGGCCAGACGCGACCGCCCAGTCATGGTCGAGGTCGAGGCCGAACGTGGACAGCAGGTGATCATCGCGCTCGACTGCGGTCGATTGATGACCGCTCCCGCGGGCGACCTCGACAAGCTGGATCACGCGGTCAACGCCGCGCTGATGCTGGCCTGGGTCGCGCAAGCTTTCGGAGATCGCGTCGGAATGATGACCTTCGACGACCGCGTCACCGGGTTCATCAAGCCGGAGCGCGGTGCTGCTCAGCTGCGCCGCATCACCGAGGCGCTCTATTCGGTGAAGCCGGAATACGTCGAGCCCGATTTCGGCCACGCCATGACGCACCTTGCGCTCCGCGTCGGAAGGCGATCCATGGTGGTCGTGCTCACAGATGTGCAGGATCCCGAGGCGTCGCGCGAGCTGGTCGCGCACGCGCTTCGCCTCGCCGCGCGCCACCTGGTGCTCGTGGTCGCGATGTCGGACCCGTCTGTCCTCAGCGCGCGCGATGACCCGATCAACAGCACCAACAGGGCGTATGAATGGGCGGCGGCGGAAGAGTTCGTGTCGAGCCGCCGGGAGAGCTTCGAGCTGCTGCGGCGTGGGGGAGTGCTAGGCCTGGACGTGGTCGCCGGTAAGTTGTCTCCTTCCCTGGTCGAGCGCTACCTGGAGCTCAAGGAGCGCGCCCTTCTTTGAAGAGCGACCGCTGAGCAGCAGGTAGGAGTAGAAGAGCAAGCCGGTCGTCAGCCCGATCGCGACCTTGAGGGCGAAGGGCGCGCTCGATGGCGAGATGTTGCCTTCGATCGTGCCCGCGATGACGAGCAGCGGCGCGAGGCCGAGCAAGAGCGTGAACGCGCGGCGGGCTGCGATCACCAGGGCGTCGGACCGCTTTCGATTGCCGGGCGAGACCAGCGCCCAACCCATCATCAATCCGCCCGCGCCCTGCGCGATCACAATCGACAGCTCGAGCACCCCATGCGCGATCACAAACTCGAAAAGGCCACCGGCCAATCCGAAGGCCTGCGTCAAACCGAAGAGTCCGCCGAGGCTGATCCCGTTCGAGATCATCACCCAGATCACCGGCAGTCCGAATACGATGCCGAGCGCGAACGCGAGGATCGAGACGTAGATGTTGTTCACCATGATCAATCCCGCAACCTGCACTCGCTCCTCCTGCGGGATCTGCGTCCAGAGTTGGTGATGGTGTACCCGATCGATGAGCCTGGGATCGGCGATGGCGTAGGCGGAGTCGGGATTCGCGAGGACCACGAAGAAGGCGATGAAGGCGGGCACGAACATCAGCGCGCCCGCGGCGAGGAGGTAAGGCCATGCCTCGCGATAAGTGCGCGGAAGGGTCTCGACGTAAAAGCGTTTGATCCGTTTCCACACCTCTCCGCCGCGGCGATAGACGATGCCGTGGCCGCGCGCCACGAGCCCGTTCAGGTAACGCTGCACGGGCTCTCCCGGCCAGTCGCGCTGCGCGCGAGCCAGGTCGGCTGTTGCTCGCCGGTACAGCGCGGCCATGGTCAGCACCTGGGCGGGGGTGAGCGGGTTGAGGTGGCCAGAGCCTGCGCGCGCGAGCAGGTCCTCGAGCCGGTTCCAGTCCTCGCGCCTCACCGCCACGAAGTCCTCTGCCCTCATTTCAAGACAATAACCAAGAGGTGAACCAACCGATCCCTGACAGCGAGCTGATCGTCGCGACGCCCGAACGCGTCTCGTTCGACTACCAGGTCGCGGGACTGGCGACACGCGGCATCGCGCAGCTCCTAGACCTGCTGATCCTGACCGGCATCCTGGTCGGCCTCTACTTCGCCGCGATCGCGATCGGGGCTGCCGGCGCCGACACTGTGGCGTTCCTCCTCGCGGTGATCGGCAGCTTCGTCGTCATCTTCGGCTACTTCTGGACGTGCGAGGCGTTCTGGTCGGGGCAGACCGTGGGCAAAAAGGTTTTCCGGTTGCGCGCGGTGGGCGATCGCGGCGAGCCGATGACGTTCGTCCAGGCCGGGATTCGCAACATCGTGCGGATCGTCGATTTCCTTCCCTATGCCTATGGGGTCGGCCTGGTCGTTCTGTTCGTCAACGGACGAGGCAAGAGGCTCGGCGACCTCGCGGCTGGAACCATCGTGGTCAAAGACTCCGACTCCGTGGCGCTGTGGCAGCTAGCAGGCGGCCTGCCGCCGCCGCCCCCTCCGCCGACAGGCGCTCCGCCCTCGCCGGTCACGACTCCTGTGCCGCCGGCCTTTGCGCCCGCCACACCGGCCGAGCTCTTCTTGCGGCGCCTCGACCCAGATCTGCGCCGGTTTGTGGCGTCTTACGGCCGGCGGCGATTCGAGCTACCGCCCGACCTGCGGGCGCAGCTCGCGGATCAGCTGCAGCCGAACCTGCGGTCGGCGGTGCCGGACGTCTACAACCAGTACGGGCCTCTCGCGGCTCTCGACTACCTGGCCGACCTGGAGCACGCGCCGGCTCAGTAGAGCCAGTCTCTGACCTGCGCCTCGGTGAGGTTGCCGCCGGTGAGGATGGCGGCCACCCTTCCGCCCTTGAGCTCGCTCCGCTTGGCGATGGCTGCGACACCGGCCGCACCGGCGGGCTCGATCACCAGTCCGGCGTCCAGAAACAGATATCGCATCGCATCGCGCATCTCTTCGTCGCTGACGAGCATCACGTCGTCGACGGTGTGGGCCGTGAGGTTGACCGCGTCCGGGACCGGCACGCGCACGGCGATTCCGTCGGCGATCGAGCTGCTTGGCGCCACGATGGGTTTGCGGGCTTTCCACGACAATGCCATCGAGGGCGCGCCTTCGGCGCAGACGGCGATCACCCGCGTGTTTGGCGACGCGTGCTTGATCCACGTGCCGATGCCGTTGACGAGCGAGCCGTTGCCCAGTGGCACGAAGATCGCGTCGAGCTCGGTTGCATCGGTTAGCTCGAGGGCCATGGTCGCCGCGCCTTCGGCGATCGCACCCAGCCGGCCGTCTTCGATGTATATCTGGCCGTTTTGGGTGGCCTGCCGTTTGGCCGCGTCCTTCGCCTGGTCGAAGTCATCGCCCTCGAGGATCACGGTCGCGTCGAGCGCACGCATTCGCTCGATCTTGAGCGGGTTCGCGCCACCAGCCGCGAACACCGTCAGGGGCACGCCGCGTTTGCGACACGCATAGGCCATGCCCTGGCCGAAGTTGCCTGCGGAGGCGCAGACGAAGCCCTGGTCGGTCGCGGCCATGCGGTGAAGGAGGTAGTCGGATCCGCGGCCTTTGAAAGAGCGGATCGGGTTGGCCGACTCGACCTTGAGCACGGTCCGCACGCCTATCTGCGTGCTCAGCGGCTCGCACTCGTACTGCGGCGTGTGCAGGAAGACGGGATCGATGACGGTCGCCGCTTCCCGGATGTGGTCGATGGAGATGGAGGCGTCCACGTGGGGAGGATAGTGCCAGCTCGGGTGTCCCCATCCGGCCCGGCGCTTTCGCGGTAGTGCCAGCGCGATTGTCCCCATCCGCCCGCGCTTTCGCGGTAGTGCCAGCGCGATTGTCCCCATCCGGCCCGCGCTTTCGCGGTAGTGCCAGCGCGATTGTCCCCATCCGGCCGGCCGCTTTCGCGGCGGGGCCACCTTCCCCGGCAAGCGGGGAAGGGAAGCCACGTTCCCCGGCAAGCGGGGAAGGGAAAGCCACCTTCCCGGGCAAGCGGGGAAGGGACGACGCCGCCCCGGGGGTAGGTCAGGGCGGCGTCTTGACGTTCACAGTTCCAACGCCGGCGCCCTGTAAAAGGCTACGGGCCGCCCTTGCCACCAGGGCCGGCCTGGGTACAGTCTCTCCATGCCCAAGTCGACCATCACCTTCGTCTGCACCGAGTGCGGCGGCGAGAGCCTCCGTTGGGCCGGCCAGTGCCCGCACTGTCGCGCGTGGAACACGCTCCAGGAGTACCAGGTCCGGAAGGCGGCCAAGGAATCCAGGACGCGTCCGGTGCAGCCGGCGCGGGCAATGCCTCTCAGCGAGATCGCCCCTGAAGACTCGCCACGCACCAAGCTGGCTTGGGGCGAGCTCAACCGGGTGCTGGGTGGAGGCGTCGTCCCGGGCAGCCTCGTCCTGATCGGCGGTGAGCCCGGGGTCGGCAAGTCGACACTTTTGATGCACGCCGCCGCCCAGGTGGCCAAGCGCGGCAAGGTCCTCTATGTCTCGGGCGAGGAGTCCGGCCAGCAGGTACGGATGCGGGCCGAACGCCTGAGCGCCCTCGAGCCGGGCATCCTGCTCCTCGCCGAGAACGACCTCGACGCCATCTGCGAGGCGATCCGAGCTGAGGCCCCGCTGCTGGCGATCATCGACTCCATCCAGACGGTGACCGACGCCGGCTTCGAAGGGAGCGCCGGCAGCGTGACCCAGGTTCGCGAGTCGGCCGCCAGGCTGATGCGGCTGGCCAAGGAGATCAACGTCCCGGTCTTCCTCGTGGGGCACGTCACGAAAGACGGTTCGATCGCTGGACCCAGGGTCCTGGAGCATATCGTTGACACCGTGCTGTACCTCGAAGGCGACCGGCGCCAGGAGCTGCGCCTGCTTCGGGCGACCAAGAACCGCTTCGGCTCGGCCGAGGAGATCGGCGTCTTCGCCATGGGGGAGCTCGGCATGGAGGAGGTGCCCGACCCCTCGTCGGCGATCCTCGCCGGCGTCGCCCAGGCCGCCCCGGGGACGGTCATCGTGTCGGTGCTCGAGGGCACCAGGCCGCTCCTGGTCGAGGTGCAGAGCCTTGTCAACAAGAACGAGCACACGATGCTGCGCCGGGTCGCGAACGGCATCGACGTCAACCGCCTGCACATGATCCTGGCGGTGCTCGAAAAACGGATCCAGGTTTCTTTCGGCAAGTCCGATGTTTTCGTCAGCGTGGCGGGTGGCATCCGGATCACGGAGCCGGCCGCCGACCTCGGTCTCGCCCTGTCGATCATCAGCAACGAAAAGGACAGGCCCATGCCGGACGGCCTGCTCGTGATCGGAGAGCTGGGATTGTCGGGCGAGGTGCGTCGCGTGGGGCACCTCGAGCGCCGCCTCCAGGAGGCGGCTCGGCATGGCCTCACGCGTGCGTTGATTCCGGCCGGCTCGCGTGCCGGTCGGCCTTCCGGCCTCGACGTGGTCGAGGTCCGGACCGTGGCGGAGGCGCTCTCCGCCGCATTTCCTTCACCTATTCAGTCCGGCGCATTCATAAAGGAGGCCGGTCTGTCGGTCTCTTGAGGAGGTAACCCGTGAAGCGTTCCGAGTATCTCGCTCGATGGGCAGGGGCGGGGCTCGGGGTGGTCGGTGGTTTCTTGCTCGGTTATTTCATGGTCCGGGGCCTGGGCACCAACGCCCACCCGGGCTGGGCGATCATCGGGCTGACCACGCTCGAAGGTTTGATCTTTGCGTACCTCGGCACGCCGTACGTCCTGGGCGGCTGGCGCGGGATCAACTTCCGGCTTACGAGCACCCCGCTGCCGGACCTGCTGAGTGG
>WNFW01006491.1_pt1 | contig 13924 bp, 11 predicted proteins | sample 5400131 | NCBI WGS metagenome assembly WNFW01 (sample SAMN13153362, study PRJNA577476) | soil metagenome | isolation source: 20 cm soil or saprolite under grassland replicate 1 | place: USA:California | collected 2016-06-15 | reverse complement strand
ATCTCTGCGGTCCGCGAGGTTCTTCGGGACCCGCAGGGTTATCGGCAGGCTGTGGTCGAACGTGTCCACCCTGAACTTGAACAAATTATGGGTTCAGAACACTGGTGGCAGCGATTCTGGGAGATAACCGGACTATGAGGGAAAATCTCTGGCTGTTGCTGCACAACTCCAGCCTACTTCGAAAACTCTCCGGGATTCCGTTTGCCACCAGGCCAATGCAAGCTGTCAGCAACATACTCCTACCGTCAAATAACAAGCGGAGACTTCGTGTTCATGGTGGACCCGCTAAAGGGCTTGTCTTTGAGTTGAATCCACGCTGGGAAACTCAACTCTGGGAGGGTCGTTACGAAGTTGCATTGCAGAATATTCTCGTAGAGAACCTCAAGCCAGGTTCTGTTTTCTACGACGTGGGTGCCGGATTTGGATTCTACAGTGTCCTTGCAGCGCGTCTGGGTGCAGGGGTTTTTGCATTTGAACCGGACAGCGGAAATGTTGAATCCTTAAGACACCATGTGACCCTGAACTCCTTTGAATCCAAAATTGGAATCTTCACATTAGCGGTCCTGCGAGCGAGTGGAAACGCTCAATTGAAGGGGGCCTCACAGGAAAGAGGTCACGGAAGTGGTCATGTAATTAAATCACCAGAACCTGGAGAGAGAACAAGGACGGTAGCGTGCGTTAGCCTCGATGAATTTACAAAAGTGAACGTTCTGCCTACACTGATTAAGGTCGATGTTGAGGGTTCCGAATCCGAGGTATTTTCGGGCGCCGAGCAGCTGTTCGAGCGATGTCACCCGAATGTCATCTGTGAAGTTCATGATGAATCGAACGCATCATTCGTTTCAGACTGGCTTGAGCGAAGACGATACGTCGTGGAATATTTAGGAAACTGCCCGAACTATCCGGCTCACCTAGTCGCGAAGCCGAAATGACCTTGCCCCCCCTCACAGCCAGCGTTTCGGAATAGCGGGCGCAGACCGAGTTGTCATCCGTCTTTTTCTTCAGCGCTAAAGAATATGCAACGTCACGCAAAGCCACCACAGGCCATTGAGAAGGTGTGGCTTACGGTCGATAGCGACTGCGAATCAGGTTATACTCCTTTCCGGGACATCTCTTTGAGCTCGATAGACTTGTGTCTCTCCGCCGCAATATCCACCAGAGTCGCCGGCTACCTCTATGCCTGAACGCTGTTACCGCGTGCTCGCTATTGCGGCCCAGCCTGTTCAGTACATGGCCCCCATTTTCCGACGTATGGCCGTTCATCCTGCCCTCGATCTTCACGTCTCCTACTGCACTCTCCGTGGTGCCGAAGAAGACCATGACCCCGAATTCGGCGCCTCGATCCAGTGGGATATTCCTTTGCTCGATGGCTATTCCTGGTGCCACGTTCCGAATCGCGGCTCCGGCGCTGAATTCTTTTTCGGCCACTTCAATCCGGGCCTTTGGAACCTCATACGCGGGGGAAATTTCGACGCTGTCCTATGCTTCACCGGCTACCGTTGCTCTACCTTTTGGATCGCTCTTCTTGCAGCAAAATTGTCGAAGACTGCTTTCCTTTTTGGTACGGACGCAACCACTCTTGTGCCTCGGGATGGCCGCCGCTGGAAAATCATCCTCAAGAAAATTGTCTGGCCTTACCTGTTTACTCTGGCCGATCAAGTCATTGTCCCTTCTTCCAGGTCGGTTGATCTCATGCTCTCGCTTGGTCTTCCTTCCGACCGGGTCACACTTACTCCTTATTCCGTTGACAACGACTGGTGGATCCAACAATCCTCACGAGTTGATCGGACTGCCACGCGCGCCCTGTGGGGTGCCTCACCGAGCGATGCTGTGGTTCTCTTCTGCGCCAAGCTCCAGCCTTGGAAGCGGCCCGTTGATCTGCTTCGCGCCTTCGCAAAAGCAGATGTTCGCAACGCTCTCGTTCTTTTCGCCGGCGAAGGTCCGCTTCGACAACAACTTGAATCCGAAGCCGCAGCTCTCGGCGTGGCTTCGCGCGTCCGCTTTCTTGGGTTCGTCAACCAATCCCAGCTTCCCGCCGTCTACACTTCTGCTGATCTCATGGTTCTACCCTCAGAGTACGAACCCTTCGCCGTCGTGGTTAATGAGGCCATGTGTTGTGCGTGCCCTGTCGTAGTGAGCGACCGTGTCGGCGCTGCCCGCGATCTTGTCGCTCCCGTTGCACCACAACTCATCTTTCCTTGCGGCGACGTCGACGCTCTTGCGCCTATTTTGAAGGACGCCCTGAGCGATCGTACGCGCCTGCAATCTATCGCAGACGCCGCACGGGCACATATCCAGACGTGGTCGCCTGAACGCAATATCGCCGCTACTCTAGATGCCATTCGAATCGGCGTTACGCGAGCGCGCGGCTCCACGGACAAAGAGCAAGTTTCATCTCAGGCGATACCTAAGAAATCTGCGGTACGTCCAGAGAGGCAAAGATGAGGTGGCTCCTGCAGAATGTGCGTCGTCGTTTCGGCTTCGCAGTCAAGAATCCGCATTATGCGCTCAACGCGATGGTCCGGGAACTCACTTTTGCGGACGAAAGATTCCTGGCTCGTCTTTCCGGTTCTTCGCCTCGCCAGATCCGGACCTATTTCGACGAGCCCATAAACACGCGTGCCTTTCTCGAGCATCTGTGCAACGAAGAAGCACATTTCCGCTCTCTTTCAATTGAGAGTGCGGATCTCTTCGCCAAAAAAATCCTCAATCAGTACGCCGCCGTTCGCGCTTTTGCCCCAGACTGCATCGTTGAAACCGGCGTAGCCAATGGCGTTTCTTCCTCCTATTTACTCCTCGCCTTACAGAAGAACAAACGCGGCAATCTGCACTCCGTTGGCCTTGCCGATACGGCGTTCCTTCCCGTTGGAAAAGATCCTGGCTGGCTTGTTCCTGAGTGGTTACGCACTGCCTGGCACGTTCACTTGGGTGACGCCCGCGACATTCTTCCCCGCTTGCTTAAACGGCTCGGCAAGATTGGGATCTTCATCCACGACAGTCTGCACACTTACGATCACATGATGTGGGAATTCGAAACCGCATATCCGCATCTTCTATCCGGCGGTCTTCTCATTTCAGACGATGCGCTGTGGAATAACTCATTTTACGATTTCGCGCAAAAAAAGGGCGCGCCCGAGGTACAGATCATGCGCGGAGTCGGCTTCCTACGGAAGGATCAGCCGTGAGGCTGCCGATCTATTTCTCATTCCTTCGTCCGAGCATCGTTGCTTCGAAACCATCATGCTTTCGACGGTGGCCCAATTCGAAATTACTTTGGCTACACAGACTTCGAGAGGAAGTCACGATGACGGTGCATCACTCGCTCAGCCCGATGCTCCATACTAGTTTGTCTGTCTACCACAATTTCGTCACGAATGCATGCTTGTCGCTGCTCGTTGGTATGCTCTTCCGTCTGCCACAGTGGGCGCTTTACTGAGCCGGCTTAGCGGAAACTGTGGTCGACGGCTGGAGGCCCTGAGGTGCAACTTGCCATCATTTCGCCGTTCCTTGACAGGAGGCACGGAACTGAGCGCGCCGTTTCAGAACTCATCGAGCGCCTTGCACGGAATTACAACTGCGAAATTCATCTCTATTCCCAGCACGTTGAGGACCTCCTCCTCACGCCACTGGATCAAGCGCCGCAGACCGGGCAAGGGTGTGTCCGTTGGCATCGTGTTGTGTCCATCCCAGGACCGCACTTAATTCAGTACTCGTGGTGGTTCGTTGCAAATACTCTCCAAAGGTGGTGGGATGTCCGATCTGGAAAACTCTCTCCAGACTTAGTCTTTTCACCTGGGATCAATGCCTGGGACGCCGATGTGATTCATGTTCATATTGTGTTTCAAGAATTCTACCCGCGGTTAAAGCCGCAGCTGCTCTTCCGGCACGCGCCCCCCACTAGCTGGCCCCGGCTCTTCCATCGCCGCCTCTATTACGGATTGATCCGTTGGCTTGAAAGGCGCATATACCGGCGGAAGCATGTCCATTTGGCGGGTGTTTCTGGAATGGTTGTCACACAACTTGGCGCGCATTTTGGCCGTAAGGATGCGGTCTCGATTCCCAATGGCGTTGATGTCAAGCGTTTCGAGCCTCAGGACCGCTTGCAGCGACGTTCAGCGGCGCGGGCTGAGTTGAACGTCGATCCTGAGACATTTGTACTCCTGCTCATCGGCAACGACTGGCGGAACAAGGGGTTGCACACCTTGATCGAGTCATTAAATGAATGCCGGGATTTGCCGATACGGCTTTTCGTGGTTGGGAAAGATGACGAGAAACCTTTCGAGGCAAAAATCCAACGGCTCGGTCTTCTCGATCGGGTGAGGTTTTTGGCCCCTTCGGAGGACGTCATTAAGTTTTACGCCGCTGCGGATGCTTACGTTGGTCCATCTCTTGAAGATGCCTATGGTCTGCCAGTAATTGAAGCCATGGCCAGCGGACTGCCGGTCATCGCCAGCGTAAGTGCTGGCGTGAGTGAAATCATAAACGATGGTGTGAACGGCCTTTTGTTACGGGAGCCTACCAATGTTGCGGAGCTCGCGAGTTTAATTCGGAGACTGGTTGGCGATGCTTCTCTCAGGGAAAAGCTTGTTGGAAACGCAGTCAATACTGCGAGACAAAGTAGCTTGGACCAGAGCGCCGTTGTAATGTGGGGACTTCTGAACAACGCAACTGCAGGAAAGCGTGCTTATGCCAATTCGGAGGAATAAACCTGCACATGCGAATGGTGGCGGGGCACCCTAAATAAACCGAATAAGCCGACGAATTCATTGATAGGATTCGAATCATTCAGATCAGACTGCGCCATCTTCGCTCCGCGTTCTCTGATCGAGACTGGAGCCAGTATGGTTCTGCTCAACACGTACGCAGTGTCATTGCGGCGGTCGACAAAGGGCGAAACGACACGAGTCGCAAGTCAACCAACCCACTGGCGCTGAGGTTGTGCAGCCGGAGTGTTAGCTGCAGATTGTTCGGAGAGCAGAATAGTTGGTAGGCGGAAGAGGATGCCGAGTAAGAGCCAGAGATAGGCATTCAGCAAGAAATCTTCATAGGCCATAATGCCTCCGAAGGTGGCAGGGAAGAGCAAGAAGAAGGCGTACCAAAAAATGACGAAGCCCACGGGAAACAAGGGAGAGCCTTTCAGTCTTTTGACGACCCTCCAAGCGGAGACCAAAATCGACAGGCTCATTACGATCCACAGAACCAGGCCGCCAATCCCCATTTCGACAACAAGGGCGCCATAACCGCTCTCCACGCCGACTCCCAGGCGCTGAGCACCAAAGATGCGAGCAACGTATTGAGTACCCAGAGATGTGGTTCCGATGCCATAACCGTAGGGCCAACGTTCGTAGTTGAATGCTGCGAGGAAGTTTTGCACGGGATAATCCCAGCCACGATACGTCAACTCGCTGTAGGGGCTATTCGGTGTAAGTGTTTCTTGATAAATAGCAAGACGTGAAAGCAGAGCATCAGGGTACGTTATGAAGAGCAAGGCAATCGCGAGACCGATGCCCACCCCTACCCTTTGCATGGCGCGAAGAGCACGCAACGCCTCGCCCTGGCGCCACGGCGCACCCCATATAAAGGCAACGCTGGTTGCCAACGCATTGATCATCCCCCACATGAACGAGCCCCTGGATGCGGTCAGGAATGCTCCGCCCGCCGTCACCGTTACAACGATAAAGGCGAGCGCTCTCCCTCTCTTGTGGTGAAGGAGGAGGTAGCCACTGAATCCAAGGACTAGCGGCCAGGCCACGGCTATGAAATTCGCGTACCTGCCGGCGCTGACAAATATCGAAGTGGGGCGGTAAGCGAAAGTGCCGCTGACGGGAGCCACCCGATAGAGATTGCTGAGCGCGCGCAGGTCTTCCGCTTGAACGGCGGGATTCAGAAAAGACGGACCAAGAATGGACTGAGCGACGCCGAGTGAAACAATTATGAGAGCAAGAACCAGGTTGACGGTAAAGAAGCGGCGCAATTCAACCTCGGAGTTGAGGAGTGCGTAGCCGATGAAAACTAGGGGGACGTAATAGAAAAACATTTTGAAACCCATAAGGCCGTACCAGATGCTTGTCGAGGCCGGATTGAATACCTGGAGGGCACCGAACCAAATAAATATCAACAAAGGCACAAGAAACGGAGGTCGAAAGGTTGTCATTTTCCTTCGCCGGTAGGCGGCCAGGAAACAAATGAACACAACGAGGGCGAGAAAATCCTTGGCAAAGTAGATTGCCATGTTATTGCCAAGAAATTTCCGCGCGAAGTCTTCAAACAACAGCCAGGTCAGGAAAAGATAGACCCCACCGCGCCAGTTGTTGACGGTTCCAATGACAATCAGGCCTCCCAAAGTAGCCAGACCCACATAGGCCAGGCCTGCAAAATCGCCACTGATCACGTATTGGGCGAGCTGGTAAGCGGCAAGGGCACCGGCGACGAGAATACCAACGCTGGTTAACGGGCCTCTCCGAAAGCGGCTTGATGATAGCGTGAAGAGAGTTCTCATACTTTGCCCGAGCGCGAAGCCTCATGATTATTACCGAGTCCGGTACGTTCCGAAAGGAAAATCGAATTCCAGCGCCTTGCCCGGTCTTCGGCCGAAACTCTATACTTGCCTCGCAGAAGCCAGAACCGATCGGCCTGATAAATTGTGTCAGCTTGACCGCCCATCAATTGGGGAGCTATGTTGCTCTAGGATCAAATGGGGGCACATTGATTGCAGTGCGTCCCGCCTATCGATCAAGCATGCTTAATGTCCGATCTTCTTTCCTGCAGCTCCTTGCTTGTCCCCAGGACCACTCTCGTCTACGGGCAGACGATGACAACCTAGTCTGCGAACACCGTCACCGATTCAATGTCGAAGAGGGGATTCCCATACTTATCGATAATCCGCGGCGTGAAGCGACTCCTAGGAACATGGAGCCTTGTCATTTCATATAGAACCTGGCGCATCGGTGGATCCTTTCGTGAACGATTGGCTGATCAACACAAATGGGAATCTTTACTGGCGTGTAAGAGGCAGACTCCGGCGCTATCCAATTCCCTTTTGGCCGATTTGTAATGGTGAAGGGAAGCTGCTTGTGGACGTAGGATGTGGTTGGGGCCGCTGGACCATCGCTGCGGCGCGCGCCGGATTCAGGCCCATCGGGTTGGATGTTCATATCGACGCTCTGGCTCCAGGTGTTCGCGTGTTAAGACAATTGGATGTCAGAGCTGACTATGTCTGCCGTGAGGCGGACCGATTACCGTTCCCGTCTGCGAGCGTCGATTTTGTGTTTTCCTACAGCCTTCTACAACACCTCGAAAAGTCAGCAGTTATGCGATTTTTCAGCGAAGTATCCCGCGTGTTGAAACCCAAGGGTGTCTGTCTCGTCCAGCTGCCGAATGTGCTCGGCCTTCATAATATGTTGCAACAGGCCAAACGAGGTTTCCGCGAAGGCCGCTCAGGGACTTTCGAAATGAGGTATTGGTCCACAAAGGCGATCCGACAAGCCGTAGAAATGGCCGGCCTGAAAGACATGGCAATTCGTCCTGAAGGCTTTTTTACCCAAAATCCTCAGCTTTCAGATTTAGATCTACTCTCACCGAAAGGAAAAATGATTGTCTTGGTCTCCAATGCAGGACGCAAATTAGCGGCTATGTTCCCCATCGTCACTGGCCTGGCAGATAGCTTCTGGGTTGAGGCTCGAGTGCGTTGAAATTGGTACCCTTTTTTCCGGGTCTTGTTTCAAGTGCCTTTGTTACCTTTTTCGGGCACGGCGCCAAGCGCAGATAGTGATTCCGAGACTCTTCGGCGTTGGTCACGGGAAACGTATTTGCAGGATGGGCACAAGAATTTTCTCTCCAACGACTTCATTCAACCATGAACCGATAGCAGTTTTTGATCATCGAGTTTTCTGACCGCTAACCAAGGACCAATACATTCTAGCGTGCTCTTCTACCATACGCTGCCGCTTGAATAAGCGAAGTGACGATTACAAGCTTTCCGCGCATCATTTGCTCGATGGCCGCAAGACCTGCTGTTTCCTCCCACACGGACGGCATGACCACAACGCGAACTTTCTGAAGGGCTTGTGCCAGCGCCGGGCCTGTCAGGAAGCCCGTGACCTGAACTAACGACTCCAATCGATAGCGGGTGATGATTTCCTGCAGTTTAGGGCGCTCAGGCCCGTCACCAATCAGGAATACTTCAAAACTCTTTCCTTTCTCCCGCAAGATATGCGCGGCTTCGAGAAGTACATCGATTCCTTTCTCGCGGACCAGACGACCTACAAACGCAAAGCAGATTTTGTCGGGGAGGACATCAGTGTCCTGCTGCTGATTGTCGCCGGGCCGGCAGTCTTCTATCCCGTAGTAGACGACCGACGAGCGAGGCAGAGCGTGCCGGTTGAGAACATGTTGAGAGATGGCGAGGTTTGCGGATACGTGCCGAGCGAAAAAGCGGCGGGGAAACATCAGCAGCAAAGCGACAAGACTTCGCAACCAAGAGGACTCCCGAGCGTTGCAGCGTAGACACTCGGCATAGTTCCGGGCGAGAAAATGGCCGAGACAAGGAGTTCCATCCGGCTGATGAAGAAGGAGCCCATTGAGGCACGCTGCTTGGTAACCGTGGTGTTCGAGGACCACACGTTTGCGCATCAGCCATGCAAGAAAAAGGGGCACAATGGAAGGACCAGCTAGGTGCATCGCATCAGACTGACGAATAAGGCGCCAGAGCTGGAAGTAGCTAGGCCGGCGGATGACGCGAAATGGGAATGCATGCTCGTCGAGTTCTGCGGCAGGGATTTGCGTAACGACCGTAACATCAAACTGCAGATCTCTGCTGGCCAGGCGTAGTCCAGCGAGGCCGCTGGCGAGAGAAAGAACAGCTGTCTCGACGCCACCGACGCTGGGTGCGAAATAGTGTGAATAGATCAGGAGCTTCACGGCGAAATTCCTTGGTAGATTGCAAACATCGAGAAGCGTCCGCACTTCCGACGCACAGATTTTTCTGGTGAACCCGCGAAACGCACCGGCGCGAAATCTACAACCTACTTTCCCATTTCCCCCTTCCCGTTAGAAGTTAGTCTTCAAAATGATCACAGGAACCGTGATGTGCCCTTGCTCGATGCGCATGCCTTTCAGGTTCCCGACTTCCCTCTGAGCAAAACGGACCAACTCACCTCGTTTCTCCAATTCTTCCAGTGGAGCGGCGATCACCATTGGATAACTGGGCGCTCGAACCACGTAAACAATGGCCTTCACTTTTAAGAATTCTTTCCACTGTTCGGGCGTCTTCAGCCGCTCCGGATCGGCCTCAAAACTGGTGCCGGGATCAGCATTCAGGTAAGGAATGTGCAGGTAATATTGATGCCGCAGAAATATCAGGGCCGTTCCCGCGTTCTTGGGTGTGCCCAACAGCTGATTTATTGCTTGCGCTATCTGATAGTCCGGCGCCCTGTCTTCCAGATACGCCTCACGGCTGGTAAACCCGACCGCGGCAAGGACTGGTTTCCGGCAGTAAACTGCCAGTCCCGCTGCGCCTGCAAGAATCATGAGTGCAATGGTAGCTACGGAAACGGCGTTCGCGATTTTCCAATCTTTCCCGATCGACCACTCGATTGCCGCGGCAACACAGAGAAGCGCAACCGGAAAAAGGGGTAAGAGAAACCGCGGCAGTCCCGACGCAAAAAATATACCGAGACTCGCCAGGAACCACACCAGAACCGGGATCCTCCATTCTCTTGTGTTCCTGTACGCAAGGAATACCAGGGGAGCGAGCACGAACACCGTAGGCCCGAAAAAATCCCAAAGGCCCGGGTTTTTCGCCCGTGTGGCAGCGAAGAAAAGGAAGGGGAGAAATTGTGCCGGGTTGTGGTTCGCAGTGGCGCCTGTATCGCTCGCTAGGGTCGTCAGCCCGTACGCCGTAATAAGGTGGGGCGAAAGTTTCTCCGACAGAAATGGAAAGACCGGGTTTCCCGTCCAAATTGTATTCCTCAAATACGGCCAAATTCCGCCGATCAGGCTCCCTGCCATAAATATCAACCACCTACTGAATCTCCTGGACTCGATGATAAAGGATAGTCCCACGGCAGCCGCGATAAAGCAGCCAGTATATTTGGCGCCGGCTATACCACCAGTTAGCAATCCCGCGACCAAGGCTTGCCGCCAGGTTCCCGCGTTGGCGCTCTGGTACAGCACGATCAACACCGTACCTGCCAAGAATGCCATGTAGACGTCAGGAGCCCCGGAAGTAGACATCTGCCAGAAGACAACTGGCGTCAGAAGAAACAGCAGCGTGATTCCAAGAACCACATGTTCGGAGGCCCAGCGAGCGGCGAGGCTTGCTAGAATGGCCGCGCTGAGGACACCACCCAGAAAAATGAAGCCGAGCGCCAGCTTTTCGCTTCCGAGTGCCAATCCAAGCAGAATAAGTAGATGATGTTGGCCGCAAAGAAAACTGTGTGTATTCGAGAATATAGGATGGAAACCGTCCTCGAGAATCAGTTTTTGTACCGTGAAATGGTAGTGCATCGCGTCCGACCCAGTGAGTGGCGCTAACGACGTAAGAAGCTCCACGCAGAGTACGATTCCCGTTACAAACAGCAAAACAAGTCCGGCAGTCGACCGCGAGCCCAGAACTTGGAACACGGCCCAAACTCTGTGCAGCATTGAGCGTGATTCTGAGAAAAGCGGCACACAAAGCAAACCAATGATCGCCACACCACCCTGCCGGATGTGTTGAGTGAATTGAATCAGGAAGAGAAGAATTTCCGTGCCGACCAGTCCGACTCCGATGGTTACCAGAAGATGCTCACCCTCTCTCTCCATCTCGAAGCGCAGCAAACGGAGGATGGTGTTGCCCGAACACGCAAAAGCTAGGCAAAAGCCACAGAGAGCGACCAACGTCAGCAGGCCTTCTGCTATCGCCATAACTTTTGCAAAAGCCCATGAATAATGGGACTGAAAGCCGGGGAGAATTCGTGGAAATACCAAATGAGGACTGCGATACCCCACGCGGAGATCACCAACTGCTTCGTCAGACTGCTTTTCGAAAGAACGTGCTTTCTCATAACCGCCTCGATTATGCTTAGAAAGCATAAATGAGAAAAGGGGAAAGGCTTCTGGTTCCTGGTTCTATTGACGCGTCTCTTGATCCGTCAGACGGGAGCTGGGGGAAAAGGCTTCGAGCAAGATGAGAGGCACTCACCTTCCGAGAACTCGCGCGGCTACTATGCGTAAAAGGGGCCGCTGCAAGATGCCATCTCTCCCTAGTGAGTTTCCGTTGATTGCGAAAGTTTCATATTTCAGTTGCGCGAGCTCATTCAATGCGAGATTGGGGTCGCCGCCTTCAGCAGTGGTCATTTCGTTGTGCAGTTCAAGGAACAAAATCGGTGAAAACTTCTCTAATGTCTTTCGCCCACCGCGAAGCACAGCTGCTTCTTGTCCTTCGACGTCAATTTTGATGTGAGTTGGGACGCCGTGCTGACCGACTAACTCATCGATGGTCATGGCCTGCGTGCGCGTCAATTCACTCTTCGCTCTTCCGTGGCTCATTTTGAAATAGCCATCCGAAAATACTCCTGAACTTAGCAAGTCCACTACACCACTCTCATCGCTAACTGCGGCTTGAATAATGCGAATGCTCTTTGTAAGCCCATTCAAGGCGGCCTGCCTCGCAATCATGCGTGTGGCAATGGGAGAGGGATCAACAGCGATAGCCTTCCCGCCAAAATGTGCAGCGGCAAGACTGAACATGCCAAAGTGTGCACCAACGTCAAAGAGGAACATCCTATCGTTGCACTGAAGCAAAAAGTTCTTAAATTCGTCGCTTTGCTCTGGGTCAGCAATCTGCGCTTGATACGCGACTCTATGCGCATAAGGATGGCAAATAAGCGTCCAGTTTGGTGGGAATTGTAGAGTTTCAGTGGTCCCGAGATAGAATCGGGTCGCGTCCCACAGCCACCTGGTCGATCGGGATGGCGATCGAAGCCAGTTCCTAAGGGGTCTCGGCACCGTAGCTCTTATCACAGACTTGAGCAGATCAGCCGTCATAGCGCATGTGTGAGGAACTATGCTGATTAGGACCACCTCCCATTTGCGACGACACCCTGGCATTCTACTGAAAAACTGATCTAGCTGCTTTGTCGAACTAGTTTCCGGAGGAAACTGCTCTTTCAAAATGGTCTTGACTAGCCTGTGAAAGGATAAATGAAAAGGACGAAAGAGCATTTTGAAATCGACGCTAAGTTTCGGTTAACCTTGTGGAGATTCTTAAAGAAGTCGCAGGCCGCACAACCAAGACCGCAAAACCAATCGGGAGGCGGAGGCTTCATTGGACATTGTTGTTGTATCGCCATTTCGGGATCGTTGCCATGGTACTGAACTTTGCATCGTCGAACTGATCGAAAGCTTATCGTCGAACCACGGTTGGGGTGTCCATCTTTTTTCCCAACAGGTTGAAAGCGTGAATGGACTGCTGACAGAAGATTCGAAGAGCACGTCAAGCGGGTTTATCCGCTGGTACAGGGTCCCTGACATTCCCGGTCCCCATCTTCTCAAATTCTTGTGGTGGTTGTTTGCCAATCAAATCTTACGGAAGCGTGTGCTAAAACGTTACAGAGACCGGCCCTTGCTCGTCTACTCCCCCGAATCAATTGCCTCGATGCAAATGCCATTACCGTCCACATTGTTTTCCACGAATTCTATGCCCGCGTCCGCAAGGAACTCGCACTGTTCAAAGTCCCGGTGAGTTCATGGCCGATCACGCTTCACCGGAGGCTGTATTACAAATTAATTATGGCTCTGGAGCGCCGCATCTACACAGACCCCAAAGTCCGTTTGGCCGCCGTATCGAGGCGCGTAGCTACTCAACTGCAGAGGCACTTTGGGCGGACGGATGTTGCCGTCATTTCCAACGCCGTTGATGCAGCTAGGTTTAACTCCGACATTCGAATTGCTCGCAGGTCAGTTTCGCGCCAAAGCCTAAAGCTAGACGATCGTGATTTGGTCCTTTTGTTGATCGGCAACGATCGGAAGAATAAAGGACTCGGCCAATTACTCTGTTCATTGGCTGCCATAACCGACATTCCGATTCAGCTTTTGGTCGTGGGAAAGGATGATCCAGGACTCTACCGTGCTGCCCTTCGAGAACTGCGACTACAGCAGTGTGTGCGTTTCCTGGCCCCCTCTGCTGACGTACTCTTTTTCTACGCTGCAGCCGACGCTTACGTTGCGCCGTCTCTCGAAGAGTCCTTCGGCCTCCCAATTATGGAAGCCATGGCTTGCGGCTTACCAGTGATTGAAGTGATTGCGAGCGTCCAAGCAGGCGCCAGCGAAAACATTGTTGATGGGGAAACTGGATATCTCTTGCGAGATCCTTTGAACGACCTCGAACTGACTGAGCTGATTCGAAGAATCGCCGACGATAGATTGGAAGCAGAGAGGATTGGTATCGCCGCTGCGAAATACATAAAAGAGGCATGCCGTTGGGATGACAACGTCTCAGCCACTCGAGACTTTTTGGAAAAAATGCGCTAGCCACTGCGCAGACCTGAATCCATCCTGGACGCACATGAATCTAGGTATTGAGTTGTACCAAGTGTTTTCGAAGGGCTTGTTGGCCGATGCCAAGTGAGGCCGCGTCAGAAACAGTGGTTTCAGGAATCGGTTAGGATTTCCTTTGGCTCGTCGTTATCCCTCTCGACCAACTTCGGCCTCTGGCCTTCACGTTTATATAGCTGATTCTACAGGTGGAGGATTTACGGATATCGTTGCCCACAAACGGATGTTTTTGAGCGTCCGGCCGCGCACGCTGCGACCTGAGTCATCGATGAACGACGCGAGGGCCTACGCAGATATGGAGAAGGTCAGGGATTTGTTGACACACCTTTCCCCCAAATAGGCTGACCTGGCTACCGATTGTTCGAACCGGTATCATGGGACATGCCAG
>WNFW01001987.1_pt1 | contig 13924 bp, 17 predicted proteins | sample 5400131 | NCBI WGS metagenome assembly WNFW01 (sample SAMN13153362, study PRJNA577476) | soil metagenome | isolation source: 20 cm soil or saprolite under grassland replicate 1 | place: USA:California | collected 2016-06-15 | reverse complement strand
CGAAGCCGCTCAGGCCGAAACCACTGATCTGGATGGGCAGCACCAAGAAGCAGCAAAAGCTGGTGAAATCGGAGCACAAGTCGTGACGCGCAAGCGCCGTAAGACAGTGAGCTACGAGCGCGGTAGCGCAAACGTCTACTCAGATCTCGGCTACCGCGGTGCCGGGGACATGCTTGTCAAGGCGAAGCTCGTCAGCAGGATCGCTGAGCTCCTCGCCGAACGCCGCCTGACTCAGACCCGGGCCGCGCGGCTGCTGGGTGTCCCGCAGCCGAAGCTCTCGAAACTGCTCCGCGGGCAGTTCCGTGGTGTCTCCGAGCGTAAGCTGATGGACTGCCTCACTCGTCTCGGTCAGGACATCAACATCGTTGTGCGCACGACGCCCGAAGCGAAGAAACGAGGCGCGGTCTGGGTCTCATTTGCCTGACCGTGGGCGCACCCGGCTCTCGGCCTGCGCGGTCTCAAGGAGGAGCGCCCCGTCAGAGGTGAAACGCCCCTTCAGGGGACGCGAACGCTACGTGGTAAGTGGAAAAGTCACGGAAATCGGTCGTGAGCACAAAGGCGCGCTCGTAGTTCCTGGCGAGGACGACCGCACAGGCGTCCGCAAAGTCCATGCGTGGAGCCCAGCGCTCGACTTCATCGAACACGGCGCTAATGAGCGCCGCAGCGACCGCTACAACATCCATCCGCGCAACAAGGCGCCGCAGTGCGGCAAGCGCTCTGGGGTGATTCTCCAGTCCGTGCTGCGCCTCCGCGATCGCCGCTTCAAAAGTGATGAACCGCGCGGGAACGGTGCGGAAGGCGCGCACTGCCCAAGCGTGATCGACATCGCCCCGGTCGATCGCCGCTTTAAGCGGTCCGGCGTCGACGATTACCGTTCTTCGTGCCAAGGCGGCGGCGGATTTTTTCACGCAAGGACACCTTGTCGCGCGGCAGCTTCACTGCGCCAAAAACCCCCTCAAGACCCACGAAAGGGTGTTCCGTAGGCGCTGACCGGCGCTCAAACAGGTATTCACCGCTCTCGCCTTTCACGATCACGGGATCTCCGCGGTCGGCGGCTTCACGAGCCTTGCGGAAGTTGCGCTGGAATTCGGTGAGCGTGGTTTTCATCCTGATCAGATTATCTGATTACAGCGGCCTCAGGTCAACCACACCTTGCACGGTCTCGGTCTCACTCGCGTGCCTACGGCCCGGCGGCGCCGTAAACCCGTAGCGCACGAAGATCTGCCGCGCAGCATCGCCCGTCAGGAACTCCACGAGCTGCGCGGCCTTTGGCGGCGCGCGTGCCGTCAGCGCCAGCGCGTACGTGATGGGCGGATGGCTCTCCTCGGGGAAAACATCGACGACGCGCACCCGCCTCTCGGCCTGCGCGTCGGTTCTGTACACGATGCCGAGCGGGGCTTCGCCGCGCGCCACGTAGGCAAGCGCCGCCCGCACGTTCTCGGCGCGCACCGCCCGATCCGACACCCGCGACCAGACGCCGAGTCGCGTGAGCGCCGCGCGCGCGTATTCGCCCGCCGGCACCGAGTCGGGGTCCGCGATCGCGAGCCGCCCGCCCGTCAGAGCGCCGGCGAGGTCGAATCCTGGCGCGATGCGAAGGCGCAGCGTGCTGTCAGCCGGGGCGATGAGCACGAGCGTGTTCCTCAAGACATCGCGGCGTGAGCTCGGCCGGATGAGCCCGCGCTTCTCGAGATAATCGACCCAGGCCACGTCCGCCGAGAAGAAGGCGTCCGCGGGCGCACCCGCCTGAATCTGCTTAGCGAGCACGGAGCTCGCCGCGTAGGAGGCGGCGACGCGCACCCCCGTGGCCGCCGTGAAAGCCCGGCCCACCTCCTCCAGCGCATCGCTCAAGGACGCCGCCGCGAAGACCAGAAGCTCCCGCCGCGCAGGCTCTGTGGCAGCGGCCGGGGGAGCGCTGGCCGCCGCGCCCTTGGCTCTCCCCGCAGCGTCCGCCTGCCCCGCCCCCGCGGCCCCCCGCATCAGCCCGGCGAGCAGCGCCCAGCCAAGAAGTAAGCGGCGGGTGATCAGCCTTGCCATGAGGGGTTCCTTATTTCTAGGACGGATCGAAGCCGGCTTGTCAAGCACGGGGGCCGCGCCGTTTGCGGCAGATCACGGTCGCGGCTAGCTCTTGCGAACTGCTACCTGCTCCACCGGCATCCCAAGGATGGGGGCGCAGAATGCCAGCATGCACGGACTCGCGCACTGATCGCCCCGCTGAGCTCGCCCATGACGGGCTGCCTGCCATTGCACTGCGCCTTCGCGTTCGTCCGGCGCCCGGTTGCGGCGCCGCTCTGCGCGTTCTATGTCCTTTCAGGCCTTTGGGTTTCGAACGTCGCCGCGGGGGATGCAGGGGTACTCGAAGCCGCGACGGAGAGCACCGTCACGGGCGCCGTCGCGGCTCTTCGTGCCGGCGCCGATGCGGGCACGGACGAGGCCGGCGGGGGCTCCAGCATCGGCACCCGAGGCGCGATCAAACCGGGCACCACGATTCGCCCGCCCACCTCCGGGCCGGCGGGGGAAGCCCCCGGGATCCCATCGGATGCCGAGCTCGAGGCCGCGGGCGCCGCGATCGGGGAGATCGTGATCGACAACCAGAACATGTTCAACCTCGAGGATCCGAAGGACGATGTGAAGCTCTTCCGGCTTGCGAATCACCTGCACAAGAGGACCCGCAAGAACATCATCCGCGAGCAGCTCCTGTTCAAATCCGGCGAGCGCTATTCGCGCCGCCTGATCGATGAGTCGGAGCGGATCCTGCGCGGCAATGCCTATTTCTACGACGCCTGGATCCGCCCGGTGGCCTATCACGACGGCAAGGTCGACCTGCGCGTCACGACGCGCGATGTCTGGACCTTCAATCCGGGCTTCAACTTCGGCCGCAGCGGCGGCACCAACTCCACCGGCGTGCAGCTCGAGGAGATCAACTTCCTCGGCAGCGGGGCGAGCGTGAAGCTCGAGCACACCACCGACGTCGATCGCACCAAATCGCTCGTGGAGGTCTCCGACATGCACGCTTTCGGGGGCTTCACCGCGGTGGACGTGAACTACGCCAACTCGAGCGACGGGCGGCTCCGCGATTTCACGCTGAATCGCCCCTTCTACGCCCTCGACACCCGCTGGGCCGGCGGGCTCTCCGGCCGCGATGACATCCAGACCGACTCCCTTTGGGACCGCGGCCAGGTCATCGACCAGTTCCGCGACCAGCATGAGTTCGTGCAGCTCTATGGCGGCTGGTCAAACGGGCTCCATAACGGCTGGGTGCGCCGCTTTAGCTCAGGGGTCACCTACGACGAGCGCCGTTTTCAGCCCGTGAGCACCTGGACCGGGGTGACGGCGATCCCGCAGGACCAGCGTTTCCTCTATCCGTGGGTGCAGTTCGGGCTGGTCGAGGATCGGTACCTGAAGTTCTTCAACCACGACCAGATCGCGCGCACCGAGGATTTCTACATCGGCACGACGGCGAGCGTGCGCGTCGGCTGGGCGGACTCGACGCTCGGCTCGAGCCGCAGCGCTCTGATGCTCCAGAGCTCCGTGGGCCGCGGCTTCTCGAACGGGGGGATCTCGACGCTGCTCCTCGCGAGCGATTTCTCCGGACGCCTCGAGAAGGGCGCGCTCGTGAACGGGGTGCTCGATGCCTCGGTGCGCTACTACCTCGAGCAGGGCCGCAACTGGCTCTTCTTCACGACGCTCGCGGCCTCGAGGGGCTGGCGTCTCGACCTCGACAAGCAGATCCTCCTCGGCGGCGACAGCGGGCTGCGCGGCTATCCGCTGCGCTACCAGGACGGCACCGCGCGGGCGCTCTGGACGCTCGAGCAGCGCTTCTTCAGCGACTGGTATCCATTTCGGCTGTTCCGCGTGGGCGCGGCGGTGTTCTTCGACATGGGGCGCACCTGGGGCAACGCCCCGCTCGCGGCTCCGAGCCTCGGGCTCTTGAAGGATGCGGGGTTCGGGCTGCGCTTCGGGAATGCCCGATCGGGCCTCGGCAACATCGTGCACGTCGACCTCGCGTTTCCCTTCAACGGGGACACGAGCATCAAGCGGGTGCAGTTCCTGGTGCAGACCGAGCAGAGTTTCTGAAGGGGCGCGGGCGCCGCGCACCCCTCGCCGGTGGCCGGGAAGAGCGCGATGTCAGCGTCGTCGCACCGACGGGTCAATCACCTCGAAGATTTTGTCGACCCGCTTCTGGATTCGGGCAGTCTCTTTGCGCAAGTGGCGGAGCTTTCCGAATCCTTTCATCCACTCGGGCTCTCCGGTGCGCGCGCTGCCCGCGTGGGTCTCGAGCTTTTCCTGCAGTGCCTCAGACATGAATTCCTTAAGCGTCTGACCGCGCTCGGCCGCCCTCGCCTTGACCTTGCGAAATAACGGGTCAGGGATTTCAACGGTTGTCTTCATTGAACCATATGACCGTATTTACGATCGCGAGGGTCTACAGGTCCCCTGCCCCGGCGGCGTCAGGGTGGGTGGCGGGCGTTATGAGCCCGACGAGCCGCCAGGCTAGCGTTTGCCGGCGCTCACAGGGCCGGCAGGCGTGTTCTTCGGCGCCGAGCCGACCGGGGCCTGGGGCGGCAGCAGCTCGACCGAGAGCGCGAAGGTGCGCTTCTCGGTGCTCTGCAGAACCCCGACATTCACCACGTGCCGTGTCACTTCCTCGCCGCGATCGTTGCGGATCGCAATCACGACGTAGTACTCCCACGGGTCTTCGAGGGGTGGATGGCGGATCACGCCCTCGACGCGCAGCGCCGAGGTGGCCGCCACCTGGCGCTTCGCCGCTTCCTGATCGAAACGCAGGTGGTGCAGGCAGCCTGGGCAGATGCTCAGGCTCTCGAGAATGGTCGCCTTACAGTGCGGACACGTGCGCGTCTTGCCCGCCGTCACCGGGCGAGAAGCGACGTTCATGCGCCGCCGAAGCCTTTGGTCTCGCTCTTGGCGCGGCCTTCGGTCTCGTAGCCGAACTCGACCTGGCCACGCATGCGCGAGCCGGCCGCGACCGTCAGGGACCCTGCCTTGACGTCGCCGTTGATGACGCCCGTCTCGTGGAGCTCGACCCGCCGCGCGTTCTCGATGTTGCCGATGAGCTCGCCGGCGACGCTCACGACGCTCGCCTTGACCTGCCCTTCGAGCCGTGCGCCGGCATCGAGGCTCACATTCCCGTCGACGTGCACATCACCCTTGAACTTGCCGGCGATGCGGATGTGACCGGAACCTACGATCTTGCCCTCGATCGTCAGCTCCGCGGACATGTAGGACTCCTTGGTGTCGTGGCGGTGCGCCGCCACCGGGGCCGGAGCCGGGGCCGGGACCGGGCGTCGAGCCGGCTCGGGGCTCAAGGACGCCACATTGGTCTTTTCAGGCTCCCGCGGATGAGCCGGCGCCGGGGCAACCCCCGGAGTGGTCGGGGCGGGGATCGTTCCAGTGTTTGTGTCTTTCCAAAGCGCCATGGGGTAGTCCCTGTGTGATTGAACGGTGGAAGGTACCTGCCGGCCCGATATGGGGCCACTGTCTCTATGTGCAGACAAAGCGCCGTAAAAGCTTGAGCTCGCGTCCAGCAGACCGACCAAGGGGCGAGTCTAATCCTGCAAAGCGTGGCGCGGGTATGTCCCGGCTCACAATCAGCGCGCTTCAAGCGGCGAGCCTGTAGATCTTCAGCACCGCCGGGGATGCCAGGGGGTGGCTGGCGCGGGGCGCCACCGCCTGTCCTGCGATGGACTCCTGTCGGGCAGCGCAAGCGCGAGTCTCAGCGTGCGCACCGGTAGTGTATGGCCCTAATAATGCCGATATCGTGTACATGATATCTGGGATCATGTGGCTAGACTGGCGCTTCCGGCGGTACACTTACACACCATGAAAACCCACATCGAGCTGGACGATAAGCTGCTGGCTGAGGTATTCGAGCTCGGTGGCTTTGCCACGAAGAAGGCAGCGGTGAATACGGCGCTTGCCGAGTACGTGAAGCTCCTCAAGCGGCGGGAGCTCCTCGGGATGCGCGGCAAGATACGTTGGGAGGGGGATCTCGATGAGATGCGCATGGACCGAAGAGTAAGACGTTGATTCTCGTCGACACCTCCGTCTGGATCGACTACTTCAACGCTTACGCCTCGCGCGAAGCAGCTTTCCTGACTCTGTGCATCGCCCAGTCTCGCCCGATCGTGCTGCCGGGCCTGGTGCTCACCGAAACGCTTCAGGGCGTGCGGGAGGCAGCGAGTGCCGCCCGCGTAGCAGGCGTTCTCTCGGCGTTCGAGCTGACCCCGGAGCTCGAGAGATCCGACTACGAGCAGGCTGCCGCGATTTACCGCACGTGCCGCGCCCGGGGGTCAACCCCTCGCTCGGCGATCGATTGCCTGATCGCGCAGCTCTGCCTGCGATACGGCTACGAGCTGCTGACGCACGATCGCGACTTCGAGGGCATCGCCCGGTGCTTTCCCCTCAAGCGCGTCTCACCCGATCCCGGCGTACAGGAGCTGGCCGCCGCCTACCCTGTATCGGGCACGGCGCTCAGCCGTCGACGAGCTTCAGCACCTCGGCGGTCTTCTCGCGCATGAGGCGCGCCATGAACCCTTGAGCTAGCCGAAATGACCATTTATGATGCAGAAATGGACATTTCGGTGAGTGACTTCAAAGCGCGCTGCCTGGACTTGATCCGCCGAGTCGAAAAGAGCGGCAGGCCGATCACCATCAAGCGTCGCGGGAGGACGGTCGCGCGGCTGGAGCCGGCCCGCGGCGTGGACGGCGGACTCAAGCCCTGGGAGCAGCTGCGCGCACTGGGTGGCGAGGTGCACGCGGCTCCCGGGGAGTCGGTCATCAAGGACCGGGACTTCGAAGCGCTGCGTTGAAGGTCCTGCTCGATACCCACATGTGGTTGTGGTGGCTCACCCGGCACCCGGAGATGAGCGATCGGGAGCGGGCGGCGCTCGACCGTGCCGCGGAGAAGCGGCAGCTGTTCCTGCCGGCGATCAGCCTGTGGGAGGCACAGATGCTCCACAGCAAGAACCGCATTCAGCTGCCTCTGCCCTTCCCCGAGTGGCTGCGCCGTGCCTCAGCCCCAGGAGTGCTCACGGTCCTGCCGCTCGATGTGGAGGTCGTCATCGCGCTCGGCGGGCTGCCCGGCGCCTTCCACGGTGATCCCGCAGACCGTCTGATCGCCGCCACGGCCCGGGCGCACCGTCTACCGCTTGCGACCCATGATGAGCGAATCCGTAAATCTCGCGCAGTCAGACTCTGGACTGCCGGTCGGCGCGCTGGCGGGCTGGCACCTTGAGGGCTCGATTCGAGTTCGCCGACGTCCGTATCGAGCACGTACGTCACGCAAAATCGACGCGCCGGGACAGTGGCCCTCGCAGCCGGGGGGGCTCAAACTCAATGTCCGCACTCTCGGGCTGCGCCAGCGCCTCGGCTAGCATCATCGGTCCGCCCTTAAGGGCCTGATAGTCGTCGATGCTCATCAGGACGTGTGTCGGGCGGCCGCGATCGGTAATGAACACGGGACCTGTACGTGCCGCCTTCTTGGCCCGACTGGTGTTCTGAATAAACTCGCGGCTGGAGAGCGTAGTGATGGTCCTCGTCATCGCAAGCGGCTCCGCATGAAATGTAGGCTTTGAGGCGCCTGGCCGCCCTCACCCGTCGACGAGCTTCAGCACCTCGGCGGTCTTCTCGCGCATGAGCTCGGCGCTGCCGCGCGCCTCGACGTTCAGGCGCACCAGGGGCTCGGTGTTGGAGCCGCGCAGGTTGAAGCGCCAGTCGCCGAACTCCATCGACAGCCCGTCGGTGAGATCGATGGCCTGCGCCCGCGACTCATAGTGCGATCGCACCCGCGCGAGGATCGACTTCGCATCCGCAGCGAGGCGGCGATTGATCTCGCCGCTCGCCGGGAAGAGTCGCATGCGCTCCCCGACGAGCGCGGAAAGCGGCGCGCCGCGCTCGCAGATGACCGCAAGCACCAGGAGCCACGGGATCATGCCGCTGTCGCAGTAGGTGAACTTGCGGAAATAGTGGTGGGCGCTCATCTCCCCGCCGTAAGCCGCATCGACCTCGCGCATTTTCTGTTTGATGAAGGCATGCCCCGACTTGCAGAGCACCGGCGTGCCGCCGTAGCGGGCGACGATATCGAGCGTGTTCCAGGTGAGGCGCGGATCGTGCACGATGCGCGCTCCGGGCTCCCGCCTGAGAAAGGTTTCCGCCAGGAGCCCGACCAGGTAGTACCCCTCGATGAACTGCCCGGTCTCAGCGAAGAAGAAGCAGCGATCGTAGTCGCCGTCCCACGCGAGCCCCACATCCGCCCCCGTGCGGCGCACGACATCCGCGGTCGCGGCGCGGTTCTCTTCCAGCATCGGATTCGGCACGCCGTTCGGGAAGGTCCCATCGGGCTTGTGGTTCACCTTGACGAACTCGAACGGGAGCTTCGGCTCCAGCGCGTCGATGATGAGACCGGCTCCGCCGTTACCGGGATTCACCACCACCTTGAGCTTCTTGAGCTGCGCCCCCTTCACGTAGGAGAGAAGGTGCTCGAGATACTTGCCGCGGACGTCGAGCGGCCGCTCGGTGCCGGGCTTCGCGGCCTTCGCCGGGAGCTTGCCCGTCTCGATGAGGCGGCGCATGTCCTGAAGGCCAGTGTCGGCGCTGATCGGGCGCGCCTCCTCCCTCACGAACTTCATGCCGTTGTAGTCGGGGGGGTTGTGACTCGCGGTCACCATGATGCCGCCGTCGAGCTTCTCGGCGGCGGTCGCGAAATAGGATCCCTCCGTTCCCCAGAGTCCGATGTCGAGCACGTCGACGCCGACGTCCATGAGCCCGCGCTTGAGCGCCTTGGCGAGCTGCGGGCTGGAGAGCCGGATGTCGTACCCGACCGCGACCTTCTTGGGCTTCACGAAGGCCGCATAGGCGCGGCCGATGTCATAGGCGAGGTCGTCGTTGATTTCATCGGGGATGCGGCCGCGGATGTCGTAGGCCTTGAAGGAGTCGAGATTGGTCATGGTCGCAGCCTCCCGCCGCGGATCTTACGCGCTATTCTGTACGTAGTTCATGCGACGCCCACGCCCTGGCCGACTGGCGGATGCGTGCGCGGTTGTACGAAAATTCAGGCATATCCGTACGACTGCCCGGACGTTGGCAATGAAGAAACCGCGACCTCGAAAGAAATCCGATCCCGAAAGCTTCGCCGAGGGGGTGGGCCGCGGACTGCGCACGGCGGCGCGAGATAATACGACCATGTCCACGAAATCATGGCCGGTGCAGGATGCGAAGGCCCGCTTCAGTGAGCTGCTGGACGCGTGCGTCAGCGAAGGTCCGCAGATCGTAACGCGCCGCGGTCAGGAAGCGGCGGTGCTGGTGGCAGTGGACGAATGGCGACGGCTGGATCAGGCCTCGCGTCGCTCACTCAAGTCGCTGTTGCTGGCCGCAAACGCGCGAGTTGAGCTACGTGTGCCCGAGCGCGGACGGGGACGCCGGCGCCGCCGGCCCTCGATCTGAACGCGAGTCAAGACAGCGGGTCAACCAGTGGTTCCCTGGCGTCCGTAGCGGTCCTCGAATCGCACGATATCGTCTTCGCCCAAGTACGAGCCCGACTGCACCTCGATGATCTCGAGCGGCACCGTGCCGGGATTCTCGATGCGGTGCTTCACCCCGACCGGGATGTAGGTCGACTGGTTCTCCTCGAGGAGAAAGACCTCGTCTCCGCGGGTGACGCGCGCGGTGCCGGCGACGACCACCCAGTGCTCGGCCCGGTGATGATGCAGCTGCAGGGAGAGCGTGGCGCCGGGGTTGACCTTGAGACGCTTCACCTGGAAGCGCGGCCCGTTCTCGAGGCTGTCGTAGCTCCCCCAGGGACGGAACACCTCGCGGTGGAGCGAGTGCTCGGGGCGCTTGAGCTCCTTCAAGCGTGCGACGAGCTTCTTCACGTCCTGAGCGCGATCCTTGGGCGCGACCAGCACCGCGTCCTTGGTCTCGATGACCACGTGATCCTTGAGTCCCACCGCCGCCACCAGGCGGCTCTCGGAGTGCAGGTAGCTGCCTTCGGTGTCCTCGCTGATCACATCGCCCCGCGCGACGTTCCCCTGCGCGTCCGTCTCGCTCGCCTCGTGGAGCGAGGCGAAGGACCCGACGTCGCTCCACCCCGCCTCGAGCGGCACCACGACCGCGTCCTTGGTCTTCTCCATGACCGCATAGTCGATCGAGTCCGCGGGGCAAGGCTCAAAAGTCGCTTTGTCGATGCGCGTGAAATCGAGATCCGCTGTCGCGGTACGGAATGCGGTCGCACAGATACGCGCCATGTCCGGGGCGAGCCGCTCGAGCTCTTCGAGGTAGCGGCGCGCCCGGAACATGAACATGCCGCTGTTCCAGTAGTAGTCCCCCGCCTTGACGAACTCCCGCGCACGCCGCTCGTCGGGCTTCTCCACGAAGCGCGCGATGCGAAACGCGGCACCGCTTGGCGCGCCGCGCTGGATATAGCCGTAAGCGGTCTCCGGGCTCCTCGCGACGATGCCGAAGGTCACGAGCTGTCCGGACTCGGCCGCGCCGAGCGCGGTGCGGACCGCGTGCTGGAAAGCCGGCACGTCATGGATCACGTGATCGGCCGGCAGGACCAGGAGTACCGGATCGGGCGCTCCCCCTCCCCCGTCACGCTGGGCGAGAGCCGCGTGCGCGGCAAGGGCGATGGCCGGCGCGGTGTTTCGCCCGAAGGGCTCGAGGATCGTGGCGCTGGGTGTGAGCTCGAGCTGCCGGAGCTGCTCCGCTACCAGGAACCGATGCGCCTCGTTACAGACCACGACGGGCGGCGAGGTGGGAAGGCCTTCGAGCCGCAGCAGCGTCTCCTGCAGCATGGTGTGCGTCCCGGTGAGGGCGAGCAGCTGCTTGGGATAGAGCTCGCGGGAGAGCGGCCAGAGGCGGGTACCCGACCCGCCGCAAAGAATGACTGGGGTGAACACCTTTGACCTTGAGTGGAGCCCCCCGCTCAGCTCTCCGGCAGCGTCTTGCCGCGGCCGATGGCATGGTAGGTGAGGCCGAAGCGGCTCACCATGCCCGGATCATAGAGGTTGCGTCCGTCGAAGATGAGGGGCGCTTTGAGGATTTCCCTGAGTCGCTCGAAGTCCGGGCTCCGGAACTCCTGCCACTCGGTGACGATGGCGAGGGCGTCCGCGCCCCGTGCGGCCTCGTAGGCGTTCTTCGCGAGCGCGAAATTCGCCTTGCCGGCGTAAATTTTCTCCGCCTCAGACGCCGCCACGGGATCGTAGGCCTGCACCCGGGCGCCGGCGCCGAGCAAGAGATCGATGAGCGTGCGGGAGGGCGCTTCCCGCATGTCGTCGGTGTTCGGCTTGAACGAGAGCCCCCAGACCGCGACGGTCCGTCCCTTGAGCCCGTCCTTGAAGTGCCGCTGCATCTTGCGGAAGAGCACTTCCTTCTGATGCGCGTTCACCGTTTGCACCGCACCCAGGATCTTCGGCTGGTGTCCCGCGTCAAGGGCCGAGCGGATCAAGGCCTGCACGTCCTTGGGGAAGCACGAGCCGCCGTATCCGGTGCCTGGATAGATGAAGCTGTAGCCGATGCGCGGATCCGAGCCGATGCCAATCCTCACCTTCTCGATATCGGCCCCGACCCGCTCGGCGATCGCGGCGAGCTCGTTCATGAAGCTGATCTTGGTCGCGAGCATGGCGTTCGCGGCGTACTTGGTGAGCTCGGAAGAGCGCACGTCCATGACGATCAGTCGGTCGTGATTGCGAATGAAGGGCTCATAGAGCGCGCGCATGAGCTCGGTGGTGCGCGGGTTGTCGGAGCCGACGACGACCCGGTCGGGTTTCATGAAGTCGGCGATCGCGGCGCCCTCTTTGAGGAATTCGGGATTCGACACCACGTCAAATTCCAGCGACGCGCCGCGCGCAGCGAGCGTGCGCTCGAGCTCCGCCCGGACCCTGTCCGCAGTCCCCACCGGCACCGTGGACTTCGTGACCACGATGCCGTAGCGGTTCATGTGGGTCGCGATAGTGCGCGCCACGGTGAGCACGAACCGCAGGTCCGCCGAGCCGTCCTCGCCGGGCGGCGTGCCCACCGCAATGAGCTGGAAGAGGCCGTGCTCGACCGCCCGCGGCGCATCGGTCGTGAACTCGATGCGGCCGGCTTCCGCATTGCGCTTGATGAGTGCCTCGAGTCCCGGCTCGTGAATCGGCACCTCGCCCCGTTTCAGCCGCTCGATCCGGGCGGCGTCCACGTCCACGCACATCACGTGGTTGCCCGCATCCGCGAGGCAGGCACCGGTAACGAGACCCACGTAGCCGGAGCCGAAGATGGTGACGCGCATGACTTAAGTTCTTGAGGGGTAAGGCAGAAGGCTTCGGAAGCCTAAAGGAAGGCCGCGGGCGGCTCAAGCGCGGCGGCCGCAGGGCGCACGCCGCTCAAGCGCGGCCGCCGCCGAGCACGGTGCGCAGACTCAGCTGAGCGGATTCTGCCCCTGAGCGGGCTTGGCGGCTTCCGAGAGGCGGCGCTTGGCGGCGAAATCGGCGACGTTCGTGGCAGGCGCATGCGGCAATACCGCCTTGCGGATCCATACGTAGTCGCGAACCTCCGTGTCCGCCTGGTACTCCGCCACCGACGCGGTCAGCAGCTCGAGGGCGTGGTGACAGTCGAAGCTCGCCAGCGCCACCAGCAGATCCTTGAGGATCTGCTCCATCTTGGCCCACGAAAGGCGATGCTCCATCGCGCGCATGATCATCGGGTGATCGGTGCCGGTCACGTTCGAGCCGATGAGCAGCTCCTCGAACAGCTTCTCCGCCGGGCGCAGCCCCGTGTACTCGATCGCGATGTCGCCCTCGGGGTTCTGCGCATCGCGCACGGTCAACCCCATGAGGCTCACCAGGCGCCGCGCGAGATCATCGATCCGCACCGGACGACCCATGTCGAGCACGAACACGTCCCCTCCCTGAGCCATGGATCCGGCTTGAATGACGAGCTGGGCCGCCTCCGGAATCGTCATGAAGTATCGGATGACGTCCCGATGAGTCACCGTCACCGGGCCGCCGCGGCGGATCTGCTCCTGAAAGAGCGGCACCACGGAACCGGAAGAAGCCAGCACGTTGCCGAAGCGCACCATGCAGAAGCGCGTCTGGGGGCTTCGCTCCTGCAGCGCCTGCAGGACGAGCTCCGCGAGGCGCTTGGTCGCCCCCATGACGTTGGCGGGATTGACGGCCTTGTCGGTCGAGACCAGCACGAAGGTCTCGACACCGGTCTCAATCGCGGCCTCGGCGGTGTACCAGGTGCTGATCACATTATTGTGAACGCCCTCGACCACGTTGTGCTCGACGATCGGAACATGCTTGTAGGCGGCGGCGTGGTAGATCGTCTGCACGCCGAAGGTGGAGAGAACCTCGCGCACCCGGTGGCGGTGATGGGCATTTCCGAGAAGCGGGACGACCTCCACCGAGAGCTTCTCATGAGCCGCGAGCTCCTCCAGCTCGCGCTGGGTCCTGTAGAGGGCGAGCTCGGACATTTCGAAGAGCACGAGCCGGCTCGGGGACAGTCGCAGGATCTGCCGGCAAAGCTCGGAGCCGATGGACCCTCCGGCCCCCGTGACCAGGACGCATTTACCCCGGATGCCGGACCCAAAGAGCTTCGGGTTCGGCGGCACCGGATCGCGTCCCAGCAGATCGCCCACATCCACATCGCGCAGCTCGTTGATCTGCGCCTTGCCGGAGATCAAGTCAGAGAGATTGGGGAGCGACTGCACGCGCACCCCGAGAGGCTCGAGCTGCGTCAGAATCTCCCGCCGCCGTCGGCGGGAGGCCGTCGGCATGGCGAGCAGGATCCGGTCTATCTTGCGCCGCCGCACCAGCTCCGGCAGGGAGTCCGACCCGTGCACCCGGATGCCGTTGATATTGCTGCCCTGCAGCGATCTCTTGTCGTCGATGAACGCCACGGGCTCGAAGTCCGGCCCTCCAAGGAGCACCGA
>WNFW01001986.1_pt1 | contig 13928 bp, 13 predicted proteins | sample 5400131 | NCBI WGS metagenome assembly WNFW01 (sample SAMN13153362, study PRJNA577476) | soil metagenome | isolation source: 20 cm soil or saprolite under grassland replicate 1 | place: USA:California | collected 2016-06-15 | reverse complement strand
CAGGCGCTTCGCGCTCAGGCCAAGCCTTTCTTCGACGCGGCGCGTGACGCTCGTCAGAAGGGTGACAGCGCTGCGTTCCGCAGCAACATGGACAAAGCTCGTCAGGTCATGCAGGGCGGCCAGTCCGTCCGCGCCCAGGAAACGGCGGAGATTCGCGCCATCCTGACACCCGACCAGCGCGCCAAATTCGACGCCCGCCAGAAGGCATTTGGAGAGCGTGGGAAGGGCGGACACAAAGGCTGGGACAAGAAGGGCCTCGGTGCTAAGCCTGCCACCAAGTCCTAAGTAGCAAGAAGCAACAGCAACACTCGCAGAAAGCAGAAGCCTCCGGCGCTGAAAAGTGCCGGAGGCTCTTCGCATCTGTGGGCGCAAGACTACCAGCGCCTTGCCCTGAAAACTAATTTTGCGAGAGCAGCGCTATTTTGCTGATTGCTCACGCGCGCGCCAAGCGCGAGGAACCTCATCAATGGGATCGGAAGTCGTCCAGCTCTCGCGTCGCGGCTTTGGCCAGACGATGCGTCGCGATGCGTGGTGGATTCAGCCGCTCGTCATCTTCATCGTTCTCGCCAGCTTTCTTGTCTACGCAACCTGGGCAGCTTTTCAGAACAAGTACTACGCGTTCGGGAATTACCTCTCGCCTTTCTATTCGCCGCTGCTGTTCTCGGATTCACCGCACGCCTGGATACACGGAGCGCGGCCCTCCTGGCTTCCGGGCTTTCTTCCATTCTCGCCGGCGCTCCTAATCCTCCCATTCCCCGCCGGCTTCCGCCTCACTTGCTACTACTACAGAGGAGCCTATTACAAAGGATTCTGGGCCGATCCTCTCAACTGCGCCGTAGGCGAGCCCCGTAACAGCTATCGCGGCGAACGATTTTTTCCGCTCGTCATTCAGAACGTCCATCGCTACTTCCTCTACGTCGCGCTCATCTTCCTGGTCATTCTTGGGAGCGACGCCTACAAAGCGATGTGGTTTTTCGACCGCAATACGGGTCGCCAGAACTTCGGAATCGGATTTGGTACTATCATCCTCGTCGTCAACGTCGCGCTACTCGCCGGTTACACGCTTGGATGCCATTCGCTCCGGCACCTCGTTGGTGGCTACCTCGACCGCCTTTCTCGTGCCCCGGTTCGCCGGAAGACCTACGATTGCGTCAGCTGTCTCAATCGCGGGCATATGCGCTGGGCGTGGCTCAGTCTCTTTTGGGTCGCGTTTTCCGACGTCTTTATCAGGCTCTGCGCGATGGGTATCTGGCACGACGTGAGGCTGTTCTAGGTGGCGGAATACCAGCGACACGAGCATGACGTGCTCGTGATCGGCGCCGGCGGTGCGGGCCTGCGCGCGGCAATCGAGGCGGCACACGTCGGAGCATCGGTGGGCCTCGTCTGCAAGTCGCTTCTGGGCAAAGCGCACACGGTGATGGCGGAAGGCGGCGTCGCTGCCGCGCTGGCGAACGTGGACGATCGCGACAACTGGAAAGTCCATTTCGCCGATACAATGCGCGGCGGCCAGTATCTGAATAACTGGCGGATGGCGGAGCTGCACGCCAAGGAAGCGCCCGACCGGGTGCGCGAACTCGAGGCGTGGGGAACGGTGTTCGACCGCACCGCCGACGGCCGCATCCTCCAGCGCAACTTTGGCGGACACAAGTATCCGCGGCTCGCGCACGTCGGGGACCGCACGGGCCTCGAGATGATCCGCACGCTCCAGGACTACGCCGTCTATCAGCCGATCGATGTGCACATGGAATGCACCATCGTCTCTCTACTCAAGGACGGCAATCGCATCGCCGGCGCGGTGGGATATGATCGGGAGCGCGGCCGCTTCAAGCTCTTCGTCGCCAAAGCGGTCGTGCTCGCGACGGGAGGGATTGGCAGGGCGTTCAGCGTTACGAGTAACAGCTGGGAATACACGGGTGATGGGCATGCGCTTGCCTACAACGCGGGCGCCGCGCTTCAGGACATGGAGTTTGTACAGTTCCATCCAACCGGAATGGTCTGGCCGCCAAGCGTGCGCGGAATCCTGGTGACCGAAGGCGTGCGCGGCGAAGGTGGCATTCTCGTCAACAAGGAAGGGCGTCGCTTCATGTTCGACGACATCCCCGAGAATTATCGCAATCAGACCGCCGACAACGAGGAAGAGGGCTGGCGCTACACCCAGGGCGACAAGAACGCGCGCCGTCCGCCCGAGCTGCTGACGCGCGATCACGTCGCGCGGGCGATCATGAAAGAGGTTCGCGAAGGAAGGGGCAGCCCGCACGGCGGGGTGTTCCTTGATATCTCGTGGATCTCCTCCAGGCTTTCTGACGCCGAGGCCCACATCAAGAAGAAGCTTCCGAGCATGTACCACCAATTCAAGCAGCTCGCCGATATCGACATAACGAAGGAACCAATGGAGGTTGGACCCACGACCCACTACGTCATGGGCGGAATTCGCGTCGACGGTGACACGCAGATGTCGACAGTCCCCGGCTTGTTCGCCGCCGGCGAAGTTGGGGCCGGCCTGCACGGAGCGAACCGACTTGGTGGTAACTCTCTGTCCGATCTCCTGGTTTTCGGGATGCGCGCCGGTAAATACGCGGCCGAATTTGCGGGGCGGCAATCCTCTCCGAAGGCAGATGCGCAGCAGGCGGACGCGATCGTTGGTGCAGCGCTCGAGCCATTTAGCAGGCAGGGTGGTGCCGAAGGCCCGTACCAGGTGGAGCACGATCTCCAGACGATGATGCAGGAGCTCGTCGGAATCGTGCGCCGCGAGGACGAGATGCGGCGAGCATTGGACGGTCTCAAGGCGCTTCGCGACCGTGCGCAGAAGGTTTCCGTTTCCGGTAACCGGGAGTACAATCCCGGGTGGCATACCGCCCTCGATCTGAAAAATCTGCTCACCGTCTCGGAGATTGTCGCACGCGCGGCACTCGAACGAAAAGAGAGCCGCGGTGGACATTTTCGCGATGATTTCCCAGACAAGGATCCGGCTTACGCAAAATTCAACATCATCGTACGGCGTGGTTCGGCCGGCGAGATGCAGGTAACACGCGAGCCGATTCCTGAGATGCGTCAGGATCTCCGGCAGATTATCGAGGAGAACAGGTAATGGCTGCCACGACGAAGGAATCATTCGCGCAAAACATCGTCGAGAGCGGGCAGCGCGCGGCGGCGAGGAGCGACACCAGCGCCGGTACTGAAACGCGCAGCGCGACGTTTCGCGTGTGGAGGGGCACGGCCGCGACGGGGCAGCTCCAGAACTACTCCACCAAAGTCTCTGAAGGCATGGTCGTGCTCGACGCGATCCATCAGATCCAGGCCGAGGGGGCGACTGACCTCGCGGTGCGCTGGAACTGCAAGGCGGGAAAGTGCGGATCGTGCTCGGCCGAGATCAACGGCATGCCGCGCCTGATGTGCATGACACGCCTGAGTGAGCTGGATCTCGAGGAAGCGGTAACCGTCGAGCCGATGCGCGCATTTCCGCTCGTGAAGGATCTCGTTACCGACGTGTCGTCCAACTTTCGCGCCAAGAAGCGCATCAGAAAATTCACACCGCGACCGCCGGACGCGCCCGACGGCACCTGGCGCATGGCGCAGTCAGATGCGGACCGGGTTCAGGAATTCCGGAAGTGCATCGAGTGCTTTCTCTGCCAGGACGTCTGCCACGTGCTGCGGGACCATCACCTGCACGAACAGTTCATCGGCCCCCGATTGCTCGTGCACGCGGCGCAGCTCGAGATGCACCCGCTCGACGTTCTCGACCGGACCGGCGATCTCAAGGAAAGCCACGGCATCGGCTACTGCAACATCACGAAGTGTTGCACGAAGGTCTGCCCGGAGCACATCACGATCACCGACAACGCGATCATCCCGCTCAAGGAGCGGGTCATCGACAGACACTACGATCCGCTCGGGAAACTCGTCCGCCTGCTTCGGGGTAAGAGATCGGCGAGCGCGGCGGACGAGCACGGGGAAAGAAAGCCGGAGGGCGTTGCCGGGTGAAAGAACACTTCAGGCTCAAGCCGATCTCCAAGGAAGCGATTCCGCGAGCGATTCAGAAGGCGGAGCGATATCGTCTGCTCAACCAGTCATGGGCGGCGGAGAGTATTTGCCGCGACATCCTGGAGATCGACGCCGCCAATCAGCAGGTCCTGGTGATGCTCGTACTTGCGTTGACCGACCAGCTGGCCGAGGGTCATGCGTTGGTAATGAAAGCGGTTCACGAGACGTTGCCGCGAATAACCGATCCGTATCAGCGCTCCTACTACACCGGGATCGCATCGGAGCGAAGCGGCCAGGCGCATCTGCATCGGGGAGGCATGGGAAGCGGAGCAATGGCTTATGATTCATTGAGGGAAGCGATGACTTGGTACGAAAAGGCCGAAGCAATCCGGCCACCGGGCAACGACGATGCGATCCTGAGGTGGAATACCTGCGCGCGTCTGATCAGCTCGAACAGGGAGCTCGCTCCTCACACGGAAGCTGCTTACGAACCAGCACTGGAAGATTGATGCGAATCGCTGCGCGCCTTTCATTTTTCTTCATCCTCGCCGCCACGATCTTCGTGAGAGCGCTTTCGGCGCAACAGAAGCCGCCTTCAGTCACGGCCCCAACTCCGAAAGCGGCGACGGCCGAGATCCGCGGCGTGGTGCTCGACAGCTTGAACGGGAGATACCTCTCCGGAGCCGACGTGATCATCCAGGGCGCGAAAGTCACGGTCGTCACGGACTCCGTCGGGAGGTTCAGGATCGATAGCCTTCCGCCCGGCACATATCAGGTCGGAGTATTCCATCCGTTGCTCGACACGCTTGGCATCTCACTTTCAACGGCGCCCTTTCACGTGGGTGCGGACAGCTCCAGCCTCATCGTGCTGGCGATCCCCTCCGCTCCAACGATCATTCGCAGCGCCTGTCCCGCGCGCGGACCGCGCGCTCAGGGCACCTCCGCGGTGATCGGACATGTAATGGACCCGGAATCGCTGCAGCCAATACCGGGGGCCGAGGTCTCGATCGCGTGGACACAAATCGAGGTCTCCAAGCAGATTGGGCTGCGTCGTACGCCGCGGCTGCTCCACGACAGTACCGATGCGGCAGGCGCGTTCAAAATATGTGGACTGCCGGGTTCCATGCAGGCGACGCTGCAAGCGCGAAAGGGGAGTTTCGTCACCGCGGAGATTCCGATTGCGCTCGGCGACGAGGAGTCGGAGCTCTTTGCGCGGACGCTGCTGCTCGCCCATGTCGATTCCGGGACGAAGACCGGCAACGCCAGCGTCTCGGGTCGCATCGTGCTCGAGGGCGCTCCGTCAAACGCGGGTAGCCGGGTCGAGCTCGTTGGAACCGATGTGGTCGCGCTGACCAATGAAAACGGCGAGTTCGCGATGAAGAACCTGCCCTCTGGAAGTCACGTTCTTCTCGCTCGGCACCTGGGCTTTGGCGCCGAAACGGTGCCGGTGGATCTGTCGTCGCGCGAGCCGAAGAAGGTCACGATCAAGTTGCCGAAATACGTCGCGATGATGGACCCCGTTCTGGTGACGGCGCGTCGCAGCGCGAGCCTCGATAAAGTCGGTTTCAGCCAGAGAAAGAGATCCGGAATGGGCTACTACCTTGGTCCCGAGCAGATCCAGGCCATGCACGCGAACTATCTCACCGACATTTTGCGGACTGTTCCCGGCCTTCGCGTGAGTTACGGTCCACAGGGCGAGGAGGTCTCGAGCTCACGCGGCTCGGGCAGCCTGATGGGCGCACCCGGTTGCGTGCAGTATTACCTCGACGACATGCCATGGCAATCGGCGACCCCCGGCGACATCAATCAGTTCGTTAACGGAAACGAAATCGTCGGCGTTGAGGTTTACAACGGCCCCGGAGTCCCCGCGCAGTACAGCCGCGCCATGCAGGATTGCACCACGATCGTTCTCTGGACGAAGTTCAAGATCCGGAATTAGAAAACCTTCACGCTGGAGTCAGGATGAAAACGCCGAGCCACTCCTTGCTGGTCAGCATTGCAGTCACGGTCGCGCTTTGTGGCGCGTGCTCCGCCGTTCAGCGGATGAGAAATGCCGTATCCACTGCGACAGCGGTCATGTACAACGTCAATGGCGCGACGATTGGTACCGCGCAAATCTCTCAGGACCAGAACGGCGTTGTGACGGTGGACATCGCGAGCATCTCGCTCCCGGCTGGAACGCACGGAATTCATTTTCACGAAATTGGCAAGTGCGAGGGCGGGACGACCGCCTTCTCGACGGCGGGAGGGCACTACAACCCGATGGGGATGGAACACGGTCTCCAGAATCCGAGGGGTCCTCACGCCGGCGACAATCCCAACATCGTCATCCCAGCCAGTGGTGTTGGCGCCGTTTCGTTTACCAGCGATCGGGTGAGCCTCACTCCGGGTACGCGAACGCTGCTCGATGGCGATGGAAGCTCGCTCGTAGTTCACGCGAATGCCGACGATCAGATCACCAACCCGTCGGGCAACAGCGGAGCACGCATCGCGTGTGGCGTCGTGCGAGCGATTCCCTAGCGATTAGCGACCGCTGGCGCTCTTCGCCGATGCGGGAATTGCCTCGGCGAGTGCTATCGCGATGCTGTCTGAGGCCGTCCGCGCCCCCGCTTTTGTTCGTAGAGGGCCATGTCGGCCTGCGCCAGTAGATCAGCGAGCATTGTCCCCTCCGCTTTTGATCTCGTCGCACCAACGCTCAACGAGAGCTCGAACGGGCGATCGACCTCTGTGTTGTGCGCCGCTACCCGCGACTTTATCCGCTCGCAAACGAGCTCGGCGGTCTGGGCAGAATCGACCGTCAGCAGCGCGACGAACTCATCGCCGCCGAGTCGCGCGATGATGTCCGCCTCGCGACAGCTCTCGCGGAGGACGCGGGCAGTGTCAATGAGGGCGCGATCGCCCGCAAGATGGCCATACGTGTCATTGATGTACTTGAGGTGATCGACATCGATGAAGATCATCAGTACGTCGCGCTCCATTCGCATCGCGAGCTTGAGCGCCTGTTCGGAGAGCGTGATGAAAGCACGGCGATTCGGAAGGCCGGTGAGCTCGTCGACGAGCAGCAGCGCCTTGAGCTCGTCCTCCGCGCGCTTCAGCGCCGAGATGTCGTGATACATGGCGTAGACTCGTCCGGGCTGATCGCCGACTCCGAACGGTGTCGCTGAGATCGAAACCCAGAAGCTGTGGCCGTCCTTGTGGCGCCGTAGCGTCTCGACGGTGACTTTCTCTCCCGCCGCCACTCGTGCGGTGAGATTTTCGCCTTCCTGAACGAGACCCTCCGGCACGATCAAGTCATTGATGTTCCGGCTCGCAGCTTCGTCGTCGGTGTAGCCGAACATGTTCGTGAATTGGCCATTGACGCGGATGATGTGGTCGTGCTCATCAAGAATGGCGATCGCCTCCGGCGCGCTCTCGAAGAGCGCGGCGAAGTAGACGTTTTGAGTCTGCAGCGCTCCGTACAGACTCTTTCGATCGGTCACGTCGATGGCAATCCCGACAGTGCCCGAGATTCGTCCGTCGGCTCCACGAGTTGGTTCTACTCGCGTCTCGAACGAGCGGCCGCGCCAATCGGTCTCGTACCTGACGAGTTCTCCCTGAAGAGCGCGTAGATGCGCCGCGAGCGGGGTGAATCCGGGATCCCTGGTCTTGAGCACTTCGTACAGCGTCATGCCGACCTGGTCGTTGGCACTCGTCCCGATGAGATTCAGCCCGGCACCCTGCGACGATGTGATATTGAGCTGCGCGTCGGTGGACCAGAGGTTCACTGGCACTGACTCGAGCATGAAGCTGAGACGCCGCTCCGAGTCGAGGCCGTCGTGGGACAGTGGATCCGCTTTCTTGGCGGGACCTCGGTTCGATCCCCGGAACAGTCGCCTGAGGAGGTCGCCGATTGGCTTGAGCGGCCGAGTCACTGTGGAAGGAGAGGTCAACTTGCCTCTCATTCTCTCACCGTTCACCGCCGAGCGCAATGATTTCAGTGCTCATCAGTGCCGATGGCCAGCCGGGATCACCCGCATTTGCCGATTTCGGACGCCCGCCACATCTTCGAGCAGCCCATTCTTGCATGCAGGAGGTCGTCATGATTCTCGTCGCTGGTGCCACCGGAGTGCTTGGCTCGGAGATCGTTCGTCGGCTCAGAGCGCGCGGCGAAGAAGTGCGCGCGATCGTGCGCGTCACATCGGCTCCCGAAAAAATCGAGCGCCTGAGGATGCTGGGAGCGGAAATCGTGCAGGCTGACCTGAAAGAGCCGCGGACGCTTCTCGCCGCTTGCGCGGGCGTGAACGCAGTGATCTCGACGGTGACGACTATTCTCACCTCACAGCCTGGCGATTCTTTTGAGGCAACCGATGGCGAAGGTACTAAAGCGCTGATCGATGCGGCAGGCAAAGCAGGCGCAGCGAAATTCGTCTTCGTTTCCTTCGACACGAGCAAGTCGCCGGAAAATCCGTTGAGCGCCGCGAAGAGAGGTGTGGAGGAGCATCTGAAGAAGAGCGGGATGGACTACACGATCCTGCACCCGACTCTGTTTTGTGAGATCTGGCTCGGACCGATGCTGTTCGCTGATCCCGATGCGTGCACGGCAAAGGTCTACGGAAAGGGAACCGACAAGCTCAGATACGTGACGGTTGCGGACGTTGCCGAGTTCGCGGTGCAGTCCCTGTCGAATCCCGAAGCGCAGAACGCGACGGTCTCCTTTGGCGGGCCGGAGGAGATCAGTCAGCGCGAGGCAGTGCAGCTATTCGAAGATGCCTACGGAAAGAAGTTCAACGTGATCGAAGTTCCGGAGGAGGCTCTCGAGGCGCAGTGGAGTTCAGCGCAGAATCCGTTCGACAAGACTTTCGCCGGTCTCATGCTTGGCGTGGCGCGTGGCCTTGGCGTCGGCGTCAGCCCGCCAGTCGAGAAATTCCCGATGCAGATGACATCGCCTCGCGAGTACGTTCGAAAACTCGCCGGAGTCCGGCCGATAGAACGCGAGGCGAGCTCGAAGAGCGACGGAGAAACGGCCAGGGAAGCGGGGCTCTTATAGGACTGCGAACTGCGGACAGACTACGGACGCGCGAGTCCGCAGTAGTCCGCAGTAATCGAAGGTCTTCCCGATCAGGCCGTGCCGCAAGCCGTTCTTACCCGCGCTGCATCGTCGGGCATGTAGATCGCAAGCGCGCTTGCTTTCTGCGTTGCTGACTTCGCGCCGACAGCCTCGCCAAGAACCTTGATCGTGGTCTTGGACTGCTCGACCGGGTTTACGATGACCGCATTCGCGCCGACCTTCGCCGCACCATTGCGGATCTGCGTCTGGAGCTGGTTGTCGGTCGTCCAGACAGAATTGCCCGTCGCCTGGATCCAGGCTAGCTCGTAGTAGTCGTACGGTACCTCTGACCGGCTGTTATAGACGGCGATGGCATTTCCGCACGTCGGCGCGCGACTCATCGCCGGATTGATGGCGGTGGTCGTCTTCTTGACGCCCGCGCACGCCGAACCGAGGGCGAGCGCGCACGCGAGCGCCGTTCCTTTGATGATGTTGGTCCCGATCATGGCTACTCCCTGCGATTCTTTGAGTGGTTGCCCGTCATTCTGATGCGGGCTCGTGCTTTTTTTTGCAAAGGAGAGGCCGTTTCAGGCCCGCGAAAGCAAGCTGATCGGCGGCGAATTCCTATTGGTTTACGCCGCTGGCGAGGAATCCGCCGTCCACCGCCAGCAGGTGGCCGGTCACGAAGCTTGCCGAGTCCGATGCGAGAAAAACCGCCGCTCCAGCAAGCTCTTCCGGCAACCCAAAGCGGCGCATGGGCGTCCGGATGAGAAGCTCGTGCCCGCGATCGGTCCCATCGAGCAAACCCTCAATTAGCGCTGTCCGGAAGACGCCGGGCAGAATCGCGTTCACGCACACGCCGTGCGATGCCCATTCAACCGCAAGCGATTTCGTGAGTGCGGCGACACCGGCCTTGCTCGCTCCGTACGCCGCGACTTCGTGCAAGGCGACGACGGAAGTGAGCGATCCGATGTTGATGATGCGTCCATACCCACGCTCGATCATGTGGCGACCGAAGACACGGCAGGTGCGTAGCATCCCGGTGAGGTTCGTGTCGAGTATCCCGTTCCACTCGGCGTCCGAAACATCGAGGGTGGGACGTCGCACTGTCCGACCCGCCGCGTTCACAAGAATCTCGATCTTGCCGAACTTTTCGATGGCTGCGTTGGCGACTGCCTGGATCGAATCGACATCCGACACGTCGGCAGCCATGACGAGCGACCGACGTCCGCGGGATTCCACCTCGCGCGCGGCCTCCTTCACGAGTTTCTCCCGACGACCCGTCGGCACGACATCGGCGCCGGCGTCGGCCAGACCGAGCGCAATCGCCTTGCCGATTCCCGAGGTCGCGCCAAAAACCACGGCGGTGCGGTTGGTTAAATCGAGCCCGGCGAAGGACATGGTGCGGTAGAATGTTACCGCGACGAGACAAACACAACACCGACGCGCTTTAACTCAAAACTGGTGACGGGCATGGAGCGAGCGTAAAATTGCGTATGGACCTCGTAACGTTCGGCGAAGCGATGGTGCGTCTCACTCCGCCTTCCTCTCAGCGGATCGAGCAGGCGCGCAGTTTCGATGCTTACGTGGGCGGTGGGGAGCTGAACGTCGCTGTTGCTGCCGCGCGGCTCGGCGTTTCGTCGCGCTGGGTGTCTCGCCTTCCGGAAAACGCGCTCGGCCACATGATTGCGAACCGCGCGCGCGAGCAAGGAGTCGACGTATCCGTCGAGTGGACTGCTGGCGACCGCGCCGGTGTTTACTACGCGGAGCTGGGCGCCGCCCCGCGCGCGAGCAGCGTCCTGTACGATCGAGCGGCGTCATCCATCAGTAGAATTGCGCCTGGCACCGTTGACTGGGCGTCGGCGTTCAGCGGCGCGCGCTGGTTTCACGTGAGTGGCATCACGCCGGCACTGAGCGCCTCCGCCGCCAAGGTCACCGCCGAGTCGCTGGTCGCTGCGAAAAAAGCCGGACTCACCGTCAGCTATGATCTGAATTATCGCAGCAAGTTATGGAGCGCCAAGGAGGCGCGCGCGATTCAAGAGCCACTGATGCAACACGTTGACGTCCTCATTACAACGGAAGAGGACACTCGCGTGGTGTTCGGCATCGCCGAAAGCAAAAATGCTTACGAGCACCTCGACGCCGAGTCATACGACGAGGTCGCGCGCACCCTCCAGAAACGGTTCGCGCTGCAAGCGGTGGCCGTCACGCTCCGCGAGAACCCACTGGTGCTGGTGAATAGCTGGAGCGCGATCGTCGCGGCAGAAGGCGAGATTCATCGCGCGCCGCGCTATGAAGTCGAGGTAGTGGATCGCATCGGTGCCGGCGACGCATTCAGTGGCGGTCTCATCGTCAGCCGTCTCGAGAATCGCGGCTGGCACGACACGGTTCGCTTCGCGACGGCGACCTCCGCCCTCAAACACAGCATTCCGGGCGATTTCTGTCTCGTGACCCGGCGCGAAGTGGATCAACTCCTGGGCGGCGCGAGCTTGCGCGTATCGCGGTAAAATCTCGAGGTGATCACTTTTCGCTGGTTCGGTCCGCGCGATCCGATTCCGCTCGCGTACATCCGGCAGATTCCGGCAGTGCGGGGAATTGTCGGCGCTCTTTTCGACATTCAGATCGGCGAGCCGTGGACGCTCGACCGCATCGAGGCGCTGCGTGAAGAAGTCGAGCGGCACAGCATGTCTCTCGCCGTCATCGAGAGCATTCCAGTCCACGAGGACATCAAGCTCGGGCTGGCAACGCGCGACCGACTCATCGAAAACTACTGCGAGAGCGTACGTAATCTTGGGCGGGCCGGCGTGCCGGTGCTGTGCTACAACTTCATGCCGGTGTTCGACTGGATGCGCACCGATCTCGCGCGGCGGCTGGACGACGGCTCGACCGCGCTCGCGTACGACGATGCCGCGCTCGGGAAAATCGATCTTTCTCGTGGCACTGCCGACCTGCCTGGCTGGGCTACAGCCTATGACGCCGCCACCCTTGGAAAGCTTCTCCACGCATACCGCTCGGTACACGAAGAGAAATTATGGGACAATCTGGCGTACTTTCTTCACCGTGTGGTGCCCGTCGCGTCCCAATCCGGCGTGCGCATGGCCCTGCACCCCGATGATCCGCCGTGGTCGATCTTTGGATTGCCGCGCATCATCACCAGTGGCGAGGCACTCGAGCGCGTGACGAGAATCGTCGACGATTCCGCCAACGGCATCACCTTTTGTGCGGGATCGCTCGCCGCCGATGCCAGTAACGATCTCCTCGCAGTCGTTCGCTCCCTCGGATCGCGTGGGCGCATCCACTTTGCCCACTGTCGCAACATCAAGCGTAGCGGGCCGCGCTCGTTTCAGGAGACAGCGCATCCATCGGAATGCGGTGACATCGACATGCGCTCAGTACTCGAAGCGCTGCACGAAACCGAGTTCACGGGGCCGATACGCTCCGATCATGGGCGCATGATCTGGGACGAGAAGGGGCAGCCGGGATACGGGCTGCATGACCGCGCACTCGGCGCGATGTATCTGCACGGTCTCTGGGAAGGAATCGTCGGGGAATCGGCCAAGCGGTGAGGGTCTCGGAAACTGGTTCCCCGGACATCGATCGTCCACCGTCGTACCGGTGGACGATCTGTGCGCTGCTTTTCGTCGCGACGACTATCAACTACGTCGATCGCCAGGTGCTTGGCATCCTGGCCCCAACGCTCCAGCGACAGCTCCATTGGACGGAGACGGACTACGGCGACATCGTCTCGTGGTTCAGCTTCGCGTACGCATTCGGGTTCCTCGCCGCCGGTCGCGTAATCGACTGGATCGGCGTGCGGCGCGGGCTGGCGACGGCGGTCGTGGCCTGGAGCATTGCTGCAATCGGCCACGCTTTCGCTCGGACCGCGGCGGGGTTCTCCGTGGCGCGCGCGCTGCTTGGCGTTAGCGAGTCGGCGATCTTCCCGGGCTCGATCAAGGCGGTAGCTGAGTGGTTCCCGCAGAGAGAGCGGGCATTGGCGGCTGGAATCTTCAACGCTGGCACGAACATGGGCGCGATTCTCACGCCGCTCGTCGTGCCATGGATCGCGCTGCGATGGGGATGGCAGTGGGCGTTCGTCGGGACCGGCGCGCTCGGATTGCTTTGGCTGCTGCTGTGGATTCCGCTCTATCGGAATCCGCCAGTGACGAGCGACGCAGGGACCGCCGGCGCAAGTGTGCCATGGATAAGTCTTTTCGCTTTTCGACAGACGTGGGCGTTTGTCGTCGGAAAGCTGATGGCCGATCCTGTCTGGTGGTTCTATCTCTACTGGCTCCCAAAATTCCTCGATGCGAAATACGGAGTGAAACTCGCGCAGGTCGCCGCGCCGATCATAGTCGTGTACCTGATCGCGGATGTCGGCTCGGTTGGCGGTGGCTGGATGTCGAGCGCGCTGATCAAGCGCGGCTGGACGGTAAACCGTGCGCGCAAAGTCACGATGCTCGCGATGGCGCTGCTGATCGTGCCGACTGCGCTCGTGTCGCGCGCCCCCAGCATGTGGGCCGCGGTGGTAATCGTCGGCGTCGCGGCCGCCGCGCATCAGGCGTGGTCGGCGAACGTGTATACTCTGGCGAGCGACATGTTCCCGAAGTCCGCGGTCGGATCGGTGGTCGGTATCGGGGCATTCGCCGGCGCGATGGGCGGCGTGGTCTTCCAACGCGTGACCGGACGCGTTCTGCAGGCGAACGGAAGCAACTATGCGCCGATCTTCGTCGTGTGCGGTCTTGCGTACCTGACGGCGTGGGCGATTATACATCTACTGGCGCCGCGCCTCGAGCCGGCGTCGCTCGCAACCCGGCAAACATGACGACCTATCGTAGAATTGGGCTCGCTTGCGCGATTGGAGCGGCAGCGTGCGCCCGTCAGGGCACAACAACAGCGGTCGGTACGCGGCAGCATTCGATCG
>WNFW01001985.1_pt1 | contig 13930 bp, 20 predicted proteins | sample 5400131 | NCBI WGS metagenome assembly WNFW01 (sample SAMN13153362, study PRJNA577476) | soil metagenome | isolation source: 20 cm soil or saprolite under grassland replicate 1 | place: USA:California | collected 2016-06-15 | reverse complement strand
CCTGTTCGGCAAGGGAATCGATGAGCGCGTCATCCCGACGGTTGGCGATGTTGTAGAAGTTTTGGACGCACACCACCGGAGCGATCGATTGCGCCTCGGCAATTTGCTCGCCGGTGACATTGCTTACCCCAAGGTGCTTAATCAGACCCGCTTTCTGCATTTCCACGAGCACACGGAACGGTTCCGCGATCGAGCCTGGCGTCGGCGAGTCCAAGCCGCCAACCCGCAGATTGACCACATCAAGGACGTCGAGCCCGAGGTTTGTGAGGTTATCATCAATAGCTTGCCGGAGCTCGTCGGGTGCGAGCGCTGTCGGCCAATTTCCTTCCGCGTCTCGCCGCGCACCGACCTTGGTGACGATCCGTAACTCCTCCGGATACGGATGCAGTGCTTCTTTGATCAGTTGATTGGTGATATGCGGTCCATAGAAGTCGCTGGTGTCGATGTGATTGATTCCGAGCCTAACGACCTCGCGCAGGACTGCGATCGCGCCGTCGTGATCTTTTGGTGGCCCGGATACATGCGGACCAGCGAGCTGCATGGTGCCGTAGCCCATGCGAGTCAGGATCAGATCATCGGCAAGCTTAAATGTGCCGCCCGGCAAGGTGGTGAAGGCCATCGTTTTTAAATTAAAACTTCCTTAATCACTGGCCGCGGCTCGCGGGCGGGATGATGCCGTTCATCCGGAGGTATTCGACCAGTTGACCGTAATGGTCGAACGCGTGAGCAGCGGCGAATGTTGCCAGGAACAGACGAGTAGTGGGGGGCTTGTTATTCCTGATGATCGGTTGCACAAGGTTCGAGTCGTTCAACGTGGCTACAGCCTTGTGGCCGAATGCAAAGGAATCTTTCAAATACTTAATGATTTCGGCCTTGGCTTTCATGTTGTCCGGGCCTTTGCCGTCGTTAACGGTGTCCGGTGGCTTCTCGCCCGTAATCGGCGACCAAATCAGATAGTTGGACGCGGCGATATGCTTCAGTTGCTCACCAAACGTGCGCACACCTTTGTAATCGCTCCCAGGGAGGTTCAGTTTCTCCGGAGAAAAATCGAACTTGTCCTCCGGCATCGCTTCGGCCGCTTCGACGACTTCCTTCTCAACAAGACTAATCTCTCGATCGATCGCTGACGCGACTGTGGGTGGAGTTGACGGTGACGCCGACGCGCCGGCCGCAGGAGAGGTCTTGGCTCCCTGCGCATAAGCTGAAGTCGCAGTGAGGGACAATGCTGCTGTTAGCATTAAAAAGGTTTGGATGTGTTTCATAGGATTATTGTTCTTTCTTTGTTTGAGTTTCTTAGGAAGCAGGGAGAAGATCGATTTTGCGATAATCAGGTTGCTAGATTATTTTTTCGCATGAGCACTGTGACGGAAATCATCGAAGCAGTGAAGCGTTTAGATGAGCGTCAGAAAGGCGAGTTTCTCCAAAAACTTGCCGATGTTGATTTCGACGACGCCTGGGACCGCCAGATCGAATCGGATGCAGCGTCCGGCGCGCTGGACAAAATGTATGAACAGCTGACGGGAGGGCATCGGGAGAAGAACGCGAGACCACTCGATGACTTCCTCGACGACCCGAAGCTTTCGTAGCCGATTTGAGGAGCTGCCTCGCGACGTGCGTCGTCTCGCTCGCAAGAATTTTAAGCTCTGGCTTACCGATCCAGCTCACGGTTCCCTTCACTTTAAACGAGTAGGCCGATTCTGATCTGCGCGAGTTGGTTCAAAGCATCGTGCTCTCGCCAGGATCTACGGCGATCACGCGGAGTGGTTCTGGATCGGCGCGCACGATGAATATGAGCGGCTGTTGAAGTCATGAACGCGACCTATGACAGATGGGCTACACAGGCATCGTTACTGCAACCGAGTTGATCGTTGAGTGACGGCTCACCCGCCCCGGCGGGCAGGCTTTGCCGTGGCTACAGGCGTGGCTTGCAATTGATTCGCTCGTTCCCGCTCGCTCACCCCTTCGGGCTTCCCGTCCATGTCGCTCGCTCCCGCGAACTCCATTGTCGAGGCCGACTGCTTCGGTCTACCTAATGAGCAAATCGTATCTCCTTTGGGCCGTCATTGGGATGATTGGCTATTCCGTGACCGCAACGATGGTCAAGCTCGCCACTCAGAGCGGGCGATTCTCCAGCTACTTCGTTCTGATGATTTCCTCCGCCATGGTCGTGGCGACCTCAACCACGATCACCGTCCTCCGCGGAGACATGAAAACATTCTCACGGGACAACCTTGTCAGCGCCGATGGCATGTTTGTGCTCGGTGCGGGCGTAGCCCTGGTAATTGCAGTTGTCTTTTATTTCCTCGCGTTATCCGAAGGACCGACCAGCGTCGTCGTCCCGATCTATGGCATGTTTATCGTTGGCGGCGCTGCGCTCGGACTCGTTTTCCTGCACGAACCGCTCACCCTGCGCAAAGCTCTCGGTATCCTCCTCGCCGCCGTCAGCGTTTATCTTATCGCGGGCCATCCGGCGCGGTGATGCGTTGAAGCGAAGGAAAAGAAAACTGGCCAGAGACAGTCATCAGACTATTTTCGCAAAAGTTAGGCAACATAAACGGCAAAAGCATTCGGATTAAAAATTATGAATAGCGGTCCAACTCTCAGCGTCGGTGCGACTGGTCACGATGTGCGAAGGCTTCAACGTATCTTTGTAATGACCAAGACACTCGCCCCCAGCAATATCACGGGCACTTTCGACGTGACGACGGAACAGGCTGTCAAAGATTTCCAACAAGGCGCAGGTTTGGCGGTGGACGGCATCGTCGGGCCAGCGACATGGCAGGCGTTGCCAGCCGATCCAAATACGCCGGCATTAGCTCGTGGTGCGACAGGCAGTGTCGTGACAGCGCTACAACAAGGTCTCAAGAAGTATTCAACTCCTGCGACCGATCCTGGTCCGCTGGACGGTGATTTCGGGCCTAAGACCGAAGCTGCTGTCAAGGCCTACCAACAGGATCGGGCTATCCACGTGGATGGGATCGTCGGCGATCAGACGTGGTGGGCTCCCGCGGGCGCCGCGGGTGCCACTCTCGCGTCGCTTTCCGGACTCACGACGCTGTGATTTGAGCGGACGCGCCGCGGCCGCAGTCAGCGCCAGCGGCTACAACCGCGGCTGACACAGCGCTACTACCCGCCTTCGTCCGATTGTACCCGAAGACTACGGCGTGGCAGGCAGCAACCTCTCATGCATCGTAAGCGGCTTATGATGGCTCAGAGACAAATCGAGTCGTATTTAAACTCCAAAACTCTGAAGTCTTCGCGTCGTGCCCAGCGCGCCATGTGCGCAAGAAACGCCCGCGCGTGTGGGAACCGCAGTCAGCCACAGATTAGGAGATTTCGTTTCCTGTCGGGGTTTGGTTTGCGGTCAAAAACGTTTTTACCAGTTCGCCTTCCCCGCACACAATCATTGCAGGAAACCGCTTGAACCATCTCTCGTTTGGCACTTCGGGTTCCGTGTCGAGCCATTCAGCCAACAAGCCGAGTTGATCCGACGAGATTTCACGTGATCGAATACGATCGAGAAGATGATGCAACAATGCAGGCGGAAGGTTCCGCCGCCGAATCTTAGGCATCTCGGCGTTGGCCGTAAAATCCGCGCATTATGAGGTCACGAATTCTTGCCGCTTCGAGCTCGTCACAGGCATTAATCATTTGTTCGGCCAACCCGGACAATTCGTTCCCACTCAGCTTGCGTTCGGCGTCGAGCTGATAGGCGAAACGAATGACACCCAACTGCTCTTTAGGATCGAGTCGCTTAATCTCCTCAATGATCTGACTAGCGGTCATTGATCAAAAGCTATTCCAAACCAAGGTTGCGATCAATTCAACAACACCATCCGATTATTTGATTTTCGTGAGAATGCCGTACGACAGCGCATTCATCTAAATGGGAACCGACTTGCATATCCTGGGAAGGCAAACCCTCAGAGGAAAGGTCTCTCAGCGCCTTGTCGTTAGCGAAAGAAGATCAAGTAAACGAGAACGCCTAACGCCACCACGACCGGCACAATGATTTGCTGCAGGTGTTTCGCATCAAAGGGCCGCGACGGAATTGCTCGCGGTGCGGTAGCACAATGACGGCAATGATGATTGACGATGGAAAGCGCGTAGCCGCAGGTGGGGCAAGACTCCAGTGACACAGGACACCAATCGCAGACATTGACCTAATAGCGAGGAATACCGGGTGGCAGAATTGAAGGGTTGAATCGTTAAAGCGTTGAATCGTTACATCGGTGGCGGAAGAAAACGCGATCAGACGACCGATTTGCGTGGTATCGAGAATTCGTGACGCGGGATACGATCTCATCGTGAACAGAAGCCTCGCGGTCGCCGTGGCGCTTGCTACTACCCGCCCATAAGCGGCTTATGATAGATAATAACGAGGGTCAAATCGCAGCCGATCTGAAGCGATAGCGGCGCCCCACAAACTTCGTGTTTGTCCGCATCGCCTGAATCCTATCTAATCAAAACGATGCAACCAGGTGAATGGAGCCGAGGGATCAGCGACATAGAACACGTCGCGACGAAGGGAATGGAGCTTTGGGGAAAGCGACATTGAAGGCAAAGCCGCGGTGGGTAGCGGCGAGTGAGTTGGGAAGCGAACGAGTTTCAATCGCGCGTGTAGACGGCAACGCAGCTAGGGAATGCAAGTCGGCTCGACCTGGCGCAAGCACGGGCAGTGCGAGTGATCAAGGTAAAGCTGTAAGGCTAGCAGCGAGTGAATGGAGCCGCGGGAACGCGAGTGACATGGATGGGCAAAACCGAGAGGTCGAATGGAGCTTTTGGGAAAAGCGACATAGAAGGCAAAGTCGCGAGGGCAGCGGCGAGGAAGCGGGGACGCGACCGAGTTTCAAATGGGCGGGAGCACATGAGTCAACGTGGGCAGCGAGCGAGTTTCAACCCCCTGTCGATGACTACCCAAATAGCTGGCGATAGGAAGCGCTAAGACACAACGTGGCGAAGAAAATCCTTTTAATCGGAGGAATCTGCCTGGCGCTCGCTGTTGGCGCCGTAGTCTGTTTGTTCGTTGCTTTTTTTGTGTCCATGGAGAGAGGCGAGAGGCATCAGCGCCAGATACGGGAGGAGCAGCGCTCGGGGAAATGGGACTTTGGCGATCAGCCGGCGCTGTTTGCTGTCGCTCAAGCGATCGTAAAAAACGATCAAGACGCGATCCGCGCGGCAGCGAAGGCGCTTCCGAATTTGCAGACGCCCGGACGTGACGGCACGACGTTGCTCTACTTCGCCATGACGCAATCGTGGCGGCGCCCTGAATTAGCCGAGGCGGTCAGAACTTTGCTTTCGCTCGGCGCGGATCCGAACTACACCAATGGCAAGCGAGACTCCTTCGCAATGGCCAACGCGGTGCATGCGTCGGCGCCCGTTCTCCGCGCGATGCTGGAGGCGGGTGGAAATCCGAACGCTCGCAATGAGTTCGGTGAGCCAATGATTCTCAAGAACTGGTATTTGGGTTACTACCCGGATCAGGCGCGATCGCGATTTGATCTGCTCCTCGACCACGGTGCCGATGTCAATTCCGCGATGCCGGAGGATGGATCGGATTCTTCGGGTTACCCGTTGTTGCTTTACCGCACGAAAATGGGACTCGACGACAAGCTCGCTTATGCCGATGCGCTGGCCCTGCTCGAGCGCGGCGCCGATCCGAATCGTGGCGGAGCTGACGGAATGACGTTTGGAAAGATGTTAACCGAACACCGTGCGCATTTCGGACGAACGCTCAAACAGCCTCCGACAGAGTTCGCCGCGCTTTGGGACTGGGCCGAGAAACACGGGATCGTCCAACCAGCGCGCTAGAACTACGCGGATGTAGTTGATTTGTGTCCAGGTAAGGTAAGAAAGAAAGACTCGGGCGCTCGCGCTCGTTCCAGAGTGTTGCTGCTGGTGGATGAATCGAACGTCAGCACGCACTGGAGATGCCGCCTTCCCGGACTTCCGGGAAGGCAGCACGTCCAAGAACTATTTCAGTGTAATTTCGCGCATGGTCTTGTCACCCATGATCTCGCGGATTTCCAAGCGTTTGACCGCCAGTTGGCGCTGCTGATCTTCGCTGCCGACCAATTTGGCGCCGATCGGGTCTGTTTTTTCGCGCAGGCCATCCAACGCTGCCATGTTGGGATATTCTATCATGAGCAGAATATCGTAATCCTGCTGGGTAGCAGCGTCGCCGATCAGGATTTTGTAATCCTTAATGATGCCTTGCTTTTTCGCTTCGTCATTGGTGGATTTGAATATCGTGGCAAGGGCTTTGAGATAGTCATCCGACATCCCAGTCTTCGTCTTGACCATTGTGATCTGCCAGACTCCACCTTCCGTGTACGGCGCAGTGGCAGTAGTCCCCGCTGCGGACGCTGAATTTTGCGCGGGACAAACGCTGACTGTGCCTGCGAGCGCGGCGATTATGATCGCCACATTGAATATTTTCGTGAACTTCATTTTGGTTTTCTTTCTTGTTGGTTGGTTATACCCAGGCGGCATGGAACTGATATCCTCCCGTGGCGAACTTTCCTCTTGGAGAGGATTGGCGCACAGACTGGCTCGAGGCTCCGGTTATACCTGGAAATCGCGTTAAGCGATGTCTCAGCGAAGGTCCAGCCCTGAAGCTTTTTTGAGGAAGGCTAAAGATGCGTTGAAACGTCGAGTGACGTAATCGGAGATGATTTTATCAGTACTGCCGACAGCCGCACATAGGACCTTAGTCCAATACGTTTAGGAGTCGCAAAGACGAGGAGCAATGCCGGAACTGGCAAGCTCACTGCACTCCCCATCGAGGACTGATTCGTTCTCTCAGCGCCTTTTCGTTAGCGAAAGAAGATCAAGTAAACGACAACGCTTAACGCTCCCACCACGGCCATAATTATTTGTTTCGTGGGCCGCGACGGAATTGCCTGCGAGGCGGAAGCAGAATGACGGCAATGATGATCGACGATGGAAAGCGCATAGCCGCAGGTGGGGCAAGGCTCCAGGGGCATGTGGTACTGATCGCAGACATTGACCTAATAGCGAGGTATACTGGGGTGAAAGGGTTGAAGCGTTCAAGCGTTGAAGCGGACGCAAGAATATGTTGAGAACGTGATACGTAAAGGAATCGCAGCCGCTCCACGAACTTCGTGTTTGTCCGCGTCGCCTGAATCCTATCTAATCCAAAGCGATGGAACCGGGTGAAGCCCTGTCGACCGCCGCCCAAATCGCAGTGGCGCTGGCCGGATTTGCCGGAGTGGTGGTCGCCTTCCGCGAAGGTTCGTTGCATGAATGGGCGCCCATCGACAAGTATCGGTTGTGGCTTCTGCTGGCGAATTCCGCGACCCCGCTAATTTGCTGTCTCTTTGGTATTCTCGTGCTCACCGTTAAACCCGCGCCGGCGTGGATCTGGGGTTGGTGCAGTGTGTTCGCCACTCTTGCGCAGTTACCCTTTCTCATTATCAACGGACGCAAGCTCGCGAAGGTCGGGTCGGAAGTGGTCCGGGATATTGGCACTTATCGCTACGCTTTTTATATCATGGCGATCGCCGGCACTGGCGTAATCGTCTGCCAGATCCTTAACGCGGCTTTCTTGAATCTTTTCTGGATCTTCTTTCTCGGCATCGCGTTTCAGCTCGCCGCAGGCATCCTGCAATTCACCCGTATGATTCTTCTGCCGCCCCACACGAGCAAGACTTAGATTCGCCGAAATCGTATTTGATATTAATCGCGCGATGTCGAGTTTGCACCCATCCGTGAGGGCGCCTGGCTACTCAGTCGCGTGGACGATGTAGCTACCGGCCTGTTTGTCGCGCTCCAGCTTTAGCAGCCCACGCTTTTGCGCTTCGAGGAGGAGTTCGTTGAAGGCACGGAACCCATGTGCTCGCTCGTTGAAGCCGGGGTTCTGACGTTTCATCGCCTGTTTCATTAGTGAACCGCGGATCGGATAATCCTCGCCACGCTCAGCGCGCAGCGCTTCCAGGGTTTTCCTCAGAAGATCGAGCGCTCCGTCGATTGAAGGTCGATGATCTTTACCAGTTTTCGCCGCTGGCGCGGTCGCAGCAACGGTGGGACGTTTCTTTGCTGGCTCCACGCGCACGAGATCGTCGTAGTAAATAAATTCGTCGCAGTTGCTGATGAATAGATCGGACGTGGACCTTTTGACGCCGACACCGATGACCGTCTTGTCGTTCTCGCGCAATTTGCTGACGAGCGGCGAAAAATCCGAATCGCCACTAATAATGACGAAAGTGTCGACGTGACTCTTGGTGTAACAGAGATCGAGCGCATCGACGACCATGCGGATGTCGGCGGAGTTTTTGCCCGACTGGCGCACATGCGGGATCTCGATGAGCTCGAACGCCGCTTCGTGCAGTCCCCGCTTAAACGTCTTGTAGCGTTCAAAATCGCAATAGGCTTTCTTGACTACGATTTGGCCCTTGAGCAGCAGACGCTCGAGCACCTTGCGGATGTCGAACGCGGGGAAGTCCGCGTCATGCGCGCCCAGCGCGATGTTTTCCAGGTCGAGGAACACAGCCATCGTAGCGTCAGAATCTTGCACACTCATCAGGCTATGATGTTAGCGACATCGCGTTCGCGAGACAGCGAAAATTGAGCGAGCAACTTCCGTGGCGATTGTTTCGGGCAGCGCCGCAGTTTTTTTGCGGTCGCCGCGGCGACCGCCGCTACAGCGTGGCAAGCGGCAATCGTTCACGCATCAAGAGCGGCTTATGATAGATGTCGCACCTCAATTGGATGTAATGGATCCTCGGATTAGCCTGTTAGATGTTGCGATAGATTTCCCGGCGATGACCAATCGCGAGCAGATGAATCTTATTCTGCCGTAAATCGAAAGTGTAAATGATTCGATAGTCGCCGATCCGAGCACGGTACCGATTCGATCCTTTGAGTCGGTAGTGCGGATAGGTCGGTAGTCGTAAGCCGATCTCATCGATCTTCTGTTCGATACGCCCGCGCAGAGCCGGTGGCAGCTTGAGGAAGACGGCGTCGAAACTTGCGTAATAAACCTGGGTTGCTGCGCTCACGGAGCGTCAGGCTCACGCACGCGCGCAGCATTTCCCTCGGCCATGTCCCGCTCGGCCTGTTGGATGGAGTGTTCGAACTCGGAGGTGAATTCCAGTTCGTCCTCGATGATGTTGTCCAGCCATTCGCGGACTTGTCGGAGCTCTGCCTGCGAAAGCTTGCGCAACTCGCTCTCCACTCGTTCGACCTTGCTCATGAACACATGATTCAGCAGATACATTCAAACTGCAACCTCAACTCATGATGCAGCCGACATCCGTTCGGCTCCTTCGGAACGTGATCAGTTTCTGAAACTGCAGTCGGCGGCCCGCTAAGGCGGGCTACAATGTTTTCGCGGCTGACACAGCCGCCACTACAACTATTCTGCGGTAATCACGAGCCGTTTGACCGGTTGATCTTTGACGAGTCCATCCACAATCTCCGGGACGTCCGCGATCGTGACGCGCCCGTAAAAAAAGTGATCCGGTTCGACTAAAACCGTCACGCCGGTCGCACATTGATCGAGGCAGCTCGATGTGCACACGCGAGCCTCCAGCTTTGCAAGTCCGCGCGCGGCAACCTCCCCTTTCAACGCTCTATACACTTCTTCCGAATCCTTCAGCGCGCAGCATCCTTTCGGGTTGTCGTCAGCCCGACGATTGATGCAGACAAAGAGATAGTGCTTGCGTTGCAAAGCAGAAGGCCGCAGTCAGCGACAGCGGCTACAACAATGAGATGAAACTTCGACGTTCACTCTCAGGTTTTCGCTTTTTGGTTTTGCACGGCTTGTGGGTTGTAACGGTAGTCGCCGTACGATGTTGCCCGCTCCGGAAAGTTCTTCAGCCCCGCTTGATAATACTCCTCAAAAAGCGCGTTCTGCTTCGCAACCCGATCCGCGATCGGCGCCATTTGCGCAAAAGCAGAGCACCCCAACCCAAGAACCAACCCAAAAGCCAGTTCTCGCATATTGGTGCACGCTAGCAGAGTGGCGTCACCACGCACGTTGTGATTAGCGTTGTGCCCCGGAAAAACTGCGAATGCTGTCAGCGTCCATAGAGCCGTGGGTTGAACCCGCCTGCAACTTTGAGCGCAGAGACGCTCCGGTTGAAACAGCGATCAGGGGTCCGTCAAACAGAAGGCCGCAATCCGCGACAGTTCCGAAATTCTTTGCCCGCCGCGGCGGATAAACTTAGCGGGCAGGCTACAGGTAAATCGCAGGCGACCTACCTTCGCTAGAAGCTCCGGCATGGCAGGCACGCCTGTCGATACAGTGGGTCCGCTTATGCACCGTAAGCGGCTAATGATACTGCTGTGGAAAGATTGGTTCTCCAGCGGCAGGTTCGATTGCGCCGGCCGGTGTTCCGGCCTGTAGATTATTTGCTCGACTACCTTTGATTCTTGGCTCAGGAGTTGTGAATGGCACAAAGGAAAGAAACACCGTCACCCGCACCTGAACCACCTCCTCCTACCGAAGCTCTACCGAAGGCTGTTGACGCGTAAGGCGGGAGACTGCGTTCAACGCGGGGACCACCACTACCCGCCTGCGTCACGGAATCTCGCGACTACGGCGTGGCAAGCAGCGCATCGCAGGCGACACGCCTGCCGCGACAGTCCGCTCGCTACAATTGCGCGAGTCAGTTTGCTCCCTGTTCGAGAAGACGATGCGGATCGATAATAGGCTGGATGGATTCTCTTCGCTTCAGAGTAGTGAGTAGTTCCACGAGGCGCGCCTCGTAAGAATCACACATGGGAGATTTGCCATCTGGCTGGACCCATTCGGGATGTTGGACCCGGAGGTCGTCGTGAATCTTTTGCCGGAGCTCAGTGTACGTGTGGATTTGATGAAATATGGCCATTGGCTTGGCGAAAGGTTCAGAGGTGGTGGCGCGCGATGGCTTATTTAATTTACCGCGCCGATGATTCCGCTGTGTTTTGAGACTAACGAATTTCATAAACGGCCTTTCTTTAGAGGTTGACTCTTCTAAATCCGCCGGAACGAGGAACCATCCTCGCGAGGCGCCTCGAACGGCGGCCTCGCATCAGATGTCCTGGAGCTCCAGGTGAATCTGGAGATCGCGCTAAGCGGTGTCTCAGCGAAGGTTAAGCCTTTCAGCCGGCTGTTCACCCGGCAGAAAGTGCGTTGGGACGTCGGATGACGTAATCAAAGATGATTTTACCAGCAGTGCGGAGAGTCGCAAATAGGTCTTTAGTCCAATGCCGTTTGTGGTGGGATCGCGTCTCAACTCCGAAGTTCTTGACTCATTCGCTCGGGTCGTGATGACCTCAGAATGAGAAGATGGGGGTCGTATCTTTGCAAGCGAGGAGCAGCCGAAAGGCTAATAGTTCCACATGGCCAAACATCGTCGCTCATTTCTTTACCGCCATTCGCTGAGCATGGTTGCGGTCGGGCTGCTCATCGTTTGGATCGTTGGATATCGAATGCTGGATCCTAAAACTCATCTGGGCGCATTTTTTGGAAATGCCGTTGCCGATTGGAGTGGCTCAGTGGTCATTATCCTGGGAACGAAATTTTTGTATGAAGTCGGATCGACTGAGAGCCGGCCGGTTAAAGGGAAAGAGCGTTCCGCGTGGCTCGATTTTCTGTATCGGCATTCGCTTTTGATATTCATCGTGATCACGGGCATTGGATGGGCCTTCCTCTATGTGTCGATGGACGCGGAGAGCAAGTGGGGCCAGGTGGTCGGCAACATTCTTTCTGAATGGGTCCAGATGGCTGGGCTTGTTTTTCTCACCAAGCGCCTGATCGAAATCGGCTCCAAAGAAAGCCGCCGCTAGTGCGTCGTAAGCGGCCTACAATGCGCGAGGTCATTCGAGTTGCGACCAGCCTTTGTTCTCTTTCCCTATCTGGAGCACGCCGTAAACGAGCAACACGGCAACAATCCCGCTAATAGCAGCTAAGGGTCCCAGACCGATCGCGACGTTTACGCCAAGCGCAACTGCGGCTGACACGACCAATCCCCAAAAGCCCCACTTCTTCCACCTGAAAAGCGCAATCACACACACACCAGGTTAAAGAGACACACAGCGATCAGAACCGGGAATGCCCAGTCCGGGATGTGTTGCGGCGAGCTGTGTTTGATCGCTTCCCTTCCGAGCAGATAGAGGAGCGTCGTTGCAAAGTTCCCGATGATCGCAAGAACGAGATATGTGGCGAGGCTCCCATGGCGTTTCTTTACTGGCGGCGATGTCGGTTTCATCACGGGTCTACTTCTTTTTGTGTTGTTCCCGATGACGCGACGCGGAGGATAAGATCCAATTTCCGAAGCAGCCGTTCCTTGTACTTCGTTTGAACGCGTAGGGCAAGAAAAGCCGACGAGCAAAATCGATTACGTTCAAAAACCTTGCTGCAGACAATTCCACTCGGTACACGATAGGAAAACTATGAACTACAACCTCGCCACAATCCTCGCCGTCATCGCGATCCTTTTCGTCCTTCTCACTTACATCACCGGCGCGCCGCTTGTGCCGGTCGCAGTCATTTTGCTCGGACTGGCGATTATTTTCGGGGGAAGCGGATTCCGCCGGGTTTAGCAGAAGACCGCAGTCATCCGCTTTCGCCGAGGCTACAGCGTGACAAGGCGCCGCGGCTACAAACATAATCGCAGGGGACCTGCCTTCGCACCGCTGCGGCATGGCCGGCACGCTTGCCACTACACTCCGCTCGCTTCAAGTCGCATCTGATCTAAGGAAGTAAGTAATGCTCGCTAGAACGGCGCGGATGTAGTTGATTCGAATCCAGGTGCGAAGGAAAGATTCAGATGTTCAGGCTCGTTTACGACTGTTGGTGCTGGTGGATGAATCAAATGTCGGCAGTTCTGTGCGGACAGCGGGACGCGGGCTCGATTGGTTAAAACTCCGGGATTTTCTCGCTGGGCCAAACACCGGACGTGAACTGATCGAGATGGTGGTCTATGCCGGACTGCCGCCTGCCATTGCAACCTGGCAGGATGAGCGTGACAAGAAAAACAAGTTCGTCCATTGGCTCCGCTCCAATGGATTCATGGTCGTGACCAAAGATGGTGCGCCTGCCGAAGAAGGTCATTACAAGGCGAACGTGGACGTGATGATGGCGATCGATGCGCTCGAGCTTTCCATCGAGATGCAGCCCGATGTTGTGATCCTGGTGACTGGTGACGCCGATTTTGCTTATCTCGCCATCAAATTACGCCGGCACGGAATCCGCGTAGAAGTCGCGTCAGTCGCCGCAAATCTCGGGAACCTATTGAGATCCGCTGCGAACGACGTGATCGATCTGGCTCCGCTCTTTCGGACATTCGAGATCAAACAAGTTCAGGATGCGCCGGCGCAGGTATCGCATCGAACGCAGCAGCAACAGCCCAGACGCAGACCTCGGTTTCGTCCTAGTTGAAACTCGTTCGCTACCCACGTTGACTCGCTCCTACCCTCGTCGCTTCACCTTGATCACTCGCACTGCCCCGTGCTTGCGCCAGCTACCCTAGCTGCGTTGCCGTCTACCCGCGCGATTCCCGATCGCGACGTGTTCTATGTCGCTTTCCCCAAAAGCTCCATTGTATCTCGCTTGCTCCCGCTCGCTCGACCGTTACCTCACGGCTTTACCGGCCATGTCGCTCGCCCCAGTCGCTCCATTCAACTTTTGATCTTTGATCCAAGCCTCTACTCTTTCTTGCAGCAGATCTAACGGCATCGCGCCGCCGTTCAATATTTCGTCGTGGAATGCTTTGAGATCGAATTTTTTTCCGAGTTGCGTCTTCGCTTCATCGCGCAGCTTGAGAATGGTTAACTGACCCATCTTGTAAGCCAGCGCTTGCCCGGGCCAGGCGATGTACCGGTCCGCTTCAGTCTGCGCCAGTGCGTCATTGATGTCGTTGGCGTGCATGTAGTCGATCACCTGCTGGCGGCTCCAGTTTTTGTCGTGAATCCCGGTATCGAC
>WNFW01005449.1_pt1 | contig 13932 bp, 15 predicted proteins | sample 5400131 | NCBI WGS metagenome assembly WNFW01 (sample SAMN13153362, study PRJNA577476) | soil metagenome | isolation source: 20 cm soil or saprolite under grassland replicate 1 | place: USA:California | collected 2016-06-15 | reverse complement strand
CACCGCGGCGCGGATCGTGGCACTCAGTGCTGCCATGGTGAGACGCAATGTAGCTCGGAGCATGAACGGAGTCGCCTAACAGTCCGACGGTTCTAGTAGCGGCGGCCCCGCTTCTTCTCCAGCACCACGTCCAGACCCATCGTGAGCATGAGGTGGTGATAGGCGCGCGTCGCCTTCGGCGGCTGCAGGGTTGTGCCGGCCGGTCCCGCCGGGCGCTGCAGGGGGATCAGCGCGTCGTGAATCTCCAGGCGGAACTGATACCCGGGGGTGATGCGCGACGTCATGCCCACCGCGGTCTGCAAGCTGAACGAGCTCGTCTTGGGACGAGCGTCGATCAGCACCGCCCTGGATTGGAGGTTCCCCGTGCCGTCATCGAACGCGCCGGACATCTCGATGGTGCCACCGGAATACGTGACGAGGCCGAGGCCCACGCGGGCGTAGGGACTGATGGCGTGTCGCGGCGAGGCCCGAAACACCAGGCCCCCGTAAAACGCGATCGCGCTGGTCGACGGCGACGCGGCACTGATGTCGAGGCAGACCTGCTCGCTTTGGGTGGGGGGGTTGGGGGCGGGGTTGATGTAGACAGGGTGACAGGAGTCATCGAAGGGCAGCCCAAGGTAGAAGACTTCCCCCTCGATCCCGAGGTGTGACCGCGTGAAGTAGACGCCGGAGGCCCCGAACACGACGTTGGAAGTCACGTCACGTTGCAGGTCGAGTGTGTCGAACTGCGACGAGCACGACCCATTGGGGGCGATCACACACAGTGGCTGCCGGGCGACCCGCCACAGGCGGTGTCCGGTCGTGACCCCGCCGAACAGGGTCAGGATCATCGTGGGCTCGGGGCCGCGCTGCGCCAGGGCGGGAGACGCGGCGCACCATAGCACGAGGCCAAGGCCGACTGCTCGCGGGCGCATGGGGGCGGGGCTCAGTAGCGGCGGCCGCGCTTCTTCTCCAGCACCACGTCCAGCCCCATCGTCAGCACGAGGTGGTGGTAGGTGCGCGAGGCCGACGGGGCCTGCGCAAGATCGTTCGCAATGCCGATGACGCGCCGCAAGGGGACGATCGCGTCGTGCGCTTCGAGGCGGAACTGGTAGCCGGGACTGATCCGCGTGGTGAACCCCGCCGAAGCCTTGACGCTGAGCGTCGTCGCTTTGGGTTGCGGATCCTCGATGATCGAGCGGGAGCGAACGATCCCGCTATCGTCGAGGAACGCGCCGGACAACTCGAGCGTGCCGCCGGAATGGGTCACGATCCCGAACCCCACCCTCGCGAAGGGGCTGATGGCGTGCCGCGGGGACGCGCGGAACACGAGGCCCGCCGAGAACGAGATCGCGCTGGATGAGATGGACGCCGCGCCGACGTTGAGGCAGATCTGCTCGTTCATGTGCGCGAGGTCGGGATTGAAAAAGACTCCACGGCAGGAGTCGTCGAACGGGAACCCGAGAAACAGGATCTCGGCTTCGAGGCCGAGGTGCGGGCTCCGGAAATACGTCCCGGAAGCGCCGAACACGACGCTGGGGCTGATGTCACGACTCAGGTCCAGCGTGTCGTACTGCGAGGTGCAGTTGTACACGCTCCCGGATCGCTGCAGCATGCACAACGGCTGCCGGGGAATGTCCCACAGGTTGTGGCCCGTGGACGCTCCGCCGAACAGCGTCAGGATCAGCGTGGGCTCGGGGCTGGTCTGGGCGACGGCGGGACGACACAACAGCAACACGGCACCACAAGCGAACAGAAGTCGATGCATCAATCCCCCAGGAGTTGGCGGTGGTCGATCGCGAGACAGCGGTCCATCACGATGGAAATGCCGGCGCCCTCGGCCCGCGCCCGCGCTGCCTCGTCCACGACGCCGAGCTGCAGCCACACGAGTTTGGGACGGATCGCGATCGCCTCGTCCACGACCGCCCCCGCGAGCTCGCTGCGCCGGAACACGTCCACGATGTCGATGGCGTGGTCCCGCGCCGCGTCCGCCAGTGTCCGGTAGCTGCGCTCGCCGAGGATTTCGTCGTGGCCGGGGTTCACCGGCACGATGCGGTAGCCGGCCCGCTGCAGGTAGCGCGCGACGCCGTGGCTGGGCCGCTCTGGCTTGGGCGACAGTCCCACGACCGCCACGGTGCGCGCCTCGCGCAACAGGGCGCGCAGCGCGTCGTTGGTCACGCCTCCGGACGGTGCAGGTGCGGCGTCCCGCTCACGGCCCGCCCCACGACGATCATCCCCGCCCGCCGCGCGATCGTGAGCGCCAGCGTGGACGGCACGCTCGGCGTCGCGATCCAGGCCAGCCCCGCGCGCGCGCCCTTGTACGCCAGCTCCGCCGAGATGCGGCCGGTGACGAGCAGGCCGCGGCCCGCGACGGGCTCGCGCGCCAGCACCGCCGCGCCGATCACCTTGTCCACCGCGTTGTGGCGTCCGATGTCCTCGGCGTGGAAGCGCAGCTGGTCGCCGTCGGCGAGCGCGGCCGCGTGGATGCCGCCGGTCTCGTTGTAGCGCTCGCCGCGTGCGAAGAGGTCCTTGAAGAGCGCGCGCAGCCGGTCGGCGGCCGGCGGCTCGCCGCGCGCGGGCGCGCGCGCCACCGCGTGGGGATCGGCGAGGAACGTGGACACGGCCCCGCACCCCGAGGCGAGCACGCGCTTGCGGTTCTCGCCCTTGACGCGCCCCAGCCGCTCCGGCGCCACCTCGGCCCAGAACCCCAGGTCGGTGGCGCAGGGGCGCAGCTTCACGAGGTCGTCGCGCGTCTCGATGAAGCCCTCGCCGTGCAGCCACCCCACCGCCAGCTCCTCGAGCAGGTCAGGCGTGCACATCCACGTGACCATCGGCTCGCCGTTCACCTCGAGCCAGACGGGGACCTCCTCGACCATGGCCGAGTCGGCCTGCATCCGCCCGCGGCGTGAGCCAGGCCCATGGCCGGGAGCCAGCTCAGGCGTCGCCATGGTATTCCGAGTAGAGATGGGGACTCTCCTGTACCCGCACCGTGTGCAGGGAGACGCCGGGAGGCAGCCGCGGGGCGATCCGCTCCCAGAAATACACCGCCAGGGCTTCACCGGTCGCGAGCCGGCGGCCGTCGGCGAACTCGGGGATGGCTTCGTTGATGTGGCCGCCGCTCAGCCGGTCGGTGATCTCTTCCTTCAGTACCCGGTCGAGGGCGGTGAGATTCACGACCCCACCGGCTTCCGCCACGAGCGGCCCCCGGACCGTCACCCGCACCTGATAGCGGTGCGCGTGATCGGCCGCCGCCTTCCCGAACGCCGCGCGGTTCTCGGCCTCCGACTTGTCCGGCCGGCGGATGCGGTGCGCCGCCTCGAACTCCACCACCCGGGTCAGCTGCACGCGCGCCATGTCAGAACACTCGCACGGCGCTGGCCTTGAAGGCAAACGTCACCCGGCTGCCCGGGGCTAACGCCAAGTCCCGGGCGGCCTCCTCCGTGATCACCGCGATCAGCTCGACCCCGACGTCGGCGGCCACGTGCACCACCCCCGGCCGCGGCCGCACCAGGCGCGTCACCTGGCCGGTGAAGACGTTGCGGGCCGACGAGACCAGCGGCTCCGTGCTCACAAAGATGTCGGTCGGCGGGACGGCGAGGATCGCCGGGCCCACCCGCGCGGTGGTCACCGCGATGGCGATCGGCCCGACGCGTACGTGCTTGGTTTCATCGCCCGTCGGCAGCTCGACCCGGAACAGGTTCTCCGGGGTGACGGGGGAGAGCCGCCCCTCGGCAAGGGCGCGGATGTCGTCGGCCCAGCGGTAGGCGTCCTCGAGCTGGTGGGAGGCGAGGCAGATCGCCAGGCCGCGCGCGCGCCGCTCCTCGGCGAGCGCGCCGTAGAGGGCCTGCGCCGCCGCACGGTCCGCGGAGCTGACGGGCTCGTCGAGCAGCAGCACGTCGGGCGCGACGGCGAGCGCGCGCGCCACGGCCACGCGCTGCACTTCGCCGTCGGACAGCTCGTGACGGCGGCGCTCGAGCAGGCCGGTGATGCCGAGCCGCTCCGCGACGGCCGTGACGGTCTTCTCGGCCTCTCCGCCTCTCTGCCCCCTGACTTTGAGCCCGAATCCGATGTTCGCCCGCACCGTTCCCCGAAACAGCACCGGCCGCTGCTCGACCAGCGTGATGCGGCGGCGCGCGGCGGCGCGGGGGCGCACGCGGGGACTCGAGACCACGGCGCCGTCCCAGCGCACCTCGCCCGCCGCGGGCCGCTCGAGGAGCGCGAGGAGGCGCAGCAGCGTGCTTTTCCCGGAGCCGTTGTGGCCGACGATGGCGATCATCGCCCCCGGTGCCACCGCGAAGCGCTCCAGGTCGAGCACCACCCGGCCCTCGTACGCCTGGCGCACGGCGGCGAGCTCAAGCATGGCCGCGTCCCTGCAGCAGCTGCAGCGCGACGTTCACGACCAGCGCCATCACCACCAGGATGATGCCGAGGGCGAGGGCGAGGCCGAAATCTCCCTGCGCGGTCGACAGGGCGACGGCCGTCGTGAGAGTGCGGGTCGCGCCGCGGATGTTGCCCCCGACGATCATGGCGGCGCCGACTTCGGCGACCACCTGGCCGAACGCGGCGGTGATGACGGCGGCGAGCGCGAACCGCGCCTCGCGCGCCACCGTCCACGCCGTGCGCCACGCGCCGGCCCCGAGCGTCTCCGCGGTGCGGCGGATGCGCGGGTCCACGCCCTGCACGGCGGCGGCCGAGAGCGCGGCGGCGATGGGGAAGGCGAGGATCACGTCGCCGATGACGATCGCCTGCCAGGTGTACAGCCAGCCGAGGCCGCCCAGCGGCCCGCGCCGCGACAGCAGGCCGTAGAGCAGCAGGCCGACGACGACGGTGGGGAAGGCGAGGGCGGTATTGACGACGGTGAGGGCGGCGCGGCGCCCCCAGAAGCGGCGGCTGGCGAGCACGAAGCCCAGCGGCATGCCGAGCGCGCAGGCGATCACGGTGGCGACGACGGCGACCTTCACCGTCAGCAGCGCGATGCCGTAAACCTCGGGGTCGGCCGAGCGGATCAGCTGGAAGGCGCGCGACCTTCACCGTCAGCAGCGCGATGCCGTAAACCTCGGGGTCGGCCGAGCGGATCAGCTGGAAGGCGCGGCGCAGCCCCTCGCCTAGAAAGTCCATCCCACGCCCAGACTCACCCACGGATGGATGGTCCAGTCGGTTAGCTTCGCGGTCAGCGGCAGCACCGTGGTACCGTCGGGCGAGAGCGGCGTCAAGTAATTGACCGGGTAGCGCAGCTTCCAGAAGACCAGCCGCGCGTCCGCCTGCACGTTGATCCGCGACGCCAGATACCAGCGCAGCCCCGCGCCGGGCGTGAACGTGAACTTGGTGCCGAACTGATAGCCGCTGGTGTCGGCGGGGAGCCGGCTCCCGAACGCCAGCCCCAGGGACGTCCCCACGTATGGCGCGAAGCCGTGGAATGTCTTCGACCCGGTGAGCGACAGCTGCAGCCCGAGGTCGGCGAGGATGACGTCGTTATCGATCAGACCGGACCGGCGCACCGAGTCGTTCAGGAACGGGTCCACGATGTAGCGAGTGGTCTGGGCGTAAGCGAGCCCCGCGGTGAATGACATCGACTTCCCCATCCACGCCTCGTAGCGCACGCCGAAGGTGACGCCGTTGGTCATGCTGACCGGCACGGTACCGCGCTCGCCGCCCAGGTAGCCAAGCACCAGCCGCGGTCCGGTGCCGCGCCGGATGTCGTGGTAGGGGGAGTGGGAGGGGTCGTGGCCGACTTGGCCGGTAAGGCGGAAGGCCGGTACGGCGGTAAGCAATACCGCGAACCGGATGCATCTACCGCCATACCGCCATACCGCCTTACCGCCCATCATCCGCCTCCCTCAAGTCCTTACCCGTCATTTCGCTCGGCACCTCTACCTCCAGCAGGTTCAGGATCGTGGGCCCAACGTCGCGCAGCGAACCGCCGTCGCGCAGGGGGCCGCGCGCGTCGTCGCCTCCCCCCACCAGCACGAGCGGCACCGGATTGGTCGTGTGCGCCGTGTGGGGGCCGCCGGTCATGGGATCGATCATCAGCTCGCAGTTGCCGTGGTCGGCGGTGACCAGCAAGGTGGCGCCGCGCCGCTCGGCGCTCTGCAGCACGCGCGCGAGGCAGCTGTCGACGGTTTCGACCGCCTTCACGGCCGCGGCTAATACCCCGGAATGACCCACCATGTCCCCGTTGGCGTAGTTACACAAGATGAAGTCGTGGGCGCCCTTCTCGATCGCGGCGCACAGCACGTCGGTCACCCCGGGCGCGCTCATCTCCGGGCACTGGTCGTAGGTGGCGACGTTGCGCTGCGACGGGACGAGCAGCCGCTCTTCGCCCCGGTAGGGCGTCTCGAGGCCGCCGTTGAAGAAGTACGTGACGTGCGCGTACTTCTCCGTCTCCGCGGTGCGAAACATCGTCTTCCCATGATCGGCGAGCACCGCGGCGACGATCTTGGCGAGCACCATCGGGCCGAACGCCGTCGGGAACGGGAACGTCTCGTCGTACTGCGTCATCGTGACCAGCGACACCCGCGGCCGATCCTTCACGTCGAAGCCGTCGAATCCCTCCCCGGCGAGGGCGCGCACCAGCTGGCGCATGCGATCGGCCCGGAAGTTGATGCAGAACACTCCGTCGCCGGTCTTGAGGCGCGGCGTGCCGGTGACGATGCGCGGCTTGATGAATTCGTCGGTCTCCCCGGCGTCGTAGGCCTGTTGGATCGCCGTGACGGCGTCCTGTGCCGGCGCGCCGAGCCCGTGGACGATCGCGTCGTACGCCAGCTTGGTGCGGTCCCAGCGCTTGTCGCGGTCCATCGCGTAGTAACGCCCGATCACAGTCGAAACAACCGCCGTATGGCCGTATGGCCGTATGGCCGTAACGAGGTCTTGCATGAAGGCGAGCGCCGATTGCGGCGGGGTGTCCCGCCCGTCGAGGAACGCGTGGATCGCGACCGGCAGGCCGGCGCGCCGCCCCAGCTCAACCGCGGCGAGCAGGTGCGTATCGAGCGCGTGGACCCCGCCGGTGCCGATCAGGCTCATCAGGTGCAGCGTGCCGTTCTTGCGTCGAGTCTCCGCGCACAACTTCACCAGCGGCTCCAGCTGATAGAACTCTCCCGACTCGATGCTCTGCGAGATGCGCACGATGTCCTGCGGCACCACCCGGCCCGCGCCGAGGTTCAGGTGCCCGACCTCGCTGTTGCCCATCTGTCCCGCGGGGAGTCCCACCGCCAGGCCCGACGCCTCGAGCAGCGTGCGCGGGGCCCGCTCCCACAGGCGGTGCCAGACCGGCGTCGCGCCGAGCTCGATGGCGTTGCCGTCCCGGCCGGGACGGAACCCCCAGCCGTCGAGGACGATCAGGACGACCGGGGTGCGCGCCCCACGTCGGGTGGTCATATTGAAGGGCATGCAATGTAGCCGCGCCTTCCGCCTGCTACCAGTTGTGGTGTCCCTCGCGGCGTCCGCCGCCGTCGCCCAGCAGCGCTGGCGCGTCGCCAACGACGGCGCCTGGTTCTACCAGACCGCAGACGGCAAGCGACTGGCCCGCCTGGCGCGGGGGGCGATCCTCCTCGGCGCCGCCAAGGACGACTGGGTCGCGGTGACGATGGAGGGCTGGATTTTCGCGTCGTCGGTCGGGCCGGCCGACCGCGACGGCTACAACCTCACGGTGACGCGCGCGCCCGAGGAGAACCTGCGCAGCGCTCCCGCCGGCGGGCTCGTCGCGAAACTCACGCAGGGCTTCCTCCTCAGCCGCGTCGACACCAACGGCACGTGGGTGCGTGTCACCCGACAGGGGTTCGTCAGCAGAGACGACCTCGATTCGCTTGGCGCAACTGCCCAGGGTGGGCTCACCCCGGGGCCGCGCCCCGGGGTAAACGACACCACGCCACGGGCAAACCCGGCGGCACCCGACACCACCGCGACGGACCCGGTCCGCGCGCTGCCCACGCGTCGCACCACCGTGTACCGCGCGCCCGACGGCCCCGCCCTCGGCGCCCTCGCGCCCGAAACGCCGCTGCGCATCCTCAGCCGCTCCGGCGAGTGGAGCCGCGTGCAGTTCGAGGGCTGGGTCAAGAGCGCCGACCTCCGGCCCGCGCCCGCCGGCGTGCTGGTGGGGGTGAGCGCGGCGGAGCTGCGCGCCGACCCGCAGCGCTACGTCGGCCAGGTGCTGAAGTGGACCGTGCAGTACGTCGCGATCGAGACGGCGGACGATCTGCGTCCCGACATCGCCGACGGCACGACCTACGTCCTGGCCCGCGGGCCGCTGCCCGAGCGGGGCTTCGTCTACATCGTGATCCCCGAAGGACGCAAGGCCGATATCGCGAAGCTGCCGCCGCTCGCCACGATCGGCGTGACGGTCCGGGTGCGCGTCGGCCGCAGCCGCTACATCGGCAACCCCGTCGTCGAGCTGCTCGCGCTGGAGGCCCAGCCATGAACGACATTCTGCGCGAGCGCCTGCTCCGCAAGCTCGAGACCCTCTCGGAAGAGCGGGCCTACCAGGTCCTGGACTACATCGAGTTCCTGGAGTCGAAGTACGCCGAACGGCCCGCGGGCGCGCCGGCATTTCAGAAGGTGGCCGAGACGCTCGAGGACACGCTGCGCGCGGGGCGCGTGCCGGTGAAGATCATCAAGGGGACGATGGACGCGGTGGGGAAGGCGGGGAAGTTCCTCGAGGGGCTGGCGGCGGCGGGGAAGGCGGCGGTCGAGGAAGCGACGAAGAAGAAGGAAGAGCCGAAGCCGGTTGAGGAACCGCCCCCGGCCGACTAACTTCCGCTATGGGAACCTCCCGCCCGAGCACCCCCCCCCCGCGGCCCGCCCTCACCTTCGACGACGTCCTGCTCGTGCCGCGGCACTCCACGGTGCATCCGCGCAACGTGGACGTGAAGAGCCGCTTCACCCGCGGCATCCCGCTCAACATTCCGCTCGTCTCCGCCGCGATGGACACGGTCACGGAAGCCGAGATGGCGATCGCGATCGCGCGCGAGGGCGGTATCGGCGTGCTGCACAAGAACATGCCGATCGACCGCCAGGCGGCGGAGGTGGATCGCGTCAAGCGCAGCGAGTCGGGGATGATCCTGAACCCCATCACCCTGGGCCCCGACCGGCCGCTGCGCGAGGCGCACCAGCTGATGGCGCGCTTCAAGATCTCCGGCGTCCCGATCGTGGACGCGGACGGCAAGCTGATCGGCATCATCACCAACCGCGATCTGCAGTTCGAGCGCCAGCTCGACCGGCCGATCCGCCAGGCGATGACCAAGGACAAGCTGGTGACCGCGCCCGTCGGGACCGACCTCGACGAAGCCGAGAAGATCCTCGCCCAACACCGTATCGAAAAGCTCCCCGTCGTCGATGAGCGCGGCGTCCTGAAGGGTCTCATCACCATCAAGGACATCTTCAAGCGCCGCCGGCACCCCGATGCCAACAAGGACCAGCACGGGCGGCTGCGCGTCGCCGCCGCCGTGGGCGGCACCAAGGACGCGCCGGCCCGCGCCAAAGCGCTGCTCGACGCGGGCTGCGACGTGATCGTCGTGGACTCGGCGCACGGGCACGCCGAGGGCGTGCTCGAGACCGTGGCCGCGCTGCGCGAAGCGTTCCCCGACACCCAGCTCGTCGGCGGCAACGTCGCGACGCGTGAGGGCGCCGCCGCACTGGTCGAGCGCGGCGCGGATGCGGTCAAGGTCGGCGTGGGGCCCGGCTCGATCTGCACCACCCGCGTCGTCACCGGCGTCGGCGTCCCGCAGATCACGGCGATCCAGGATGCGGTGGACGGGGCGGGTGACGTGCCCGTCATCGCCGACGGCGGCATCAAGTACTCCGGCGACATCGTGAAGGCGCTCGCCGCCGGCGCCGCGAGCGTGATGATGGGCTCGATGCTGGCCGGCACCGAGGAGAGTCCTGGCGAGTCGTTCCTGCTCGAGGGACGCCGCTTCAAGGTCATCCGCGGCATGGGCAGCCTGTCGGCGATGGAAGAGGGGTCCGCCGACCGCTACTTCCAGGAGGGCGAGGTCTCCCCTGCCAAGCTCGTCCCCGAAGGCATCGAGGGGCGCGTGCCGTACAAGGGCCCCGCGTCCGACGTCATCTTCCAGATGGTGGGCGGGCTGCGCAGCGGCATGGGCTACTGCGGCGTGTGCGACGTGCGCGCCCTGCGCACCGAGACCGAATTCATCCAGGTGACCCTCGCCGGGCTGCGCGAATCCCACCCGCACGACGTGGTCGTGACCCGCGAAGCGCCCAACTACAGCGTCTGATCGCTTGACACCTGCGGCGGCGGCCCCTACTCTGGGGCCGTCGCAACCCTCCTCTCCCAAGGGGCTCGCATGGGTCTGTTCCGACGGAAGAGCGTTACCGATCTCCAGAAGGAAGCCGACACCGACAAGAGCTTGAAGCGCGCGCTAAGCGCGCTGAACCTCACGACCCTCGGCATCGGGGCGATCATCGGCACGGGGATCTTCGTGCTCACGGGCACGGTCGCCGCCGTGAACGCCGGACCGGCGGTGGTGCTGTCGTTCGTGCTCGCCGGGGTGGCGTCGATCTTCGCGGCGCTGTGCTACGCGGAGTTCGCCTCGCTCGTTCCGATGGCGGGGAGCGCGTACACCTACGGCTATGCGACCCTGGGCGAGCTCATCGCCTGGATCATCGGCTGGGACCTGGTGCTCGAGTACGCGCTCGGTGCGGTGACCGTGGCGATCGGCTGGTCCGGCTACGTGGTGTCGTTCCTGCGAACCGCCCTCCACTTCGACTTTCCGTGCGCGCTGTCCGCGGCGCGCGGCACGCTGGTGCAGTGCGCCGACGGCACGGCGGTCACCGCGGTGTTCAATCTCCCCGCGGTCATCATCATCGCGATCATCACGACGCTGCTCGTCGTGGGCATCAAGGAGTCCGCGACCGTCAACAACGGCATCGTGTTCGTGAAGCTCGCGGTGGTGCTGCTCTTCATCTTCGGGGCGGCGCACGCCGTCACGTCGGCGAACTGGAAGCCGTTCATCCCGCCCAGCGAAGGCCCCGGGCTGTACGGCTGGAGCGGCGTGATGACCGGCGCGGCGATCGTGTTCTTTGCCTACATCGGGTTCGACGCCGTGAGTACGGCCGCCCAGGAGGCGAAAAACCCGCAAAAGGACATGCCCATCGGCATCATCGGGTCGCTGCTGATCTGCACGGTGCTGTACATCATCGTGTCCGGCATCGCGACCGGGGTGGTGCCCTACAAGGAGCTGAACGTCCCGGACCCGATCGCCGTCGCCGCCGACCGCGCGGGGATGGGCTGGATGTCGGACATCATCAAGTTCGGCGCGATCATGGGGCTGTCGTCGGTGATCCTGGTGATGCTCCTGGGGCAGTCGCGGGTGTTTTGGACGATGTCGCGCGACGGCCTGCTCCCGCAGTTCGTCAACAGCATCCATCCCAAGTTCCGCACGCCGTGGATCACGTCGATCATCACCGGCATCGCGGTCGCCTTCGTCTCCTCGCTGCTCACCGTGCGCGACGCCAGCAGCCTGGTCTCGATCGGGACGCTGCTCGCCTTCGTGATCGTGTCGATCGGGATCATGGTGCTGCGCGTGCGCGAGCCCAAGCTGAAGCGCGCGTTCCGCACGCCGTGGATCTGGTTCGTCGCCCCCGCCGGTGCCGCCTCCGCCCTGGCGCTGATGTTCTCGCTGCCGTGGCGGACGTGGGAGCGGTTGATCCTCTGGTTCGCGGCGGGCATGGTCATCTACTTCGGCTACGGCATGTACGCCTCGAACCTCGGCGAGGGCGCGCCCAAGGGCGAAACGGCCTGGTCACGGACCCTCAAGGTCGCCGGCCTGATCTGGCTGGTGTTCGGCTCGCTGGCGTCGCTGCTGTGGATGTTCCGCTACCGTCACGACGTGATGCCCGACGAGCCGGCGGGCTGGGCCATCGGCATCGCCGGGTTGGCGGTGTCGCTCAGCGTCGGAGCGTGGCTGAATCTCACGGCGCAAGGCGCGGACCGTAAAGCCTAGGAGACGTCGAGCAAAAGACGTCGAGCAAGATCGTCGAGCGGAAGCGTCCAGCAGCTACGTCGTTGGCTAGACGTAGGAGCTGGACGCTTCTGCTTGACGCTCTCCGCTCGACGCCTTTCTTTTGTTTATGTCCGTCAATGGAGTTCCGATTCCTCCCGAGCGGGCGAAGGCCGCCGCCGAAGTCGCGGCACCGCTCGCGCCCGGCCGCCGCGTCGTCCTGACCACGCACGTCAACGCCGACGGCGACGGCCTCGGCAGCGAAGTGGGGCTCTGGCACCTGCTGCGCGCGCGGGGCGTCAAGCCCGTCATCGCCAACCCCACGCCCGTTCCCGACCGGTTCCGGTTCTTGCTCCCCGAGGGCGCGGATGCGAGCGCCGCCGCCGTGAAGGAGCTGGAGCGCGCCGACGCGATCGTGGTGCTCGACATCTCGGATCTCGGGCGCCTCGGCGATCTGGCGCACGCGGTGCGCACGCGCGGCGTCCCGGTGGCGTGCATCGACCACCACGTCAGCAAGGGCTCGCTGCCGCCGGGGCCGCGGCTCCTCGCCCCCGAGGCCACGGCGACCGCCGAGCTGGTGTTCGATCTCGCCTCGGCACTCGATTGGAAGCTCACGCCCGAGGCGGCGCGCGCCCTCTACGTCGGCATCCTCACCGACACGGGCGGCTTCCGGTTCTCCAACACCAGCGCGCGGGCGCTGCGCGTCGCGGGGGCGCTGCTCGAGCGCGGCGTGGACCCGGAATCGATCTACGAGCGCGTGTACGCCAGCGCCCCCGAAGGCCGCGTGCGCCTGCTCGCCGAAGTGCTGGAGACGCTCGTCGTCGAGCCCGAGGTGGGCCTCGCGTGGGTCACCGTGCCCCCCGACGCGCTCGACCGCCACGGCGCCACGGCCGACGACTTGGACGGCATCGTGGAGTTCCCGCGCTCGATCGCCGGCGTGCGGCTGGCGCTGTTGTTCCGGCAGATCGCCAACGGGCGCGTCAAAGTGTCGTTCCGCTCGATGGGCGGCGTGGACGTCGCCGACCTCGCGCATCCGTTCGGCGGCGGCGGGCACAAGAAAGCCGCGGGCGCGTCGTTCGAGGGCTCCATCGCCGACGTGCAGGCGCGCGTGCTCGCGGTCGCGCGCGAGTACCTGCGCCATCATCCCGCCTGACGCGTCATGTTCGTGTTGATGCGGGCCGTCACCTATGCCGCGCTGTTCATCGGATTCCTGCTCGTGTTCCTTCCGGGCCGTGTGCTGGAATGGTCGGGCGTGCGACGACCTGCGGCGTTGGGGCTCACGCAGGTGGTGGGGCTCGCCATCGTGATCCTCGGGGCGGCGCTGGCGCTGTGGTGCATCCTGACGTTCGTGTTCGTGGGGCGGGGCACGCCGGCGCCGTTCGACCCGCCGCGGCGGCTGGTGGTGCGCGGCCCCTACCGCTACGTCCGCAACCCGATGTATATCGGCGCGGGGCTGGCGCTCGCCGGGGCGGCGCTGTTCTACGGCTCGTGGCCGCTCGTGGGGTACACCGCGCTCTTCCTCCTTCTCACCCACCTGTTCGTGCGGCTGTACGAGGAGCCGACGCTGCGCCGCCTGTTCGGTGCCGAGTATGAGGTCTACAGTCGCCGCGTGAAACGCTGGCGGCCGACCCTCGAGGGGCCTCCCGGGTAGTAGCGGAACATGCGGACCATCATGGTGGGGATGCTGCTGGGGGCGGGCGTGGCCGCCTGCGACAGCACCATGACTCCGGTACAGGGGATCAGCGGCGGGGGCGGTGGCGGTGGCACGACCACCACCGCGGCCGTCACCATCGGCGACAACTTCTTCTCTCCCGTGCAGGACACGGTCGGCGTGGGCGGCACCGTCACGTGGACGTGGACGGGCACCAACCGGCATCAGATCACCTTCGACGACGGGGCGCCCGGCTCCGATACGCTGACGACCGGCACTTTCAGCCGGACGTTCAACACTACCGGGACGTTTACCTATTTCGACGGGGTGTTCGGCCGACAGGTGATGAAC
>WNFW01001982.1_pt1 | contig 13936 bp, 14 predicted proteins | sample 5400131 | NCBI WGS metagenome assembly WNFW01 (sample SAMN13153362, study PRJNA577476) | soil metagenome | isolation source: 20 cm soil or saprolite under grassland replicate 1 | place: USA:California | collected 2016-06-15 | reverse complement strand
TCGTGCGCACCATGAACGTCACGCAATCCGCCGTCGGCGACAAGCGCGGGCTGTGGACCACCGTCCTCGGCGCCGCCATCCTCATCGGCGAAGACGACTAAGTAAATGAAAATATGCAGTACGCGATGTTTGGTTGCGGTATGCTTTTTCTGATAGTTACGACCAGGAGCGTGTCGGCGCAGGAAGAACTGCTGCCGCTTCCAGAAGCGCACAAATATTCAATGGTTGTGATATCTGCATATATCCCTTCGGGGTTGACTTCGCGTGTCCATCTTCACTCCGGCGTGGAAGCGTTCTACGTGGTTGATGGCGAGTAGTGTTTGGAGACGGCAGACCGAGCCTTCAAAATGCAAAAGGGCGAGACGTTGGTTGTTCCGACCGGCGTCACGATGCGTCTGGTAGCCACCGGATCAAAGCCTCGCCGGGCCTTTGCGGTGATCGTCTACGACGCATCCAAGCCGCCAACGACGCGCATGGGAATGGAGACGACATGGCAGCTCGTTTCGTGCACAAAATAGATCGAACTTTAGGGCGTATCTTCTACGTGTCCAGGTCGTACGCCGTCTTCAGCCATTTCTTCACTTCGCCATCAATTTGTTCCACCGCCGTGATTTCGATGCGATGCGTGATGCGGTCTTTTTTCGCCACCCCGCCGGTGTCGATTAGCCGCTTGGGCAAATTTCCTTTGTAGTGCGTTAGCGCGAAACCCAGATCGATCCGGGAATTGGTTGTTGGCTTGATTTGCGCAAACACATGCTCGCGATAAAACGGCACGATCGTTTTGCACGGGCAAGCCTTCACGTCGTCGCCAAGCGACTTGCCCAGCGTCAGCAGTTCGTCAAAAATCGGTCGCAGCTTCTCTTTCGGACCAGCGTACTGCTCCTGCACATAGCGGACTGCCGCCTTCATATACGCCTCCGGCGTGTCTTCTTCCCAGCCCTTTCCTTCCGCGCGTTCCGCGATCCACGACGCCCTGTTGGTGCCCATCTTGTGTTTGGCCTTCAGCCACTCGCGCCGAGACTTCTCGTCCCTCGGCCCTTCCTTCTTCACCAGCGCGATCCATTCTTCCATGGAACGCCCCGTTTTTTCCTTCAGCGCCGCCAACCACTTCTGCACCATCGCTAAGCTTGGATGCTCGTCATACAACGAATTTGTCCATGCTGTTTTTGCAGCTGGCATTGCAACCTCCGCCTGCCTACTCTCCATCGGGAGAATCCTGCTGTTCAGGCCCTACGGGCTATTTGAAATATCCGATGCGCTCCAGCACCGCCCGGACGATCAACGGCAGTGCCACCGTCGCATCATCGAAAACTTCCGCGAACTTCCCGCCTTCTTCCGGCGGCACAAACTTGCCCCAGGAAACGGCTTCCGTGTACGTGCTGCCGCTGAGGCCGCCCCAGTGGACCGGCTCCGGGCAAATGCGCACGCCATAGTTGTAGCGCTTCAGCGGAATTTTCTTGTAGCCGCGCCGCGCAAGCAGTTCCGCGTAAACGCCGAATTGTTGCGACCAATTGCGAGGGACGCCGCCGCCCACCGTCAAAATCCCCATGCGCTTCGTGGCCAGCATGGTGTCGGCAAATTTCTCAAAGTCCTCGAAGGGATCGAAACGCAGCAGCGGGCGCTTTTCCTGCTGCCTGGCGATCTTGTGCAGCGCGAAGTCGATGCCCAGCTCGGAATCGCTGAAAGCCGGAACAAAGATGGGAACGTTGTGCTCGAAAGCGGATTTCAGGATTCCCCGCCCCGGAAAACTCTTGTGCAGATACTCGCCGATGCGGCGGTGGATTTTCCAACTGCAAGCGATGTCTTCCGCTTCCCATTCGTTGAGAACGTGGTCCATTACCTCTTCGACATGATCGAGGTTCGTCTCCGGCTCCAGCGAATCGTAAACGCGGTTGTATCCGGCCTGGAAAAGTTCGCTGTCACCCATCTTGGGGTTGTAGCGAAAATGAGAGTAACCCGCGGCTTCGACCAGCCCGTGCGCCATGAGCGCGCCGGTCGAAACAATGGCTTTGACGACGTCTGATTCGATGAGGTCGCAGAACACGAGTCCCATCTTGCCGACCGTCAAGGCGCCGGACAACGTCATCACCACAAAGCAATCCTTATCGCGCGCCATCGCCTCAAACACGTCGGCGGCGTCGCCGATCTGCCGGCCGGTGAACGCCGTGTCGCCCATGGCCCGGACCAGTTCGTCGACGGTACGGCATGTGGATAAATCCAGCGGGAACATCGGCCGGAGTTTGTCCTTCACTGGATCGTGGAGCACTCTCCCGGTCGCAGTTTTTTCTCGCCGCTTCGCCATCGCGTCTCCTCAACTGCCGATGAATCGCTTGCTGCAAATAAATTTCCGCTTTGCGAATAAAATGCTAAAACGTCTTGCGGATTGATAGTACAAATGCAGCGCAAAGGATAATACAAAACGCGCTCAAATATTTTTTTTTCGCTCATGCTAAACTAAAAATTATGGCAAACAAATTTACCATCGGACTCGTGCAGATGAAATGCACGGCGAACGCGGACGAGAATCTGGCGCGGGCCGCGGGGAAAATCCGCGAAGCGGCCGCGCGGGGCGCTCAAATCATTTCGCTGCACGAATTATTTCACGGCGAATATTTTTGCCGCACGGAAGACCCGGAGCTTTTCAACATGGCCGAGTCCGTGCCCGGACCAACGACCGAAATCCTGGCGCAGATTGCAAAGGAAAAGAAAATCGCATTGGTCGTCTCTCTTTTCGAGCGGCGAGCTCCCGGTGTTTATCACAATTCCTGCGCCGTCCTCGATGCCGACGGCACTTTCCTCGGCAAATATCGAAAAATGCACATCCCCGACGATCCCCTGTACTACGAAAAGTTTTATTTTACGCCGGGCGATCTCGGCTTTCCCAATTTCGACACCAGGTATGCGCGCATCAGCGTGCAGATCTGCTGGGACCAGTGGTATCCGGAGGGATCGCGAATCACCGCGCTCGGCGGCGCCCAGGTAATTTTTTATCCGACGAGTATTGGCTGGCACCCCCACGAAAAATCGCAATTTGGCGCCGCGCAGCTCGATGCCTGGCGAACCATCCAGCGCGGGCACGCCATCGCGAATGGCGTGTACGCTGCGGTCGTCAACCGCGTCGGATTCGAAGGCAAACCCGAAAAGGGCGACCCGGGATTGGAATTCTGGGGCCATTCTTTCGTCGCCGATCCCTTCGGCCAGGTTATTTCCGAAGCCTCCAACGACAAAGAAGAAATCCTGGTCGTCGAATGCGACCCCGCAAAGAGCGAGGAGACACGCCGCAGCTGGCCGTTTCTACGCGACCGCCGCATCGACGCCTATCAACCCATCCTGAACCGCTGGCTGGACAAAGAATAATATTCCCTCGCTCAATCGATGCGACCTTTTCTTCTCCGCGATCTCTGTGTGCTCCGCGATCTCTGTGTTAAATTCGTTTTCCCAATGAAGACACCGCCGCAAACTAAAACGCCATACGCACTCGGCTTCCGCATACCCGCCGAATGGGAACGGCACGAAGCGACCTGGCTCGGCTGGCCGCACGAGCTGACCGATTGGCCCGGAAAATTTGCGCCCATTCCGTGGGCCTTTGCAGAAATCGTGCGGCACTTGTCAAAGGTTGAGCGAGTTTTTGTGCTCGCGGAAAATCGTGAATCCGAATCGCGCGTCCGCACGATCTTGAAGAAGGCTGGCGCCAATCTCGATGCGGTCGATTTCTTTTGTGTGCTGACAGATCGAGGGTGGATGCGCGATTCAGGTCCCATCTGTGTGCGAAGCGAATTAGGAGAAGTTGCCTTCAACCATTTTGTATTTAATGCCTGGGCGAAGTACAAGAATCACAAGAACGATGCAGTCGTGGTCACAAAGGCAAATCAGAAACTCCGGCGGCGCTTATGGCGACCCGTTCACAAGGGCCGTCGCGTCGTCCTCGAAGGCGGAAGCATCGATGTCAACGGTCGCGGAACTTTATTGACTACGGAAGAGTGCCTTCTAAGCAAAGTGCAGGAGAGAAATCCGGGGTTCACCAAAGAGGATTACGCGCAAGTCTTCCGCGAATACTTCGGCGTGACCAATGTTCTCTGGCTGAAGAATGGAATCGCCGGCGACGACACCCACGGCCATGTGGACGACCTCGCGCGGTTCGTGAATCCCTCAACGGTCGTAACCATTTTGGAAAACGACCCGAAAGATCCCAACTATGCCGCCCTTCAAGAGAATCTCGCCCTGCTGAAAACCATGAAAGATCAAGACGGCCGCGCGCTTCGCGTGGAAACGCTTCCGATGCCGGCACCGGTCTATTTCGACGGGCAGCGGCTTCCCGCGAGTTACGCGAATTTTTACATTGCCAACAAGATCGTGATCATGCCCACTTTTAATGACCCGAACGATCGCGTCGCACTCAATGCACTCGCGGGTTTGTTTCCAGATCGTGAAGTGGTGGGAATCGCCTGCCGCGATCTCGTGCTGGGACTTGGCACGGTGCACTGCATCACGCAGCAGCAACCGGCTTCCCAGTAGCGCAGGCTTTCCTTCGCGCTCTAGATCGATTGCCTGAACCGCAAATTCAGATACAATCCTTGTTCCCCAAGGAGGCCTCATGTTCGCCGCACAAGTGCCTACACAAAGGACACTCGGAATCTGGTTCGAATCGCACGGCTTCGTCTCCTGGCTTCTCCTTGGCCTGATTGCCGGTTGGCTCGCGGGAAAAATTGCGCGTGGCCGCGGTTTCGGCTGCATCACGGACATTATCCTCGGACTAATCGGGTCCTACCTCGGCGGCTGGATTTTTGTCAAACTGGGAATTTTTGGCGGCGGCTTCTTATACTCGCTGGCTGCCGCCACCCTGGGCGCCGTGATTCTCGTCTCTATCGCGCACCTTTTCGGCGGCTCGGACCGCTGAGCCGTCCGCATCCTGCAACCTCGAGCAGTGTTCTCGGGGCGTGGCTGCCTGGCGTCCTGTGATACGATTCTCATTTGCGTCCCGGAGTTGACGCCTCATTGAGCAAGTCCTCGCAATCCCTCACAGCTATCCCACTTGGCGGTCTCGGCGAATTCGGCATGAACATGATGGCGCTGCGGCTCGGTGACGAGATCATGGTCATCGACGCGGGCATGATGTTCCCGGAGTCGGAACTCCTGGGTGTCGATTTGGTCATCCCCGACATCACCTATCTGAAACAGCACCGCGCGCAGGTTCGCGCGATTGTGCTGACGCATGGCCACGAAGATCATATCGGCGCGCTCCCGTATATCCTGCGTGATTTGAATGTTCCCGTGTACGGAACGCGTTTTACTCTGGCGCTGGTGAAAAAACGCCTGGACGAAGCGGGGCTTCTGGAGTCGACCACCCTTCGCGAAGTAATTCCCGGGCGGCTGGTGGAGATCGGGCCGTTTGAAGTTGAGTTTATTTCCGTGACGCACAGCACGGTGGATTGCGTGGCGCTGGCGATTCGAACGCCGCTGGGCGTGGTCATCCACACCGGCGATTTCAAAATCGATCAGACCCCCGTGGGCGGTGCGCCGTTCGATTTGCACTCCTTCTCCAAGTATGGAAATGACGGCGTGCTGGCGCTGTTCAGCGATTCGACGAACGTGGAGCGCCCCGGATTTACGCCGTCGGAGCGGGCCATCGTTCCACGCGTCGAAGAACTGTGCCGGTCGGCGCCGCGGCGGGTGATTTTGTCCTGCTTCGCGTCGTCCATTCATCGCATTCAGCAGGTCATCGACATTGCTTCACGGGTGAACCGAAAAGTGGCGTTCGTCGGGCGCAGCATGGTCGACAACGTGGAGATTGCGCACTCGCTCGAACTGCTGAGCATCCCCGACGGAATGGTGGTGCGGCCGCAGGACATTCGCGGATTCGATCCCAAGCGCATTATTATTTTGGCCAGCGGAACCCAGGCCGAGCCCATGTCGTCACTCTCGCGGATCGCGGTGGACAATCACCGTTTCGTATCCGTGGATGAAAACGATAGCGTGATTCTCTCTGCGCGCATCATCCCGGGAAACGAAAAAGCCATATTCCGGATGCTGGACCATATGTTCCGGCGGCGCGCGCTGGTTTATTACGACAATTCAGCGGGCATCATCCACGTTTCGGGCCACGCCAGCCAGGAAGAGCAGAAATTGCTGCTGCAACTCGTAAAACCGAAATACTTCATCCCGGTACACGGCGAGTACCGTCATCTGTTCCGGCACGCCGCGCTGGCGCATCAACTGGGAGCCGTCTCACAGGAAATTCTGCTCGTCGAAGACGGGAGGCCGATTGAATTCACGGAGGAGGGCGCACGCCGTCTCGACCCGGTGACGGCCGGCCGCGTGTGCGTGGATTCGGGCTCGCTGGAAGAGATTGAAGACGTTGTGATTCGCGACCGCAAGCATCTTTCCGAAGACGGCATCGTCGTACCCATCATCGCGATCGATAAGCACACCGGCAAAATGGAATCGCATCCGGAAATCGTGACGCGCGGTCTGATGAGCGACAACGGCCAGGAACTGATCGTGGGCGCGCGACTGGTGATTATGAAGACCGTCGAGGAATCCAACGCCGAGGAAAAATCCGACTGGGGCGTCATCAAGGAAAAGATTCGCGTGGACCTGAAGCGCTACATCAACAAACAGACCTCCAAACGGCCTTTGATTCTTCCCGTCATTCTTGAGGTCTAACAGGCGGGGCTGCTGATGGCCGAACCCACCACTACTCCCGCGCCGAGCCTTGGCAGAGCCGCATTTACGTTCATCCTGATCATGGTGGCACTAGATTTTCTGGCGTTCGGCATCATTGTGCCTGTGCTCCCCGACTTGATTCGCAGCTTTGAAGGCGGTGACTTCGCCCGCGCTTCAGCCATCACCGGCTATTTCGGATTCGCCTGGAACGCCATGCAGTTTATTTTCTCGCCGCTCCTGGGCGCCTGGTCGGATCGCTTCGGGCGCCGCCCCGTCATGCTCATCTCCTGTTTTGGCCTGAGCATCGACTACGTTTTTATGGCTCTCGCTCCGTCGCTCCGCTGGCTGTTTGTCGGCCGGATCATCTCCGGCATTACCGCTTCCAACGTGGCCACCGGTTTTGCTTACATCACCGATGTCACTCCGCCGGAAGAACGGTCCAAAAAGTTCGGTTTGGTCAGCGCGGCGTTCGGCCTCGGCTTCGTCATCGGTCCTGCCGTGGGCGGGTATCTTGGCAATATCAATCTGCGGTTTCCTTTCTGGGCTGCCGCTGCGCTGAGTCTCGCCAATGCCCTCTATGGCTTCTTCATCCTTCCGGAATCGCTCCTGCCGGAACGACGATCCAAATCGGCGTGGCACATGGCCAATCCGCTTGGCTCCATGAATCTCTTCCGGTCGCATCGAGAACTCGCGGGCCTGGCCATCGTCATGACGCTCTATTATCTTGCGCACCAGTCTTTACAAGCCGTCTATGTCCTCTATACCGAGTATCGCTACGCCTGGAACCAGCGCGACATTGGCTTTTCGCTTGCGGTGGTAGGTGTCTCCGCGGCCGTGGTGTCCGGCGTGCTGGTTGGCCCGTTCGTGAAGCGCTTTGGCGAACGCCGCAGCCTGCTTTCCGGCCTGTTCTTCGGCGTCCTCGGCTTCGCAGGTTTCGCTCTCGCCAGCCGCGGATGGATGATGCTTGCCGTCATACCATTCATTGCGCTCTGGGGCATTGCCGCTCCTGCCGCGCAATCGTTGATGTCGCGCCATGTCGACCCCTCTTCGCAGGGTAAGCTGCAAGGGACGATCAACTCGCTCCGCGCGATCACGGGCATGGCCGGCCCGATTCTGTTCACTCAGGTGTTTGCGCTGGCCATCTCGCCGCGCAGCGGCTTCCACCTTCCCGGTGCTCCGTATTTCCTGGCGTCCGTACTTCTCTTCTCCAGTCTTATGATGGCCGCCTATGTGACGCATCCGAGCGAAGCCGCAGCAGCCTCTTCTCAAGCAGCCACGGACATCGACGCGGCGAAGTGAGTAGGAGAGGTCCCTTCGGGCAGGGTCGGGCAGGCGGGGTTGACGTGCTTCGTAGCATTTGAAGAGAGCCGGCCAGGCTACTGGAAAAGTAGATTCTAACTGGTCGTGCTCCATTCCCGAATGTTGGGCGACGCAGACATTCACTGCTGAATGAATACTGCGCCGCTGCTACGCCACCCACTTCATGGTGAGTTTCTTGCGCTTCTTGGCGCAGTCGAGAAGATAAAGATCGATCAGCTTCTGGTAAGGAAGGCCGGTCTCATCCGCCAGGCCTTTGAAATAGTCCACGACCTCAGGACTCAAGTTGATGGCCACGGCCTTTTTCTTGCCGGTGTAGGGGTTTTTGAGCTCTTTCAATTTGGAAAAGTCATAGGCCTTCTTCATAAAATCGAACCTCCTTCTTGGTCGCCTTCCTTGCAGAAATGATTCGAATCATGGAATCGGTGTCCCGCTAACAGTGAACGACGACCGGCGTTCTTGCCGCCGAGCTCACTCCGAGGAGGATGAAGCGATCCTCTCCCTCCGAGTGTTCTGGATCATAGAATAGGCGCACATGCGGATCGTGGAAAACGCTCTGTGCTTCTCAAACTCCGTGCTTGGTCCGATTGCGTCTGTTTCGGTTCGTCCCCATCGAACCGGAGCATGTCCAGATAATATCTAGATACGCGAGAGATGGCAGGAAAGCGAAAGGAAGCTGTGTGCCAGGCGGCTAGGGGGCCCAAGTTGCCCTTGTTGGAGGGGCACAGGCAGGATTCATCGCGCAAAGAGCACGCGATGGAGAAGAGGTTGGCTGCGCCACAAAAAGCGAGAAATGCCGGGTTCCCAACAAGATGGGGTGGGCCGCCTCCGGGCCATGACGAACGGTTGTTCGGGGTAGGTGGGGTGGAGTCCTGGTCACGGAGGCGACCGACTGTCCCTTATGTGCGAGCATGCTCTATCACGGCTCCGGTCTCCGCAATCGAGCGTTCACCCTAATTTGGTGTCAGGTGTTTCCCCTAGTAGCCAACGGAGGCCCAAGTTCTGGTAATGAAGTTCCGCTCCTGGATGGATAACGCAAAGCGCCATTTCTATTGTGGTTTCTGATCGGGCTTGCTCGCTGGCTTCGTGTCAAGGCATGGCAGAACGCCGATTTGGCTGGCGGGAGTTTGATACTTAATTTCGCCGGAGGGATCTTGAATTCCGGTGAGCCGCCACTTTTGGGGTTCGGCGGTGGAGGCTGCGAAATCCAGCTCGACGGCCAAGGCGTAGTCATTCCTGATGACCAAGCGCCTCGTGGCCGTGGGCGGGTTGGTTTGGATCTCGTCCAGGACGGGATGGCCGCACAGGGCGATGGCTTTGTCGGGAGTCATGCCCTGGAGAACACTTTCCTGATGCTGCTCCTTGGCCTTTTGCCTCCAGCGGGGCGAATTCATCACCACGGCCGCTGCCGCCACGATGCCCACGCCAAGGACTACCACCGCCGCAACCATCTTGTTCTCGGGCTTCATATACGACGAGAGAATATCACTTCCGCGAGACGCAGTGGGCAAGGGGACAAGGCAGGACGGCGTCCTGCCCGCTAGCTGATGGAATGCAGCGCGGCGTGCGTTGAGAGCAAAGGGGTTGTTCGAGAGTGGCAGAAGGATTCGGGGGAGAGCGAGGAGAAAATCGCTGCGGGATGGTCAGCGCATGGGCCACCCGCGGAAGCGCCGGCAGCAAGACTGCCGCACTCCAAAGCGGCAGAAACTGGCCGGATGTCACGGGACCGAATGCGGGGCCATGATGCCAATTAGCTCGCGGGAAGTGATGATTTTGTTTTTCTTCCAAAATTTGGAAAAGTGACGCAGGTTGCCGGTTACGAGATAGTCCGCGCGGGCGGCATCGGGGCATTCGAGCAACATGTTGTCGGCGGGGTCGGTGGTGATTTGAAGCGATCGCGAGGGAGAGACGAGGTGGGCGCGGTTCTTAAGGAGTTGAAGGAACTGAAGCCGGAGTCCTCGACGTATGCGGAGTTCCGGGCGCGACAAGACGGTCCGATATTCCGAAAAGATCGGGGTCGACACGTAGAGACGAGGCTTGGCGATGGCGAGCAACAGTACGGTGCGTTGCAAACCATCCGGCTTAAGCGCCGCGGAAACCACGATATTGGTGTCGAGGACGAGCCGAAGAGGAAGCATTCGCTCCTGATTCTTGAGCTTCTATTTCCGGGGTTTGCTCTTTCGAGATTTCGTTTTCCGGGCACGCGCCGTCTTAATGATGCGGTCAATCTGCCGTGACGTAAGGGTGCCGGTACCTCTCTGCTTTGATTCTTTCCCGAGGGCTATTAGAACTTCCGGTTCGGGGGAGGCCAAGCGCACGTAGCCCCTGATACTGAGGAGAATGGCTCGGGGAGTACCACGCTTCGCAGACGTCCTTGCCTCCATCCGTCCGCGGGTATAGGCTTCTTTCTCGCAGTATGCTCGCGCCTGGCGGGGCTTGAGGAGTCTTGCTCCGCACCCACCTTCTGGCAGAGCACCATCTAAGGAGGAGTTCAAAATGGCTACGGCAACAACAGTGATGGAACGGAATGTCAAGATTGGCCCGACAAAACTTCTGATCAACGGGAAATGGGTGGACAGCGCTTCGGGAAAAACGTTCCCGACGATCAATCCGTCGACGGGTGAAGTGATCACGCAAGTGGCGGAGGCCAACGCGGCGGATGTGGACAAGGCGGTGGCGGCAGCGCGCGCGGCGTTCGACAAGGGCTCGTGGCGCAAGATGGGCGCTTCGCAGCGCGGTGTATTGATGAACAAGCTGGCGGATTTGATCGAGAAGCACGCCGATGAGCTGGCACAGCTTGAGTCGCTGGACAACGGCAAGCCGTACCACGTGGCGCGGGCAGCCGATCTTCCGCTGACCATCGCGTGCTACCGCTACTACGCGGGATGGGCGGACAAGAATCAAGGGAAGACGATTCCCGTTAGCGGCAATTACTTCACCTACACGAAGCACGAGCCCGTGGGTGTGGTGGGGCAAATTATTCCGTGGAATTTTCCACTTCTGATGCAGGCGTGGAAACTTGGGCCGGCGCTGGCCTGCGGCTGTACCGTGGTGATGAAGCCGGCAGAGCAGACGCCGCTGACGGCGCTGCGTGTTGGCGAATTGATGCTGGAAGCGGGGTTCCCTGAAGGCGTGGTGAACTTGCTGCCCGGATATGGACCAACGGCCGGTGCGGCGATAGCGCGGCACATGGACGTGGACAAAGTGGCGTTCACGGGATCGACGGAAGTGGGCCACATGATCATGCGCGCCGCGGCCGATACCAACCTGAAGCGCGTGACGCTGGAACTCGGTGGAAAAAGCCCGAACATTGTGTTTGCCGACGCGGATATGGACCAGGCCATCGAGGGCGCCCATTTTGCGCTTTTCTTCAACCAGGGACAGTGCTGCTGCGCGGGGTCGCGGCTGTACGTCGAGGAGAAGGTTTACGGCGAGTTTGTGGAGAAGAGCGTGGCCCGCGCGAAGAAGCGCACCGTCGGCAATCCCTTCGACAAGAACACCGAACAGGGTCCACAGGTGGATCAAGAGCAGTTCAACAAAGTGATGAGCTACATTGACGCCGGGAAGAAGGAGAAGGCCAAGCTGGTGACCGGCGGCAACCGCGTGGGCGATAAGGGCTACTTCATCGAGCCCACAGTGTTTGCCGACGTGCAAGACAACATGAAGATCGCGCAAGAAGAGATCTTCGGGCCGGTGATGACCATTCTTAAGTTCAAGGATCTTGACGAGGTCGTGGAGCGCGCCAACAAGACCATGTATGGACTCGCGGCGGCGGTCTGGACCAAGGACATCACCAAGGCGCATGCCATCGCGGACAGAGTGCGCGCGGGAACGGTGTGGGTGAATTGTTACGACGTGTTCGACGCGGGCGCGCCGTTCGGCGGCTACAAGCAGTCCGGAATCGGGCGAGAGCTCGGCGAATATGGATTGGCGAATTACACCGAGGTAAAGACCGTCACCATCAAGCTATGAACGAACCAACGGGACTGGACGCATTCGCAGGGGCACGATTTATCGTGTCCCTGCGTTTTCTTGCGGCTGCTGGAGCGCTGGCAGCAACGTACCTTTTCGTTGCGCAAGCCGGTTATGGGCAATCCAATTCAGAGTCGGGCATTGCGCAGCGTCACGCACAACATTTGCGCCATGGAATTAATTTGAGCGAGTGGTTTGCGCAGGTTTACGACCAGAAGGGCTACACCAAGGAACACTTTGAAACGTGGAACACCGCGCAGGATATCGCGCTGATTAAGTCGATGGGATTCGACCATGTGCGGTTGAGCGTAAATCCACAGCCGATGTTCCAGCACGGACAGGCTGACCGGATTCCTGCGGATTATTTGGGGTATCTCGACAGTGCGGTGCAGATGATCCTCGACCATGGACTGGCCGTCATCATTGACGTTCATCCCGAAAGTGATTTCAAACAGAAACTCGTTGCGGAGGATAGCTTTGTCGAACAGTTCGAGGATTATTGGCGTCGGCTCGCACGGCATTATTCTTCCACGAATCCCGACGTCGTTTCCTTCGAGATTCTGAACGAGCCGGAATTTCACGATCGCTATCGGTGGCAGGGCGTTCAAGCGAAGCTGGCGGTGGCGATTCGCGAAGGGGCGCCGCAGCATACGATTATTGTTGCGGGAGCGTACTGGTCTTCGGAGAACGAGCTGTTGTTTTTCGATCCTTTGCGAGATTCGAACATCATCTACAACTTTCATTTCTACGATCCGCACATCTTCACGCACCAAGGCGCAACCTGGAGTACGAATTACGTGCACTATCTTAAAGAACTACCGTACCCTTCGACTCCCGAGAATGTGCAGCAGGCCGCCGCGCTTCTGCCTGATGCGGTGAATCACTTGCAAGCAATTCATTACGGACTAGACCGCTGGAACGCCTCGCGCATCGACGGCGAAATCGGCCAGGTGGCCGCGTGGGCCAAGCGCTGGAAGGTGCCTGTTACCTGCAACGAGTTTGGCGTCTATCGCAGAGCGGCGAATCCGCAGGATCGCGCGGCATGGATTTCCGACGTACGCACGACGCTGGAGAAATATTCCATCGGCTGGGCGATGTGGGATTACAGCGGCGGCTTCGGCGTGGTGACGAAACAAAACGGACAACCCATGCCTGATGAAGTGACCGTGAAAGCGCTCGGGCGAACCATGCCGCCAGCGAGCCACTAGAAGTGCAGGGTGGCGCTATTTCGAGAAGGCCCTCTCCAGGCCCACGGGCAGACCTGCGAATGGGCGTTCTGTTCTACAATCCCGCCATGCCGTTCACGCTCCGTTCGTACGAGTCGCACGATTTCGCCGCACTGCATAAACTGGACCAAGCGTGCTTCCCGGCAGGAATTTCCTACTCGAAGACGACGTTGCGCTACTTTTTGACGCTGGCGTCAGCGGACTGCGTCGTAGCGGCGGAGGGAATTCACATCGCTGGCTTTGTCCTGTCGGAAGAGAACCCGCCATTGGCACACATCATCACGCTGGATGTAGCCGAGCGGCAGAGGAGGAACGGTGTCGGGACCGCCCTGCTACAACAGCTGGAGTCGAATCTTTCCGCGCGGAGAGTACGGTCGGTTTTGCTGGAGACGGCCATCGACAACGAAGCGGCGGTTGCCTTCTGGCAACGCCACGGCTATCGTATCGAAGCGACATTGAAGCGCTACTATCTAGGCCGTGTTGACGCTTACGAGATGCGCAAGCTCTTGCTTCCGCCCGCGTCTAAAACCCATAGGCATCCGGGAGAAAAGAATTGAACGATTACGTTGTGTCCTTGCTGTTAGGAATCGTTGAAGGGCTGACGGAATTTTTGCCCGTAAGCTCGACGGCACATCTGCGGCTGTCGGAAGCGCTGCTGCATATCGATCTTGCCAGCGGCTACTGGAAGATGTACTCGATCGTGATTCAGCTCGGCGCCATTCTCACGCTGCCGATCTATTTCTGGCAGCGCTTCGTCA
>WNFW01008141.1_pt1 | contig 13939 bp, 7 predicted proteins | sample 5400131 | NCBI WGS metagenome assembly WNFW01 (sample SAMN13153362, study PRJNA577476) | soil metagenome | isolation source: 20 cm soil or saprolite under grassland replicate 1 | place: USA:California | collected 2016-06-15 | reverse complement strand
TCTTCCTGCGGTTTCGCTCCTTGCCGGTGTTGCGATCAGCAAACTGTCGGATCTTGTGGCTGGTCGGATGATGACGGCTGGATTCCTTCCGCTTCTTCTGCTTGGCGCAATTCTGAGCCTGCCAATTTTTCGGGACAAAAAATTCTTTTTTGTGGCCTCTCCAGTTGAAGCGTGCCGAATGATTTATCCTGAGAGTCCATTCCCAGAGTCCGTCAGGATTGCGGAATACGTGCGGGAGCACACATCTCCCATTGATACGATCGCAGTGTTGGGATCGGAGCCGCAGATTTATTTTTATTCACAGCGCCGTTCTGCGACCGGATATATTTACAGTTACGGCTTAATGGAACCGCAAAAATATGCGCGACGGATGCAGGAGGAAATGATCGGTGAGATCGAACACGCGCGTCCAAAATACCTGATCTCTATGGTAATGAACGATTCCTGGTTGCAGCGGCCTCAATCTGATCGGCTGATCTTTACCTGGGCAAATGAATACACGTCACAAAATTACGCCGCTGCGGGCTTTGTAAACATTACACCTACGGAAACAGATTACTTCTTTGGAAATGTTCCGCCGTCGGTCGGGACCTTAAAAGATTATATTTTGATTTACAAACGGAACCCCTAAGCCGGCTTTCTCACGAGACTTATCGCCGCACGTGCACCGTATTAATTCTCAATCAATCACTCTCCCCAAAACAAACCGCCGCTGGTTATCTGCCGGCGTTTGCATCTCTCTCGCGGTGCTTACGTGCATTGTTTTTGGTCAAACTCTTTGGCACGACTTCATTAACTACGACGATCCGCGTTACGTTTACGAAAATACCAACATAACAAGCGGCGTTAACACCGCCGGCGTTGCCTGGGCATTTACTCATATTCATGCCGAGAACTGGCATCCACTGACGACGATCTCGCACATGTTAGACTGCCAGCTATACGGACTGAAGGCGGGAGGCCATCATTTTACGAATGTTCTTCTGCACACCACCGCAGCGATCCTGCTTTTTCTTGCCCTGCAATGCATGACCGGTGCGCTTTGGCGAAGCGCTTTTGTGGCGGCGGTGTTTGCCATTCACCCATTGCGCGTCGAATCGGTCGCTTGGGTAGCAGAACGCAAGGATGTGCTGAGTGGTGTTTTCTTAATGCTAACACTGCTCGCCTATGTCCGTTACGTGCGCGCACCATCAATCGGGCGCTACTTGGCGGTGGCAGTGGCGTTTGCCCTTGGTCTCATGTCCAAACCAATGCTGGTCACGCTGCCGTTCGTGCTTTTGCTCCTGGATTATTGGCCGCTGGGAAGAATCAGAGGCCAGAAGAAAGTGCTAACGCTGATCTTGGAGAAGATTCCACTAATCGTGCTTTCTGCCGTTTCCAGCGTCGTGACCTTTCTGGCCCAACGAGGTGCCGTCGGCTGGACCGACCAGTTGCCGATATTGGCCCGAATTAAGAATGCTGTAGTGACGTACGTCGTCTATATCGGGCAAATGCTCTGGCCGGTGAAACTGGCGGTGTTCTACCCGCATCCAGAGAACCGGCTCCCGGTTTCGGAAATCATCCTCGCGTTTGCTATTCTCATCGCTGCGACGGCGGCCGCGTTCGTTTTACGAAAAAAGGGGCCTTACCTAGTCACTGGCTGGTTGTGGTATTTGGGAATGCTGGTGCCGGTGATCGGATTGGTACAGGTCGGGTGGCAGGGGCACGCCGATCGATATACTTACCTGCCCCAGATTGGTCTTTATGTTCTGCTGACGTGGGCTGTTGCTGATTTGACTGCGCGGTGGCGTCGCCAACGCGAAAATTTGAGCGCTATTGCGGCCGTTATCATTAGCTTCTTAAGTTGGCGCGCCTGGATTCAAACCTCTTATTGGCGCGATAGCGAAACGCTGTTTACTCATGCGCTTGCAGTTACCTCAAACAACGATGTTGCCGAAAATAATCTCGGCATCGTCTTTTTGCGAAAAGGTAACCTGGACGAAGCTATCTCCCTGCTGCAAGCAGCCGTGGATCTTCGACCCGAAAATAGCCCTGCCCATGAAAATCTTGCCAAGGCTTTGCTTCAAAAAGGCCAAGTGACCGATGCGCTAGTTCACTATCGCAAATTACTCGAGCTACAACCTGACAATATAGAGGTGCACAATATTGTGGGCACGGTTCTGATCCAGCAAGGCCGCATTAGGGAGGGAGTCGAAGAATGGCAAAAAGTGCTGGCGATTCAGCCTGACAACGGAAATGCCATGAGCAATCTCGCATGGGTATTTGCAACTTCGCCAGACGACTCGCTTCGAGACGGTGCGCAAGCGGTCCAACTGGCTGAGCGGGCCCTGCGCATTTCTGGGGGCAGAATCCCGGTGATCTTTCGCACATTGGCAGCGGCCTATGCGGAGAATGGCCGGTTCTCTGAGGCAATTCAAACTGCGCAGCGCGGGATTGAATTAGCCAATAGCCAGAGCAACGCTGGTCTCGCTGCCGAACTCCAGGCTAATATCGATCGTTACCAAGACGAGAAACCGCTCCGCGATCCTAGCCTAACAGATGGCAGTTTGTCGACCCACGGTGAATAACAAGAAGCGGCAGTTTAGCGACCGCCCAAGCGGATTACCAAGAGACGTTCGCAGTCGTAGCATAACTATCGTCATATATCTGTTTCTTGCGGCAATCAGCCTGGCCGTATTCGGTCAAACAATCCGCTATGATTTCGTTAATTTCGACGACGATGTATACGTCTATAATGCCCCGGCTATTCGGGCTGGATTAACGATAAAAGGGATAGCGCTTGCCTTTACTACTCCCCACGCACGCAACTGGCATCCACTAGCGACTATTTCGCACATGCTGGACTGTCAGCTATACGGCTTGAAGGCTGGGGGCCATCATGCTACTAACATCGTCTTGCATACCATTGCAGTGCTCCTGCTGTTTCGGGTGCTACAGCAAATGACCGGCGCAGTATGGAAGAGTGCGATTGTCGCAGCATTGTTTGCGGTTCACCCACTCCATGTCGAATCAGTGGCATGGGTGAGCGAGCGAAAAGATGTTCTGAGCGCAGTCTTTTTTTTACTCATGCTGGACACGTACGTTCGTTATGCACGCGCAGCGTCTATAACGCGCTATCTGGCGGTCGCTGTCCTGTTCGCGGCCGGGCTCATGTCCAAGCCGATGCTGGTAAGCGCGCCTATGGTCCTTCTCCTTCTGGATTACTGGCCACTCAAAAGAATCAGAACTCAGATGTCACAAGTCAGAGGTCAGAAGTTAGTGATCAGCGGTCAGCGGTCAGCGGCCACGCTGATCGCAGAGAAGATTCCATTGCTTATTCTCTCAGCGGGCGCCTGTATTATCACATTTGTCCTGCAGAAACGCGCTACTGGCGCAATCCCACCGTTGCCGTTCCTCTGGCGCGTGCAAAACGCGTTCGCGAGTTACATAATCTACGTCTGGCAAACATTGTGGCCGGCACATCTCGCAGTTTTCTATCCTCATCCAAATGACACTCTGGGAGCTTGGGAAGTCATCCTTGCGATCGGATTTCTTCTCGCCGTCACTGTGGCAGCAATCGTTTTCCGACGTGAACGCCCTTACCTATTCACTGGCTGGTTCTGGTATCTGGCTATGCTCGTGCCAGTGATTGGCCTCGTTCAGGTTGGAGAACAAGGCCATGCCGACCGCTATACCTACCTCCCGCATATCGGTCTGTTTCTGCTTGCAGTTTGGCTCGCTGCTGACGTGCTAGCAGTCCGCCAGTCCAGATTACGGTTTGCTGTAGCCACCGCGGTAGTAATCATCATTGCCCTGTCATGGACGGCATTCATTCAGACTTCCTACTGGCGCAACAGCGAGACTCTTTGGACCCATGCGCTTGCCGTGACTTCTGAGAACGATTTTGCCCACAATAATCTCGGGTACCTGTGCGTCGACCGCGGTGAACTGGACAAAGCGATCTCACACTTTGAGACCGCGGTAAGGATTAGGTCTGGTAAGCGAGATGCCCACTACGATGTGGGTTCAGCTTTTGTGCAAATGAACCTCGCCGACGCTCTGGCGCGAAAAGGACAATCCGATGAAGCGATGGTTCACTACGAAGAAGCAATAAAACTGCAGCCGAGTTATGCGGATGCCTATTACAACCGCGGGAACGTTCTTTTTGCAAAAGGCCGCATCGACGAAGCAATCGCGGATTGGGAGAAAACTCTTCAAATACAACCCAATGACGCCGATGCCCACACCTGCCTTGGTAACGCTCTTTTGCGACAGGGTTCGCCCAGGGAGGCGATCGCCAATTACGAAAAGGCCTTGGCGTTAGCTCCCGGAGATCCTCATTCTCGCAACAACATTGCCTGGGTGTTAGCCACATCTTCTGATGGCTCAATCCGCGACGGTACCAGAGCGGTCGAGTTCGCCCAGGAAGCGGTGGGGCTTTCAGGCGGTAGAGATCCTACCTTTCTCCGGACGCTCGGCGCTGCTAACGCGGAGAGTGGCCGGTTCTCTGAGGCAATTGCCGCCGGCAAACAAGCTATGGTGATAGCTACCATGCAGGGGAACTCTGGGCTGACTAAAGCTCTGGAAAGCGAAATCGCTGCTTACCGCTTGCATATTCCGCTGCGGCAATGAGCGAAAGACACCTTGCTTGGGACTGCCTCCGCTGGCCGACAGTTCTGCATGCCGGCATCCCGCCTGCCATGAAAGAGCTACCTCGAATCCTTGTGATACGGCTGACCCGACTCGTAGAGTTCCATCTCCTTTCGAAGAACATCGCTTAACGCGAAGTTTCCCTGGTTATTAGCTCTTTGCAATGCCTCGTTAGCTCTCTCCTTAGCTTCATCAAAACGCCCAGCCTCGGCGTAAGCAGCGGCCAGTATGCGTAGAATGATAGGCCGACGCCCACCTGACAGCCGATTGGCCTGTTCAGCCAGCAGAACCGCTTCCTGTCCGCTTCTAAGCGATGGGTCCGACGAAGTCGCTAACAGCCAGGCCAGATTACTTTGGGCCGCCACATTGTTCGGTGCTACACGTAGCCCGTTCCTGTATTCCGCTATCGCGTCTTCAGTGCGCCCTTTCGCAAGAAATGCGTTCCCGAGGTTTGCATGGGCATCCGCGTTCTCGGGAACCAGCTCCAGGGCTTTTTGGTAGTGGACGATCGCTTCGTCCATCCGCCCTTCTCGAAGAAGAGCACTTGCCAGGTTGTATTGCGCATCGGCCTGATTGGGCAAGACTGCCACACATGCTAGGTAACTAGTGATAGCGCCATCTATGTCACCCTTGGAAAGAAGCGCGTTCGCCAAATTGCACGAGGGATCGGCGTAATCCGGTCGAATCGCCAGTGCCTTCTGGTAATGAGCGATCGCATCATCAACGCGCCCGCTTTGAAACAGCGTGACGCCAAGATTATTGTGCGCTTCCGCATCAACAGGATTAATGGCCAGCGCTGCTTCGTAGTGAGCGATCGCATCGTTGACTTCGCCTTTTTCAGACAGCAAGCGTCCAAGGTTATAGTGCGCTTCCGCATAACTCGGCCGTAGTGCAATAGCCTGGCGATAATGAGCTATCGCTTGATCAGTTTCGCCTCTATCGCGAAGGACGATTCCCAAATTGTAATGAGCCATCCAAGAACCGGGATTTTTTGCAAGCGTCCTGGTGTATAAAGAAATGAGATCATGATAGACAGCGGTTTGCTGCCATGTCAAAAAAACAAGTCCAAACAGGACTATTGCAATGGTCGTGACGCGGAGAAACGCTTCCCATCCACTCTCAGCCACCTTTCCGCCGGAAAATCGTAGGGTGTCTGTGTCAGACGCCAACTGGCACGGCGTCTGACCGAGACGCCCTACAACAGTTAGGGTCCCGGCGCCAGCTAACGCGAGCGGCCCCATGCTGGCAAGGTACTGGAAATGATCGCTGACAAACGAGTAGCGAAAGAAAAAGACGCTGAAAAATCCAAGGACAGGAAACAGGGAGACCACATAGTAGGCGGCTGCAAAGAGCACGGGGCGAGTCCATTTCGCCCGGATCAACCACAAAGCAAGTAATCCAGCCAGTGCTGCAAGCAGCGGCAGATAGGCTGTCAGTTGCGACGAGTTAATCTCCCACCGTGGATAGATGAAAATGAGCGGCTGTGGCCAAATAAGTTTGTCGACGTAAAACCAGACCGCGCGACCGGAGATGATGAGCCGCTCCGGCCAGGTCTGCGCCCACTCAGCGCCGATTGCACCAGCGTGGAACTTCTGTTCTAAAATCGTCCATGCGCTGGCAAGTGCGGATGTTAACGCAAACGGCGCGAGCGCCACAACATCACACCAACGGATTCGTCTTGTTCGCCACCAGATACACAGAGCGAGCACGACTGGCAACATGACCACGGAAGGCTTGCTCAAGGTCGCGAGTACAAAGAGGAGCAAAGCGAAAGCAAACATCAAGGAGCGGCCGTTTCCCAGACGCGCCATAGCGCTGCGAAGCCGGCCTAACCGCCGCTGGGACGCTTTGGAAACCGCCCCTCCATGTTTCCCAGCTCAGTCACCCAGGCGACCGATTGCACCATCACCGGGTGCAATGCCCAGAGCGCTGCCCCCAGCCAAGCGCCGCGGATATTAAGTTGTTGCAGGACCCGCCAGAGCAATACGGCCGAGCCGGCGTGCAAAAGCACGTTCAGAAGATGGTATGGCCATGGAGTCAGGCCGACGATCTTGTGCAGAACCCAAAAACTCGTAAGCACCAGCGGGTAATAGACCGCCCGCATGGTGGTCCAGACTTCTTTCAACCCCAGCGGCCCAATGATGCACGGGTTCTGGGTCAAATGCGATTCGTCGTCCCAAATGAATCCTGCAGTAAAGACCCGGGCGTAGGCGATGAAAATGAGAGCGATTAGGAATAGCGCACCGAGCCAGTTCCGCTGCAGGAAGGAGCATATTGGCTGGCGATATTCGCTTAGCTTCAACAGCGGAGCGCTAGCAGACATACCTTGCTGGCCTCAATAAACAGAAAACGCAAAAGTGCCGAGCGTCGGCAATTAGGTATCACAGGTTGCGAGGGTGTCGCGACCTTGCACGGATACGCTCTGCTTCACGCATGAAATTTGGATTCCGCTTTATGCGTGTGGGCTTTTCATTAGTCGGGTCACTACGTCGTGTTAACAACGAAAAACAATCAATCAGGCGCCGGCCGCGCCAATTGATTAGCTCTTGGCTGATGCAATGCAGACCGCGTTGTGCGCACAGGGCACGGAATAATTCAGCGCTCATGCCCGGGTTACGATGATGTTCCCAATCGAGGATTCTCGCCTTGATCAGCGGTTTTGTTAGCGCTCTGGGAAGCCGCTCACGCGCCGAGTTAGCATAGTGGCCAAAATTGGAATGGTGGATGAAACCTTTGCCGCCAATTTTCAGTTTAGTTCCCAATTCGCGCAAGTACGCCTCCGTCACCTGGCGATCCGTATGCACGAAAGAGTCAAAACTAAATACGAAATCGACTGAGGCGTCGGGAATCATTGGAAGTGAGAGGCCGTCGTTAAGGTAGCACTTCACATGTGAATCAGCGGCAAAACGCCGGCGACAGGCATCGATACAGTCAGCGGCGCGATCGACTATCCACAGTTCCTGACAATAATCCTTGAGATAATGCGTCCAGCGCCCAAAACCAGGCGCGATTTCCAAGATTCTTTCGGCTGGCAGGCAATCCCGAATGCGCGGAAGGATGGCACCAAACCATTGCGTCTCCGAACTTCCCCACGGGCCCGACCACTCCTCTCCCGCATGTTTCCAATCGTATTTCATGACACCGCTAGGGCTCGCGCGGGTGGTAGGGCGATCATCACATGTTACAGTTTAAACGCGTACTATATGGAGTATCGGACAGTGGGCGACCAAGATTTGGAATGCGGCGACATGTCGCCGCCTTTAAAATCGGCGGACACGTCCGCGCACTCCAAAAAGCAAACGGCCGGGCCCTCGTAAAGGGCCCGGCCGCTGTGAATTGTTCGTATAGGTTCTAGAACCTCTTCTTTAGCCCGACGTACCAGAACCGGCCTTTAATGGTAGCAATCGACTCATCGTAGCCGTTCTCGAAAGAGCCAGCAACAAACGGTGGATCTTCATCGGTCACGTTCTGCATGCCAAGCGAGACCGTGGTGTTGTTGAGCCACCATCTCCAGTCGTTGCAGCCGTATTCGGCCGTGGACACGGGCACGACGTTTTTCTCCTTGCCATCCTTCATCTTCACGTTTTTCCCGCCATCCTTGGCATAGCCAGGCACTTCAGCCGGCGCAGGTGGTGGCAGGTTGAACGTGTAGTTCAAGACCAAGTCCAGCGTAGTCCAAGCCGACACTTTGCGTGCCCGTATTTCATCACCGCCACCGAGCGGGCCACTTCTAGGCTCATTTAGCTTCGTGGACCCTGTCAGACTGGCGTTGTCGTCCTCGTATTGGCCGGTCCAGTGAACTATCGCACCCACATCCAAACCAGCCATCCAAGTGTCAGCCGGGCCATCGTAGAAGATACTGAAGTTAGCTCGATTCCACGGCAATGAACTGGTTAGAGCCAACCCCGGCGGCAGGAACGAGCCCGCGATACCAAACCGTTTTGTCCCAGGTTGGGGTTGAAACTCGGCCCGGGAGAGCCAGGTACCGTTCACGGTAGTCGTTATTCTGCCAAAGTCGCCTGCGCCAAAGATCGAGGAATCCAGAATATAGATCGCCTCGTAATCGAGACCTTCGAAGACTGCGCCAGACAGGTTGTTGCTGGGATCGATCACCAGCGTGACTGGCCCATTCGGCGACGAGCCATCACCGACACCACGAAAGACGAAGGGCCCGTTCTGTTGAACACCCGGGGTCGGGGGATTACTTTCGATCAGGAATTGTGAGCCGACGGCCGACACGATGTCGCGCATATCAATATGCCACCAATCCGCACTCAGTGTCAGGCCCTTGATCCATTTCGGGCTGTAAACCGCTCCGTATGTCCATTCGTAGGCAACTTCCGGGTGCAGGTTGGGGTTTCCTATAACGCGTTCCTCAATCTGCGGCTCGGTCTGAGGGGAAAATGGATCGGACACGATTGGGAAGTTTTGCGACGAAGCAGGCGTGAGTTCTGCCAGCGTCGGCGCATGAAACGCCTCGGTATAGCTGCCGCGCAGGGTCACCGCGCCGATATACTTTGGATCTATCGGTTGCCACCGCACGGACACCTTCGGTCTCTGCGCGTTATACTTGCTGGTCGTCGACGCCAGACCTGCAAAGAGTCCAGAAGGCAGCACCCCTGAGGTGTTGTTGTGGTACCACTCTTCCCGCTCGGCAAAGTCCACCTCAAAGCTGTAGAACCCAGGGAAGTTCCATGTGGGACTGGTGAATGGCACCCGCACTTCCTCGTAGATTCCCCACACTTCCCGGTTCACCCGGAAGCTTTGGCCATCCGTTGAGCCAATGCTATTAAATGTGTCATTGAGCGAGTCGCGATTGCGAGTGAATCTCGGCCCGTCGTACTCGCCGCCAATCGCAAACGACACCGGACCGGCCGGGAGATTGAATAGGTCGCCGTTGAAAGTGGCATAACCTATAGGCAACTCGTATTCGCCGGAGTTATGCAATGTGACATAAACAGCTTGCCTGGCCCTCGGGGTGTTCTGGGCGTGGAAATTCAGAAACGGATCAAATGCCGTGGCCGGGTTCGTGTCCAAGAGCGCATCACGCAATCCGGGTTGGCTTACTTCGCCTATCGACAGGTCCTGTCCCTCGTTCCGAGAGTAACGGAAACCCATTTCCCAATTCCACGTCTTGAAGTAATCGCCAAATTCGCCCATCTCACCGCGCAATCCGACGTCGAAGAGTTGGTCCCAGTAAGTGAATTTTTCGTGCCTCGGACCAGTGTCGTTAATGCCGCGAAACCGAACGCCAGTGGTCATCGGGATTGGCACCCCATTAACAACCAGAGTCGCATCTCCAACTGTGAAGGGATTGAACGGATTCGAGATTGGCACACTGATGCCCGTAGGACTAAAGAACGTGTTAGTGGCTGGCGAGTGGAATGGATCCGGCGTAAACGGCACAGCCGCCAGGGACGAATCGAAATACGAGCGCGCATATTTGAAGTCGGCAAATACGGTCAGGTATTTGTCGCATATGTCACGCGTGAACGAGCCGTAGTATACTTGACGGTCTCCCGGCGGAAGGTCCGGCGTGAACGCGGCAAAGTTAAAGAAGAAGTAGTTGCCACCCCCCTTGATATCCGGATAGGGACCAATGTGTTGGGGCTGAACCGTCGCAATGGCAAACGGGTTTTTATAAAATGGAGAAGTTGCCCGGTTCGGAGCTGAATGCGGCAACGGCGTGTTCACGCCGAATATCGGCGTACCGCCCGGGCCGAAAAACATGCTCGGCAGTAACCGGCCACTTTGAACGCGGCCAGGAAAATTCCCGCTGCGCGCGTCAAATCCGCCAAACGGAGCAAAGAACCCGTTGGAAGAAATATCGCGGTCACGACTGAAAATTCCGTTGAGGCGCTCCCAGAAATCGGCAACTACCACGATATCGGTTTTATCGTCGCCAGTGCCGGCTTTCAACCACGTCTCCCATTCGCCCATCTCGTTGGACGCTCCCAGGTTCGAGTTCCCGTAAGTGCCCCCGATCTCCAGGCCACGGAATTTGTGGAGTAAAAAGAAGTTCACCACACCGGAGATCGCGTCGGAACCGTACACAGCCGAGGCGCCATCCTTAAGGATGTCCACGTGATCGATCATTGAAAACGGAAGCAGGTTAATGTCCACACCGCCGCTGAATCCGGCGACGCCCAGCGAACCGTAGGCGACACGTTTGCCATCGACCAGAACCAGAGTTTCCTTTGGCAACAGGCCGCGCAGGTTGAATTGAACGGTGCCGTCACCGCCGTTGCCGATGTTCAGGTTGACGGTTCCGCCCGCTTCCTGCGGAATGAATTCCTGCAGGTCTGTTGCGTTGCGGATGCCCAGTTTCTCAATGTCTTGCGGCCGGTAGGTATCCACTGGGTTCGGGCCGGTCTCTTCCGCCGTGGGAATGTTCGAACCGGTCACGATCACGCGTTCAACCTCAGCCGGCGGGGCACCCGCCGGCGGCGGACCCGGTGCAGCCGGGGCCGGCAACTGCGCGGATGCGTTCGATGCAAAAATTAAGGAACATCCAACGCTGGCAATGAAAGCGGCGCGAAGGAATCCAAGTTTATTTAGCACGTTTTTAGTCATTAGTTTCTCCATTGGTTTGGTTAGGTTTTTGCAGGATTATTCAACTTGTACGGCGCTGACAAGCTTTTTTTTCACTTTGTTTAAAGTTTTTTTGAACGGCCAATCGGGCCTTTTTGTCGTCGTGCTTCTTCGTTTATTAGAGGCTAAGAGGGCTGACAAGCTTTTTTTTCGCTTTTTTTAAACTTTTTTGAACGGGCTAAAGAGCGCTGTTTGCGGTCAATCTCTTGCCGCTTTCAGGATTGACCGACAGTGCCAGCCACGAGAGATACTGGCGCGCAGTGCGATTAATGTTGCTATGCGGAAGTCAAATCGAACACCGCATCGAACTGCTATCTGAAAGAGCTATTCTGCGAATGCCCCGTGATCACGGTCAGTTTCCCATATTCGCGAATCAATGGCGCAGCGCCGCTGGCCTGCGCGTAACGCCGCTCCAGGAGAGGACGAAAGGCGGCACTGGTTTCAATGAGGAACGCCGCGTCCCGATCACGGCTGGGCTCGCGCCACGGAATTTGCTGTGGGTAGACGCGATAGGGGTAATCAAAGATCGCATCAGAGATGGCCAGCGTCTCACCGCTCTCGAAAAGCAATGGATAAACGAAAGATACAGTGGTCCAGACGGACCTCACGTTGTGTCGGCGCAGATAGTTTTCAACGCCCTCAATGTCCGACCCAGGAATTCGCGTCATACAATAACTCTTCCCCTCGTCACACGGGGAGAGTGTTTCGATTTGATTTTCTCGTCCGACCCCGACAATGACGACAATCCCGGTCAGCAAAATCGCGCCAAGCACAGCGGCACCACCGAGGCGAGGCAGGGCTTTCGAATAAGAAAACGAACGTTCAAGCATTCGCCCTGTCAGCACCGACAGAAAAAAACATCCGCCTAAGAAATAGCTGGGCACGCCGGGGCGCACAGTCAGATACGAAACAAAAGAAGCCGCTGTTAGTACGAGCATATCAAAATCCTTTTCTTGCCGGGGATCCGCTAAATTGCCACGGAGCGCCTGCACCATTCTTGAAGGTGATCTTGCGAAGGGCCAAATCGCCATCGTCACGGCCAAAACAGCGATCGCGTAAAGCACGTAACCGGATGCCGGCTTATCCGGATAATACCAGAGAACAGTGTCCGGCCCGAAGAACTTCGGCATTTCATCCAGGAAAATTCGCCCGTAAGTGGAAAGCTGAACGAGCGACTGGAACCCGCCTCCCGGTCGTTGGATGATGAGATATCGCCAATTGTCGAAGTGATGTGTGAGATTAAACGCAACAACGGGTGCATAGCCTATGCCGATCCCGGCTAAACTGGCTGCCACATTATTGAGCGAGAGCCTGCCGCGCAAAATCAGCAGTATCCATAACGCGGCAACGAGCGGGATCGCCAGTTCCAAGCACCAGATGCTCACGCCGGACGCTAGCCCTAAGAAAAACAGCATTCTTTGTTTCGGAGCCGGAGCTGATTTGACCGACGTAAAAAGCATCGTCAGTACTGGGATCGATAGGAAATACCAAGAGTAACCTCTCACTTGAAAATGCCACTTGAGAAGACATGGAGCGAGCGCAAACGCCACCGTGCTAAAGAGGGCGGTGCGCTGGTCGTAAAGGACGCAGCCCATCCGGTAAAATAGAAAGAGGCAAAGCAGCGACAGCACGACGATGCAACCCTTCAATGGAATGACGCTGACGCCGAAGAATGCGAACGCAATTGCAGCCAGATATGCTTCCCAGCCCGCGCCTGCGTTGTAGGGCTGGCCATACATGTAGAAAGGGAAATAGCGTCCTTCCAAAATGTGTTTGCCCATCAGCCCGATGATTGCTTCGTCGCTATGGACATGAGTTTGCGATGTCAGCAGAATCGTAAAGCGCGCTGCCGCGATTATAATAAGCAGGCCGATGAACAATCCGTGCTGACGCATCAGCGATTGGTTCTCACTTGACCGGCACGATGATGGCATTGGGTCGGAAGAGATCGACAATTTGGACTGCGCGGACCGGTCGGCGATTTTAAAGCGGCGACATTTCCCCGCACTCCAAAATCAATTCGGCGGATGAAATCCGAAATCATCCCCCAATTTTCCCCAGAGCCAATCGACGAACGAATCTTTCTTGATTTCGGCGCCGTTGGTAGTGACGAGCGCTTCGGCTTTCTCAACACTGCCATTCAAGCAGTAAAGATAGGTAAGCAGGAACGTATTGTTGAGATTAAGTACACCGTGATCTTTCTCGCGCTCCAGAAGCCGAATCGCTCCATTGATATCCCGTCGCGCCAAGGCTCCTGCAATTAGATCCGGCACGGTTTCAAGCGGCGGGGTTGGTGACTTCTTTGCCACTTGCTCGGCGATTGCGAGCCGAAATCCATTGCTCCCCAGCACCTCCAGCACCGGCACTCGCAAACCGGAATGGCGCAAATAAAGATCCAGTTCGGCCAGTTTGTTGCTTCCAATCGTGTCGGAGAGATATCGCGATTGGCGGACCACAAAGAACGGTTCCATCGACGCATTCAGCGTCGCCGGCCAGACTGCGGCCACTTGCGAGGAGTGAAGAAAACGTTGAAGCGCTGGAAGCGACTCCATGTACGCCATAGCAAACCGATGACTCGCTTCCTCGTCCCATGGCTCATCGGTCAGCCGCTTTGGATAAAAATCTGAAAGCGGCGCAACGTCACGTGTGATACGATCAATCTCCTCGCCGTCCATTAAAAACAGCGCGCCCAATTGTTGCGGAACCTCGATGCCGATCC
>WNFW01001979.1_pt1 | contig 13939 bp, 12 predicted proteins | sample 5400131 | NCBI WGS metagenome assembly WNFW01 (sample SAMN13153362, study PRJNA577476) | soil metagenome | isolation source: 20 cm soil or saprolite under grassland replicate 1 | place: USA:California | collected 2016-06-15 | reverse complement strand
GGCGGCAGCGCGGCGTAAGGGCCAAATGCGCCGCAAGACCGGAACCCGCACTGTTCGTAGAGGCCGATCGCCGCCGCCTGAAGGGTGCCGGTTTCGAGACGCAAGATCGGCTTGCCCGCGGCGCGAGCATCTTGCTCGATACGCGCGAGCAACGCCTTGCCGACGCCGCGTCCGCGGACGCTCTCGCGGGTGTACATGCGTTTGACTTCGGCATAGCCCTCAAACAGCGCGACGGCGCCGCAGCCGACTGCCGCTTCGCCGAGCCGCGCGACGAAGAAGCGGACATTCGGCTGGAATACCTGCTCAATCGAGAGGCCGTGGCGCTGCTCCGGCTCATAAACCGCGCCGAGCACCCCGTCCAATTCCGCGATCAGCGCTGCGGCGTCGGGTGTTGGGCCGAACAGCTGCTCGATGGCGATCATCGGCCCTCACCCGCCGTTGCGCCAGGCGCTTCGGGCACCCTCTCCGCGCTGCGGAGAGAGGCTTTGGCTACACGCGTTCCAATACCGCCGCGATGCCCTGGCCGACGCCGACGCACATGGCGACAAGCGCGTATCTGCCGCCGGTGCGGTGCAATTGCCGCGCCGCCGTCAACGCGATGCGCGGGCCGGAAGCGCCGAGCGGATGACCGATCGCGATGGCGCCGCCATTCGGGTTAACGCGGCTGTCGTCAAACGAAACCTCGAGGCCACGCAGGCAGGCGAGCACCTGTGACGCGAAGGCCTCGTTGATCTCGATGACGTCGATGTCCTTGAGCGACAAGCCGGCGCGTTCGAGCGCCTTCTTCGCGGCGGGCACCGGGCCAAAGCCCATGATGCGCGGCTCGACCCCGGCGACCGCGCTCGACAGGATCCGGGCGATCGGCTTGGCGCCGGCCACCTCGCCTGCCTTGCGGCTGGCGACGATCATCGCGACGGCGCCGTCATTGATACCGGAGGCGTTGCCGGCGGTTGTCACGCCGTCCTTGAACAAGGGCCGCAACTTGGCGAGCGCCGCCATGTCGGTCTGCGGCCGCGGGTGCTCGTCCTCGGCGACCGTCACCGGCCCGGCGCGGCCGCCCGGCACCTCGACCGCGATGATCTCCTCGGCATAAAAGCCATCGGCCTTGGCGGCGGCGTATTTGCTCTGGGATCCCGCGGCAAAGACATCAGCCTGCTCGCGGGTGATCTGGTAATCCCGCGCGAGGTTGTCGGCGGTCTCCGGCATCGTGTCGGCGCCGTAGCGGGTCTCGACCCTGGGGTTCGGGAAGCGCGCGCCGATCGTCGAGTCGAAAACGCGCGCGTCGCGGCTAAACGGCGCCTCGGCCTTGCCCATGACGAACGGCGCACGGCTCATGCTTTCAACACCGCCCGCGATGAACACATCACCCTCGCCGCAGGTGACGGCCTGCGCCGCCATCGCGATCGCGTTGAGCCCGGAGCCGCAATTGCGCTGCAACACGGACCCAGGGATCTCGATCGGCAGGCCGGCGACGAGCGCCGCGTGGCGCGCGACGCAGCGGCTGTCCTCGCCGGCCTGGTTGGCGCAGCCGACGACGACATCCTCGATCTTCTCGGGCGCGAAACCGCTATCCGCGACGACCTGGGCGATGACCGAAGCCAGCATGTCGTCGGGCCGCAGCCGCGCTAGCGCGCCGGCATGGCGACCAAACGGGCTGCGCCGGCCGGTATAGAGATAGGCGTCGAGCATGGGGCGGCTCCGTCTTCAGAAGGGGCGATGGGCAGAGTGACGCGCTACGATGCGCCGCTGTCAAGCACCGGACAAAGATCAAAGCAGGCAATCCCCTCACCCTCCCATTGCTCCGCGATGGGCCCCTCCGCCTCCCGCGGTGCGGGAGAGGGGCTAAGCATTGCCCCCGAACGGCAGAGGACTTACGTTTTGTTGGTGGAAGGTGCCGGGAGAAGAGCGATGACCGAGGGCGTACAGATCCGGGAAGTGGGCATGCGCGACGGGCTGCAGTCGATCGCGGAGATCATGCCGACCGAGACAAAGCTCGCCTGGCTCGACGCGGAATACGCCGCCGGCGTGCGCGAAATCGAAGTCAGCTCCTTTGTGCCGCCGAAACTCTTGCCGCAGCTCGCCGATGCCGAGGCGGTCGTCCAGCATGCGCTGACCCTGCCGGGGCTCACCGTCTCCGCCCTGATCCCGAATTTGCGCGGCGCCGAGCGCGGTCTCGCCCTCGGCGTCCACGAGATGAATTTCGTGCTGTCGGTCAGCGAGGGGCACAATCTGTCGAATGTGCGGCGCACGACCGATGAGTCGATCGCCGATTTCCGGCGCGTCGTCGAATTATGCCGCGAGAAGGGCGGCACCAACCGGCCGCGCATCAATTGCGGGCTCGCAACGAGCTTTGGCTGCACGATCGAGGGTGATGTCGACGAGGACCGGGTGCGGCGCATCGCAAACGACGTCGTCGCGGCCGGGGCCGACGGCATCATCCTCGCCGATACGGTCGGTTACGGGAACCCGGCGGCGATCGGCCGGATATTCCGCCGCGTTATCGCCGATGTCGCGCCGATCCCGGTGGCGGCGCATTTCCACGACACGCGCGGGCTCGGGCTCGCCAATGTGCTGGCCGCCTTCGCCGCCGGTTGCAAGGCGTTCGACGCCTCGTTGGGCGGGCTCGGCGGCTGCCCTTATGCGCCTGGAGCGACCGGCAACATCGTCCTCGAAGACACCGTATTCATGTTCGAGTCGATGGGGCTGGAGACCGGCATCGATCTGGACAGCCTCGCGGAGGCGCGCGACGTCGTGGCGCGCGCTCTGCCCGAGGTGACGCTCTACGGCGCGATCGCCAAGGCCGGCCTGCCGCGCAACTTCCACCCCGTCGCGAACGCGGCGTAACGCCAGCCGTCGCTCAGCCGACCGGGACGAAATCGTAGATCCCGACGCCCTGCACGATCAGGAATTTGCAGGGGGCCATCTCCTTGCCGTGGACGTAATGCGCGGTCTTTGGCGGCACCGCGCAGCGCTGACCCGGTTCGAGGAGGTATTCGTGCCGCGGCGCCCGCGTCTCGACAACCATCGGGCCCTCGAGGCAGACAAAGCTGTCGCTGATCTCGTTGTGGTAGTGCCAAGGGACGCATTGGCCGGCGGCAAGGGTCAATACCGAGACGCGGATGTCGGCGCCCTCGGAGACGACCTCGCTGGCAGCGATCTCGTAACTCCCGCGATTCCGGTTCTGCATTCGGCGGCTCCTCGTTGTGTTGCGCCAGCATAGTGGCTTCCGGCTGCTTGCCGCGCGGCGCAAATCGTTGCAGCATCGGCGCTGATAATAAATCCGGAGGGGGAAATGCGGCAGGCGTGGCAAGGCGCGTTCGGCGCCCTCATCGCATTCGGGTCTTACACCGCTACTGCCCACGCGCAGCTGATGATCGTCGGCAATGACGAGAAACTGACCATCGACGATGCCGGCAAGTCGGTGCCGCACGAACCCGGTCACGACACGCTGTCGATCATCGATGTCTCGAAACCGGAGGCGCCGAAGATCGTCGCGAGCATCCCGCTGATGAATACGATCGCGGGCCCGCCGACCAACCTGGCGATCCACCCCTCGGGCGAGATTGCGCTCGTCGCCAACTCGCTCAATCCCGAGCCCGAGGGATCGGGCTGGAAGAACGTGCCGGACGACAAGGTCTTTGTCATCGATCTGAAGGCGAACCCGCCCGCGATCATCGCCACGGTCAATGCCGGAAAGCAGGTCTCCGGAATGGCGATCGCGCCGAAGGGCGACATCGCGCTCGCGGCCAATCGCGCCGGTGGCAGCATCTCCGTGCTGTCGATCAAGGGCAAGGAGGTCAAAGTCGTCGATACGGTCGAGATCGGTGCTGCCGGGGATCAAGTTTCGGCGGTCGCGATCACCCCGGACGGAAAGCGGGCGCTTGCGGTCAAAGCCGCGGCGAATAAGGTCGCGCTCCTGTCGATCGACGGCGAAAAAGTCACCTATGACAAGCGCGATCTGCCGCCGGGTATCTATCCGTACAACATCGCGGTGACGCCGAACGGGAAGATGGCGATCACTGCCGACAACGGCGCAGGCGGCGGCTCGGACGGCAATGTCGACGCGGTGAGCATTATCGATCTGGAAGCCGACCCGCCGCGGATCATCGACCACGTCGTCATCGGCGATGCGCCGGAAGGCCTCGCAATCAGCCCGAAGGGCGATCTGGCCGTCGCGGTCCTGTTGCAGGGATCAAATGCCGACAAAAAGGCCTTCTACTATCACCCGACCGGCGCGGTCGTGGCATTGAAGATCGACGGCAAGAAGGTCACCAAAGTCGGCGAGGTGCAGGTCGGTGCATTGCCCGAAGGCGTCGCGTTCAGCCCGAAGGGCGATTATCTCTACGTCGGCAATTTTCTCGACCAGGACATGTCGGTGCTGAAGGTGGACGGCGACAAGATCACCGATACCGGCAAGCGCTTCAAACTGCCCGGCCATCCCGCCTCGATGCGCGCCGGCCCGCAATAGGGCGCACCGGCCCACGCATAAATAATCATCGGATTAGGACACCCAACCAAAGCGAGAACTAAGATTCGGCAATTTCTTTGCTTCCGCTAGTCAACCCAGGGTTTCCCAGTATTGCACCTCGGAAGCCTCCGTATTCGCGCTGAACGATAATTCAGGAACACTGCATCGCGCGGCGTGTTCGGCGATCAGGGCACGGGGTTCGTGCCTGCAATCCAGCGGAGGATTCCCGTATGAAGCATACAGCAAGTGCTCTGGTCGCGCTTGCCCTGGGGCTCGGCTTGGCCGCCGCCGCCCAGGCACAGGGGACTACCCAAAACGCGCCGCCGTCGTCCAACAGCAGCATGCAGAGCACGCCAGCGCCGAGCGCGCAGAACCAGCAGCCGGCGCAGATGCAGCAGCAGCCGCAGGTCAAGAAGGATAAGGCTGCGAAGCACGCGATGTCCCGGCATGCGAAGCCGCAGCGGAACGAGATCCGTCAGGTTCAGCTGCGCCTGAAGTCGGAAGGCCTGTTGAAGGGCAAGGTCAGCGGCAAGATGGATCGCCAGACCCGCGTCGCGCTGAACCGCTTCGAGCAGCAGAACGGGCTACCGCGGAGCACGAAGCTTGCCCGCGTCAACCGCATGCTGGGCACGCAGACGGCGGCTTCGGGATCGAGCATGCCGCAGATGCGTACCGCGCATGTGAGCAAGCAGCAGCGGATGACCCGCACGGCTCGGCTCGGCAAGCAGCAGCAGACCCGTATCGCGCATGCGCGCATGCCGAAGTCGCAGACCACCGGCGTCGGGTCGAGCATGCCGAACAAGCCGACCCCGGCCAACACGCCGGCAACCAATCCGTCGTCCAGCAACCCGGCCCCGGCGGGCGCCGGCGGCTCCACCTCGACGACGCCGTCGAACAACGCTCCGGCGCAGAGCGGCGGCACGAGCAAGTAAGCACCGATCGCAATCGCGACGACAGCCATGCCGGCCCCCTAGGGCCGGCGTGGTTTTTTAGTGCCTGACGGAACCTGCGGTGCGAAGCAAGGCACGCGCCGCGGCATCGATGATCGCATCCGAGTCGATGCCGTAGACGCGGTAGAGATCGGGGATGTCCCCCGATTGGCCGAAATGGTCGACGCCGAGCGGCATCAGCGAAACCGGGGCGGCGCTGCCGAGCCAGGACAATGTCGCGGGATGGCTGTCGCAGACCGTGACGAGCGCGGCGCCAGGACGGAGAGCCGATAACAGGCGCTCGGCGCGGCTCGGCTCGCCGCGCGCCAAGGCCGCCCGCCACTCGGCATGCAGCCGGTCGGGCGAGGTTACGGCGAGGAGACCGATACCGGGGACATCCTCGCGTAGCGCTTCGCAGGCGGCGAGCGCCTCGGGAGCCACGGCACCGCAATAAGCGATCGCGAGTTCCGCTCCCGGCGCCGGCTCGCGCAGCCAATAGGCGCCGCCGACGATCGCCTCCCCGAGGGCCGCATCGATCGTGCGCTCGGGCTGCTCGATCGGGCGGGTCGACAGCCGGAAATAGACGGACTCGCCCTCCTCCCGCTGGATCTCCTCCAAGGCCCAACGCAGCAACACTGCGAGCTCGTCGGCATAGGCCGGCTCGAAGCTCACGAGACCGGGCTGCGCGATGCCGATCAGCGGCTCCAACACCGATTGGTGTGCGCCCCCTTCCGGCGCCAGCGTGATCCCGGAGGGGGTCGCGACGACGATAAAGCGGGCGTCCTGATAAAGCGCGTAATTGAGCGCGTCGAGGCCGCGCTTGATGAACGGGTCGTACAGCGTGCCGATCGGCAAGAGGCGCGCACCGAACATCGGCCCCGCAAGCCCGAGCGCGGCGAGCAGCAGGAACAGATTGCTCTCGGCGATGCCCAATTCGATGTGCTGACCCTGCGGCGACATGCCCCAGCGCTGTGCCGAGACGACTTTTTCCTCGCGGAACGTGTCGGCGCGCTCGGCGCGATCGAAGATGCCGCGGCGGTTGACCCAGGCGCCGAGGTTGGTCGAGACCGTAACATCGGGCGAGGTCGTCACGACACGACCGGCGAGCGCGTTCTCGGCCGTCGCGAGCGAACCGAGGATGCGGCCGAAGGCTTCCTGGGTCGAGAGATTCCGACCGCGCGGCGCGGCGATCTCGGCGGGAACCGCGAGCGGCGGCGGGCGGTGGCGGCGCGCCGACTTGGCCGCGAGCGGCACCTCGGCGAGAAACACCTCCAATTCCTCCGGCGGCAGATCGAGGCCGGCGAAGCGCTCCCACTCCGCGCCCGCAGGCACGCCCATGCTCTGCTGGAAGGAGGCCATCTGCTGCGGGTTCATCAGCCCGGCATGATTGTCCTTATGACCGGCAAAGGGCAGGCCGTAACCCTTGATCGTATAGGCGATAAAGCAGGTCGGCTGGTCATCGGTAACGGCGTGAAACGCGTCGAGCACCGAGCCCATATCGTGACCGGCGAGATTGGTCATCAGCCGCCCCAGCGACTCGTCGTCGTGCTCGTCGAGGATCGCGCGAATGCCGGGATAGCGGTTGAGATCGCGGCGGAGATGCTCTCTCCAGCCCTCGCCGCCCTTGTAGACGAGCGCGGAATAGAGCGAATTCGGGCAGGCGTCGATCCATTCGCGCAATTGCTCGCCATCAGGCCGGGCAAAGGCGGTCTGCAAGAGGCGGCCGTATTTCAGCGTGACGACGCGCCAGCCGAACATCTCGAACAAGGCGTCGATGCGGCCGAAGAGCCGGTCGGAGACCACGGCGTCGAGGCTCTGGCGGTTGTAATCGATGACCCACCAGAGATTGCGGACATCGTGCTTCCAGCCCTCGAGGAGGGCCTCGAAGATGTTGCCCTCGTCGAGCTCGGCGTCACCGGCGAGCGCAATCATTCGGCCCGGCGGCGTGTCGCTCGGCACCAGGCGCTTCAAACGCAGATAGTCCTGCGCCAGCGCGGCAAAGAGCGTAACGCCAACCCCGAGCCCGACCGAGCCGGTCGAAAAATCGACGATATCGCCATCCTTGCTGCGCGACGGGTAGGCCTGGGCGCCGCCCAGGGCGCGGAAGCGTTCCAATTTATCGCGGCTCTGGTTCCCTAGCAGGTATTGCAGCGCATGGAACAGGGGCGCGGCATGCGGCTTGACGGCGACCCGGTCCTGCGGCCGCATGACATCAAGATAAAGCGCGGTCATCAAGGTGGCGACCGAAGCGCTGGACGCCTGATGGCCGCCGACCTTGAGCCCGTCCCGGCTTGGCCGGAGATGGTTGGCCTGGTGGATCATCCAGGTCGAGAGCCACAGCGCCTTTTTTTCGAGCGCCATCAACAAGGCCAGCTTGTCGGCCGCGGCCTCTTCCTGCTCTTGAGCGCGCCCGCCGGGCAATGCCCGCAGCATCCTTTATCCTTCCCTCAACCAGCCTTCTCTATATGGAGGGGCGGGCCCGGGAGGCGCCAGCCCTCCTTCTGCGCGTTTGACAGAAGGCTGCGAATGCCTAAATACACCTTAGGGTTAGACCCGGCGAGACGGGAGCACGCAGCCTATGTCAGACGTTACCAGCGAGCGCCGGATCACGATTTCCGACAGCGCGGCACGGCGGATCACCGCCCTGAAGGCGCAGGAGGCAGCTGAGGGGGCCTTTCTGCGCATTGCGGTGTCGGGCGGCGGCTGCTCGGGCTTTCAGTACGGGCTGAGCTTTGACGAGGAGACCAGTCCCGACGATGTCGTGTTCGAGCACGGCGGCATCCGGGTGGTTGTCGACGACGTGTCGCTCGAATTGCTGAACGGGTCCGAGGTCGATTTTGTCGAGGATCTGATGGGCGCCTCGTTTCAGATCAAGAACCCGAACGCCGCCTCGTCCTGCGGCTGCGGCAACTCCTTTTCGATTTAGCCGGCCGGGGATTGCTCGTCGCAACCTCGTAGGATGGGTTGAGCAAGAGCGAAACCCATGCTGCGCCAGGCGCGCCGCTATATGATGGGTTTCGCGATGCTCAACCCATCCTACGTAACGGAACCTGGTCGGCCGTGAAGATCGCCAGCTGGAATGTCAATTCGGTCAAAGTGCGGATGCCGCATCTGCTCGATTTCCTGAAGAGCGCGCAGCCCGATGTGCTGTGCCTGCAGGAAATCAAATGCCTCGCTGACGATTTCCCGCGGCTCGAAGTGCAGGCGCTCGGCTATCGCGTCGAATGCATCGGGCAGCGCGCCTATAACGGCGTCGCGCTCGTCTCGAAGGAGCCGCCGCGCGATATTGTCACCGGCCTGCCCGGGTTTGACGACCAGCAGGCGCGTTATATCGAAGCCTCGTTCAGCGGCGGTACGGGTGAAGAGGTACGGGTCGGCTCGCTGTATCTGCCGAACGGTAACCCGATCGGCACCGACAAGTTCACCTACAAGCTCGCCTGGATGGAGCGGCTGCACGATCGCGCGGAGGATTTGCTAAAGCGCGAGATCCCGTTTGTGCTGGCCGGCGATTACAACATCTGCCCGACGGACGAAGACGTCTACGACCCGGTCGCGTTGCGCGATGACGCGCTGTGCCAGCCGGAATCGCGCAGCCGCTTCCGCGCCCTCCTCTATCTGGGGCTGACCGACGCTTATCGCGTGTTTCATCGGGAGCCGCACAAATACACGTTCTGGGATTACCAGGCCGGCCGCTGGAACCGCGACGAGGGACTGCGCATCGATCACCTCTTGCTGTCGCCGCAAGCCGCCGACCGCATCGCCGCCTGTGACATCGACAAGAGCCCGCGCGGCAAGGATCGCGCCTCCGATCACACGCCGATCTGGTGCGAACTGGCGGTCTGACGGCGCCCGCGGAGCCGGCCTAGGCGCGGCACCTACGGCAATTGACATCCCTGGCCTCGGACGGTCTGATCCGCCCCTTCGGAATTCCGCGGATTGGGAGGACCTCCTTGGCCAAATTCAGGATCGCGACGCCGGCGGGCGCCAGCTTTACAGTGGCCGGCGGCGATTACGGCTACGAATTGGAGGCGCTCACCGCGATCGACGCGGAGATCTACGAGATCAAGGCCGGGTCCGAGGAGGAATTCGTCACCGCGGCAAAGGACGCCGACGCGCTCTATGCCAAGGGCCGCCCGATCACAAAGCGCATGATCGACGGCCTCTCTCGCTGCAAGATCATCGCGCTGGGCAGCGTCGGCGTCGACTCGGTCGATGTCGCGGCGGCGACCGCCAAGGGCATCCCGGTCACCAATTGCCCGGATACCTTTATCGAGGAGGTCGCCGATCATGCGATGCGCCTGATCCTGGCGACGCATGGCCGCCTCGTGCAGCAGGACCGGCTGGTGCGCGAGGGACGCTGGGCCGAGGGGCGGCCGATGCTGCTGCAAATCCCGCGGCTGCGCGGGCTGACATTGGGCCTCATTGCGTTCGGCCATGTCGCGCGCGCCGTCGCCGAGCGCGCCAAGCCGTTCGGCCTCAATGTCATCGCCTATGACCCCTTTATCGAAGAGATCGTCATGGTCGAGCGCGGCGTCGAGCCCGTGAGCCTGCCGGAACTCCTGGCGCGCGCCGACATCCTCTCGATGCATTCGCCGGCGACCGAGAGTGCCCAGCGGATGATCCGCGAAGAGCATTTCCGGCAGATGAAAAAGACCGCGATCTACATCTCCACGGGGCGCGGCCCGACGACGGACGAAACAGCGCTGATCAAGGCCTTGGACGAGGGCATGATCGCGGCGGCCGGGCTCGATGTCCTCGAAAAGGAGCCCCCCGGCGGCAACAACCCGCTCCTCCGGATGGACAATGTGATCCTGACCGCGCATGTCGCCTCGGCAACCTCGCGCTTCGATCTGGCGCGGCGGCGGCGGGTCGGGCAGGAATTGTCGCTCGTCCTGTCAGGCAGATGGCCCATGTCGTGCGTCAATCCATCGGTGCTGGCGGAAAGCGGATTGCGGCGTTGGCAGCCCGTCTCGATGGAGCGCGGCCCGAATTCGTGATGCCGTCGGCGGAGGCGACAAAGCGGTTGCGGGCTCACCCTCACCTGTCCGCGGCTTCGCCTCGGACTGCCCTCTCCCCGCAAGCGGGGCGAGGGTTCACAGCGGCTCCGTCGATGCTCCCTCTCCCCGCGTGCGAGGAGAGGGCCGGGGTGAGGGGCATCGTAAGCAGTGAGGTCACATGGCAATAAGCAGCAGTACGCTGACGATCGGTTCGGCGGAAATCGGCAGTGGCGGTGGTGGATCGCGGTGGGACACGGGGGCGGCGCCGATCCGCTATCCCGACCCCAATATCAAGATTCTCGACCCGCGCTTTGCGAAATACACGCTGCCGATGGCGGCGATCGAGCGGATCGCCGGCGGCTGCCGCTTTACCGAAGGTCCGGTCTGGTTCGGTGACGGGCGCTACCTCCTGTTCAGCGACATCCCGAACGACCGCATCCTGAAATGGGAGGAGGAGACGGGAGCGGTCAGCGTGTTCCGCCAACGCTCAAATTACGCCAACGGCAACACGCGGGACCGCATCGGGCGGCTGATTACCTGCGAGATGGGTTCGCAGCGGCTGACGCGCACCGAATATGACGGGCGGATCACGGTCCTTGCGAACACCTTTGACGGGAAGCGGCTGACCGGCCCCAACGACGTCGTCGTCAAATCCGACGGCTCGGTCTGGTTCAGCGATAACGGCGCCGGCATTCGCGGCAACTATCTCGGGAACAAGGCGGAACAGGAGCTGCCATTCCGTGTCTACCGCATCGATCAGCGCACGCGCGAGATCACAATCGCGGTCGACGACATGGAGCGGCCGAACGGGCTCGCCTTTTCGCCCGATGAAGCGAGGCTCTACGTCGTCGACACGCCGGGTGGCGACAAGACCGTGCATGTCTATGACGTCATCGAGGATGGCGCGAAGGTCGCGAATGGGCGCGTGTTCTTTAATGCGATGCCGGGCTATGCCGACGGCATCCGCGTCGACACCGACGGCAATATCTGGTGCGGCTTTTCCGGCGGCGAGGGCGAGGACGGGGTCGCGGTGTTCGCGCCCGATGGCGATCTGATCGGCCGCATCCTGTTGCCCGAGCGCTGCGCCAATGTCTGTTTCGGCGGCAGGAAGCGCAATCGCCTCTTCATGGCGGCCAGCCAGTCGGTCTACGCGCTCTATGTCGAGGCGCAGGGCGCGCCCGGGGGATAACCGATGAGCGATAACGCGGCGAGTTTCGTCGGCAACATTCCGGAGCATTACGACCGCGGGTTGGGGCCGGTGTTTTTCGCCGATTTCGCCGAAGAGATGGCGAAGCGGGTCGCCGCGTTCGCGCCGCAGCGTGTGCTCGAGACAAGCGCCGGCACCGGCATCGTGTCGCGGCGACTGCGCGACCTCTTGCCCTCGGGCGCAAGGCTCACCGTCACTGACCTAAACCCGCCGATGCTCGAGGTGGCGCGCGCGAAGTTCAGGCCCGGCGAGGCGGTCGAGTTCCAGCCGGCGGATGCGACGGACTTGCCATTCCCCGACCGCAGCTTCGACGCGCTCGTCTGTCAGTTCGGCATCATGTTTTTCCCGGACAAGGAGAAGTCCTATCGCGAGGCGCATCGCGTGCTCTCGCCGGGCGGGCACTATCTTTTCAGCGTGTGGGATGCGCACCGCTTCAACCCGGCGCAACGCCGTACGCATGAGCTTTTGGCCGAGCTCTTTCCCGATGATCCGCCACGCTTTTACGAGGTGCCTTTCGCCTATCACCGCATCGACCCGATCCGAGAGGCGGTGAGCGAGGCCGGCTTTACCGATTTCCGTGCGGCGGTGCTGCACATCGACAAGGCGATCGCCGACCCGGCGGCGTTTGCGCGCGGCATCATCTTCGGCAATCCGGTGGTCGAGCAGATCCGCGCGCGCAGCGGCGATCCGGAGCGTGTTGTCGACAGCATCGCGGAGATGCTGCGCCGCGAATACGGCGCGCGGCCGATCCTGCCGCTACAGGTCATCTTCTTCGAGGCGACGCGGCCGTAATCGGGCAGCCCCACCCCGTCTGCTGGGCGAACTTCTCTCCCCCGCTTGCGGAGAGGGTTTATCAAGGCGGGTTAGGGGCAGAGGGCGAGTGCGCCCTTGTTGTTCCACACGGTTCCGTGCGGCTGACCGGCGCAAGAGGCCGGCAGGTTTCTCAGTACGGTCAGATTGCCGTTGCGAAAGCTCTTGCCGTCGATCGTGACCGTGTTGTCGCGACCGTAGTCCTCGAAATCGCCACCGCTAAGCCGTGTGCTGGAGCGGCTGATGTTGACGGTGACCTGTTCGCCGGTAGTGCTCGCCTCCAGCATGACGCCGAACTTGGCGAGGCCCTGCTCGGTATCGATGTCGCCGATTGTGACGATGTTCTGCCGGCCGAAATCGCGATAGGCGATGGCCTCGGGGCCGTTCGGTGCGATCTGCCCGATCGTGATGATGTTCTGGCGGTAGTTGCTGGGAAACGCCGACGCCTCTGCCGAGGTGCCAAGCTGCACGACGCCCTCATCCGCGAGATGCGCTACCGCCACCGTCACGATGTTGCGCAGGAACCCAAATTCCGGCGTGGCGCCAAAGGCGAGGAAGGCATGGTGGGCGGTCGCGCTCACCCCGGGGCCGGCACCGTTGATCTCAATGGCGGTGATAATGTTGCTGATGATGTTGCCGTAACTGGCATCGAAGCCGACGGTCGCCGGCGAGCGGCCGCTCGCAACGCTGTGCGACAGGCTGCCGAGGTCAATGCGGCTCGATGCGATCGCGGAAAATCCCTCAGGGTCGAGCTTGGTCCGCGGCTGAAACAGGATCGTGAAGGTGTGCTCGGACGCGGCCTTCGGAGTCGAGGTGATCTGTGCGCCGTCATTTAAGATCAGCGCGCCTTCGACCATGCTGTCGACGGTCAAGCACGGCTCGTCGATCGGCTCGCACGAAATGAGGATCCCATGCAACGCGATATAGCGTTGGCGCAGCGGATGCAGCTTGATGCCGCGCGATGCATTGATGCCGGACACGACGGCGCCCCCGGGGCCGTAGACATCGATCGACCAGCCCTTGGCGAAGGCTTCGTTCTCGGCTTCCTGAAAGCACGAGGTCTGCGTGCCGGCGCAATCGACGAGCGTGCCGTCCGGCCGGTGCGCGAGCCATGGCACGGTCGGCGAGAAGGGCTGGTCCGGCGCCGGCGAGCGTGATGCGCCCAATCGCCGCCGTCGCCGGCACGCCCACTTTGGCTTGCGGCGGCGGCGCCTGCTCCGCGCGCTGCGCCACGGAGTGGGGGACGGCAATCGCGGCCAGCGCCCCAATCATCGCGCTGTATGCGAACGCGCGGCTGCGCTTATGCATCGATAGATTCCCCTCACCCGCCTTCGGGCTATCGCCCCTCAGGCGTCCTCTCGCCGCAAGCGGGCCGAGGATTATTATTCTGTCGCGGCGTCAAAGCTATTCTCCCTCCCCCGCTTGCGGGGGAGGGTTTCTTGACGAGGAGCAGCAGATCAATACGGGCTGGAGCTGGCGCCGGGCTTTGGGGCGTCCTTCATCTCGGCGACCGCGGCCTGGCCACCCA
>WNFW01001975.1_pt1 | contig 13945 bp, 21 predicted proteins | sample 5400131 | NCBI WGS metagenome assembly WNFW01 (sample SAMN13153362, study PRJNA577476) | soil metagenome | isolation source: 20 cm soil or saprolite under grassland replicate 1 | place: USA:California | collected 2016-06-15 | reverse complement strand
TTGTGTCAACGAGCCGCGACAGTGCCGGCCGGACCTCGTCCTCGGTTAGATTCGTCCGAATGAGCCTGACTCCACAGTTGATGTCATAGCCGACGCCTCCAGGGCTGATTAGTCCCTCATCATAGTCCGTTGCAGCTACCCCTCCGATTGGGAATCCATAGCCTTCGTGGCCGTCCGGCATCGTGATGGCATACTTGTAGATGCCAGTCAAGTGGGTGACGTTGACGCATTGTTGGATTGTTCGATCAGTACGCATTTTGGCTAGGAGTTCCTCGTCAGCGTAGATTCGAGCTGGAACCTTCATGCCAGGCTGGTAGTCCTGCGGAACTTCCCAGATGTTTTGAGATACTTGCTTAACGGGAATGTCCGCGCTTGATCTGCTCCAGGAGTTCAAAGCTTGGGTGCTCATTCGTTAGCCAAATGTTGAACGACGACCTAGCTATAAGTGTCGTTGGGTTGTGGAAATCCCGGACTTTTGAAGTGGTTCAGAGAGGCCCGGTGGCCGCTACATGTTTGAGATGTATGTTCAACGTGTTCGGCAACGGCTAGTGATTTATTATGAAACTTGTATCAGATTTGAGTGCCGGGCCTACGCCTGGGCTGGGTACTGTTCGTCTCCAAATGCGCAGTTTCCGCGCCCAGGGCCCCGGCATCCAATTCCTGGTATTCCGTTAGGATCCCTGTTTTCTTGAGACACCATAGAAAGCGTCAGAAACGTTCGGCCGTTGTAGTCTACCAGGACCCGGCGCCAGCCGCGCAGCTGAACATCGTAGGGCCATGGAGGGTCCGCGTAAATCACGTTGAACTTGCCGTTCGGCATCGGGAGTGGCCGTGCTGGTGTTGTTGAGAGTCGCTGTTCCGCGTGGAGTATTGCGCTCTGTGTCAACCGCTGCGCATGTTCGATGTAGATCTCGAATTTTTCTTCCGAGTACTTGGCGATTCTCTGCCAACGAGAAGACTCCTGCTGAGAAACACCAAGCTCCTTCAGTTGCCGGGCTGACCTCATGTCAGTCCGGGGCAATAGAACATTACCTTGCAGCAGACTCCCATGTTGTTTTGGAGTTTCTCTGAGTATTTCTCCTGCTCGCCGTTCAGCCCTCAGCTTGATCTCAGTGGCAAGTCTAGCATTCTGCTCAGCGCCGCGGGCAGAACTTGACGACTCGGACTCTTGCTCCCTGAGGAATCTGGCTGCCATGGATCCTTGTTGCTCTGTCGCCCTTGTACAAGCGCCAGGTGTGATTCATCTTCGCACCACGCGTTGTCTGTGTCTAGGCGAGGGAGTCTTCCATTATGAGGTGTTTCTCAGCCCTAGCGACAAGGGCTTGGAGTTCTGAGTCTCGGGCCTCAAGTGGAAGCCTAGCAGCTCTCTGCACCTCTTCACGTAAGAGATCCCTCAAATGGGTGGCGTCGTAACGGTTCTCGGTAGACCTGTTGTCATCGCGACGTCGGACGAACCTCGCAAGATTCTCCTTGATGACGAGCAGTTTCGCCTTCCTCGCGACGATATTCACCCTGTCCGTCAGGATGGTGATCTGCTGCTGGTTCGGTGCGAAGTTCGTTAGCCGCGCCTGAGCCTCGTTCTCGCGGATCCACCGATCAAGGACCTGGTCGAACACCTGATATTCACGTAATCCGATGGCTCTACACAACGCCTCGAATCGACGTCGATTCTCGGGTCGCATACGGACACCCTTTATCGGCCAGTTGGTAGTAGCCAGCGTCAGAGACTCTCCTTACGCATACGCATGAAGTATGAGAGAGAGGATAGGGGACCCCTCCTCTCTCTTGTCAACAAACAGGCCTGTTTGTTGACAGGGGAACTAGCTGGCAGAGAAGAGCCTCTCGGCCGATACGCGTATGCGCAGCCAAGCACGAGATGAGAGAGGAACGACCAGCGAGCGCGTGTACATCCAAATCGAAGATCCATAAGCCCTGGCAGGCCTTCGGTGATGGCTTTAATACCCGAACGATATGAAAAGTCATGATTTCCAAAGTCATGATTTCAAAAGTCAAATCGGCTGAGAGAAAGGACGCGGACGCAAGCTGGTGGTGGATTGAAGCGTTAAGGATGCGACGCCGAGGCTTCACGCACCGTGAGATCGGCGAGCAACTTCGACACCGGTATGGCGCCAAAAAAGGATTTGATGCTGAAACCGTCCAGCGGGCTCTGAAACACCGGCTTCCCGAAGCGATTCCGAAGCTGAAAAGCTACCTGAAGGAATACGGAAGGTCGTACACGTACCGCGATTGGAGCTCCAAAGAACTTCTGACTGCCAAGATCCTTAAACGCCTCGAGGGCATCAACACTCGTGGAAAGGTTCCCGACGGCTACTCTCTAGGACCTCCGATCGAAGCTCAGAGAGATGGGCTAGTCTTGACTGGCCGAAAATACGTTATCGATGAAAACGGTAGAGGACCTGAGGTTCGGGAGTTTTGGAACAACGTCGTGGAAGGAGCCTTCGTCGCAGACGCAGCGAAACGGCACGATGTCCCGCTGGGATCAGCGTACCAGATGCTACATGACAGGTTCTATCTCGGCGAGGAGAATGTTGGAACCAAGGAAACGCCGCGATGGGTCAAGACCCATCCTGCGCTGATCGACCGAGACGTCTTCGACAAGGCAGAGGCCCAATTCAGGCGAACAGGGAGGTATCGGCGCGGGGTCCCTGCAGAAAGACGCGACTGGATCGGACTGGCTGCTCAACTCTCATGCGAGGGCAAACCGAGCCCGGAGATAGCCGACGAAATAGGAGTCACATCAAGGATTGTCGACCATTGGCTCACAGACAAAGTCTACAGAAAATATCTTCATCCTAACGTCTCGGAGGAGCTCACAAGACACCGTAAGGGCGGGAACTGGAGAGCTGCAAAGAAGATACGTACAGAGATCTTTGAGGCCCTCGAGAGACTGAATGGAAGCGCTACCACCCCTCAGATAGTGAAAGCGACAGGCCGAGATCGAAAGAAAGTGCCCACAATACTCTCGCACCTTGCAACCCTGAAGCGTGAAGGGCTAGTAACTGAGAACAAGAAGAGTGTGGGTAAGCGGCATCTGGCAACTACTTGGATCCTGATCGGGAATTAGAGGTCACTGCGTCCTTCTGGGTCCTGTTGCTGAACATTCATTGGGGTCTTGGGCTGATTCCTTTTTAGAACGCAACCGCGTATAGTAGTCTTCGACGATGCCTGACAAGGAAGAGCCTCCAGCGGTCGACCTAGAGGAGTCGATGAATTCGACGTGGGGCGGGACGAAGGTCAGAGTTGAATGTATGGTGGAACATGAGCTCTACAAGCAGCTCCAATCGATCATCTCGCAGGAGAGGAAGCTTGCCGACGAGAGACAGTTTCCACAATTAGCGATCTCCCCGATAATCGAGATGCTGCTGAAGCGAGGAGTCCAAAGCTACCTAGAGGAACAGCGGGCTCAGAAGTCGCCGACGAAATAATAGATTCCGTAGATTTTTGCTGGATCAAGTTATCCTACGGAACTTTCACCATTTGATCTATGTCGTCCAGCCTCTGGTACTCACGCCGGACTGACTCCGCAAATCCCACCGAACCAGCCGCGAAAGTTCCATGTGGAACGTCGACCGATAGGCCGATTCTGAAGAGACCGCTTCCCAGGAAAGGAGGCCACAAGCACAATCCGAATTCTCGCTGGAGCCAGAAACGTGTTCTCTACCAGAGAGGGCTAGACGAGGTCAAGGACCTCTACGACAAGCACACTTACCGGGATCCCGAACTAGGCGAGGTCATCGCGTTGAAAGAGTCACTACTGCTCGATGTAGAAAAGGGCGAGGTCCTGCGTCGAGGTGTCGCCTACCAGCGACATTTCGACATTTTCAACAGAAGGTGATTGTTGGTGGCCCGAGTCGTCACCACTATTCGGTTGCAGACAGAGATTCTGGAAGCGCTGCGACGCCGGCTGAAGCAGGAACGAATCAGAGCAGCCACGTTGGATCTTCCGAACCCTAGCCTTACTTCTCTAATCGAGTCGATTCTCAAACAGAGTCTCGGAGTGAATATTCTAGAAACCTTCGCCTCCAGCAAGGACTGGATCAGCCCAAGGTAATCTCACCTTGGTCAAGATCAAAAAAACGGTGGGATTCGAACCCCAACTCCTCGAACAGATCCGTGAGCTCCGATCCCGGGAAGAACAAGTTGCTCAGCAGATGGGACTCCCGGTCGACGGTTTACCAGAATTCTCTGAGACTTTGAGGAACCTGGTGAAGATCGGCCTTTCAACTAGGAGAGCGCAGCTGCGCCTGATCCATAACGGGTCCGTCCCCCGTGGTAGTACTATCACCGCAAAACCTTCCGAACAGTGAGAATGCCTACCCGGGTAGTTGTCTGACAAACTGATGGAATCATGACCGTTTCGAACGTAGACTCCGGCCGCCACGTTGAAGTTTGTCAGACAAAGAAGAGAATGTCGAGGAAGGCGGACCTATCGTCCCTCACAATCACAGCGCAGCGCAACCAGCTGGACCTACTGCTACTCCAATCACAGCCAAGGATCTCGATCCGTCTTCCTCGCATTCTTGTTAGCCGTCTCGACGCGCGAGCCTCGAAGGAGAGAATCGGGAGAAGCTCCCTAGTAAGAGCTCTCATCGATAGCGGATTAACAACGATGGACGCGGTCGAGCAGATTGTGAAGAGAAAGAGTGACCAGGCTTGAAGAGAACCCGGGAACGGGAACTGACAGAGTCGCTCGCCAAACAACGACTTTTCCAATTGCAGGCGGAACGGATCCTCAAGAGTGCGTATAATGAGAGCTTCTTGCGAGAAGATGGATCAGCCTGGGCGGGTGGAATCGCGCAAGTCGACTCCATAGCAATGCCCGAGTCGGAAGAATTGTCCGACCACGACATGTCAGCATGCTATCTTCTTCATCCTGGATTGAGTCACGCGGATTATCTTCGCAGAATCAAGGGCGAAGAGCCTGAAGAGGAAGAGACGAACGAGCTCGACGCCACACATCCTGGATTACGATGTGATCAGGCTCATGCTGGCAAGACTCATTCTGAATGGCAGAAATCAGGAGACGAGGAAGAGTCCGAGGAGGAGAAGCTGACTCCTAGGGGAGTGCCGTATCGCCAGTCGAACGTCAATGAGTCTCCGCACCTGCAAGTGTTGGGACAAACCCCAGCCACCCGGTACTGGCTGCGCAAAATGGGACCTGGCTTGAACAAGGTCCTCGGAGAGAGACGGCTGGCAGAGTCACCAGGACCGAACCTTCCACAGATCCACGTCCGGGAAAGCCGCGCTGTGCAAGGCCTCGAGAAAGAGAAGATCGAACAGCGCGACTACTGGATATCTCAGGCTGCCAAGATGAAGCTGCCTGACTGGATGACGTCGGGTGATATCTGGGCGAAGAGCGCGGTCAGCTCGCTCGGCGGAGTAATGAATCAGGGTCATGAACTCTGGATGAGATCGTACGGACACTCAATCCTGTCAAAGTTGGGGAAGAAGTCGGCGAAGAGGCGACAGTCATAATCATGCAAGAGCCAGAAACCAGCGTTCAGCAACGCTACTGTCCAGTCTGTGGAAGATTGTACGAGAAGAGTGAGGCTGGAAGCCCCTGTGGGCACGTCGACGAGGAGAATAACATCACGTTGACAGAACCGGAGAACGAGACGGTCGTAGTCGCGAAGAAGATCTTCAACCCGTACCGAACTTAATGGTGACACAAAAAATGTCAGAAGAGAAACTAAACGAGCCTGAACAGAATGTCGTCCGTTTGAGAAACCCGAAGATTCCGCTGGAAGGGTCCCTGGGCCGAGAAGAGCTGCCAGCAGGAGGGACTCCTGGAATAGTCGACATGCCCCAGGACAGTAGTCCACGAATGCCTGACGTCCACGTGGTTCCGCAAGCCACAACCAGCTCACCGGACGGCCACCCGGTCAACCCGGAAACTCCTACAGCACTCGGTGAGGGAGAGCTTGTCGGACCTGATCCGAGGTTGCCTTCCGAGGGCAAGATCTTCGGGTCGCCGACACTTCAACTCGTTCCTCCAAGGCAACCACGTCTCCAGCTGACGCCGAGAAAGTCGATACCGGATCAGCAGGTAGGTGAAGATTGAACATTGAGATTCAGAATTAGACAGGCTCAGCTCGCCAGTGACCAGCCTCCGACAAGGACAAGGATTCCGGCTCCAATGAACGGCGCAAGACCTGGACTTCCTAGTCCTATGATCAGGAAGCCGGTGACTTGGCAACGGCCGGCGCCTACAACTGCTCCAGTCACATTACCACAGCAGCTCTCCCCGGCTTCGACCTGGGCGAGAACTGGATCCGTCAACATTCCACAGCAGAGGATGGGCAAGTTGGCAACAGTTCTCGGAACAACCCCGACACAGACAGGTGGCTTTCGAGGAAACTATCCAACCGGAACAGGATTGCCTGACCAGCGCACCATCCAGTGGCCACAACAGCCTCCCTGGGTAACACTTGCGCCGAAACTCGCGCCGAAGAAACGCTAGCAGGGTCACGGACGGGATCTTACGTCCATGACACGGATGAAGGGCCCGGACGTTTCACCTCAAGACACCGGGCCCCGACAAGATCACAGTCTCAGCTGGGAGTATCTTGCCGGCCGATTCGACACTTCAGGAACGGTCTACGAGAACCACAACGAGGCTCGACTCCGATTCGCCGGCTATGACCACTCCTTCCTGGAACATGTCAGAAGACTCGTCGTTGGAGGATCCATCACGTCTGAGAAGCGTGGCAGCCGCCTATACTGGCGATTGACGATAACTGGAAGAATCAGAATCGTGAGGACGCTGAACCAGATGCTTCCGTATCTCCAGAACAAGCGTGAACTTGTTGACAACTGGCTCAGACTCGAACTTGTCAAGGAGAAGATCTCGTCCATTCAGCGATCTCGATCGTTGAAGCCTGGCAGGAGAATGAAGCGGGAGCTCCACCACGTCAGAGAGGCGGTGAGACAGCTAACCCCCCTTGAGGGGAATGGTTTGGCCCCGGGGCCCCCCAACAAGGTCCTCACTTCACCAGGCCTGAGGTATCGAGAAATGTCGACGATTCGTAGCAAGTACCCGTGACAGAAATGCCAACTTTCTTTGCCGAAATACTACGGGGTCCAGGCCCGCATGATAACAGCTTCAGACTCCTAGCGAGCAACGATCCCTCACCTTCAACGATTTCCTGGGCGAAGGACATCGGAGTAACTGCAACAAGCGACGGTGACATTCTCACTTTCAGCGGGTCAAGTCCGGGGCTTGGAGTTACGTGGTTTCCGGGATCCACGAGCTCAACAACCTATCCCTACCTGATCGTTCGGGCGAAGGCTGCCGGCGCTGGAACCCTAGCAATCGCCGTCTTCAACAGTGGCGCCACTATGAATCTGAGCATCACTCTGGCTCCCACCTGGACGACCTTCACTGTACCACTCACTACTGGCAGAACGATCAGCTCCATTCTCTTCGGCAATCAAAGCGTCGCGGGAAATATCCTACTTCACTACGCCTACCTCTGCTCAACCACTCCACTCCAGATCAGCCAGAAAGGCCTGATGAGTGGAACCGTTACTCGAAGTTCACTTGGAACTGACCATGCCGAACTACGACTCAACAACTACCGCGGAAAGTTCGTCTCAGGCTCTAGCTCAGCAAGCGCCTTCTCCTTTGGAGACCATCTGCACATCTACCTAGGTCAGGGCGCGGAACCGTTCCATGTTTATGGTGGAGAGGTTGAACACCAGGAACCAATCCAGCCCAGTGATGAGATGATCCTAACGAGCCGAGGATTCGGGCTCGCACTACAAGAGTCAGTGCTCAACAATCAGCCGACCGCGGTTCCGATTTACACCGGAGCAAGCCCACAGACAATCATCAACGATCTCATCGACAACCATGTCAACAACTCCAACAAGAACGGCGTAGGCATTGCGAGCAATTACAGAATCTCCAGAAGCTACGTGCAGAGCGTAGGAAACAACATTCCTCTCTACATCAGTCAGTTCAAGACAGTCTGGGATAGCATGAGGGAACTGATGGATCTGTCTGTGGCGCAAGGCTTCCCAGGAGTATTCTTCGTCGACCCCGCCGAGAACCTTCATGTGGTCCCTCTAGGAGCTCAGGGCGCCGCAAACTGGGGAACCGACCCTATTCCCGCAACCTACCCGATCGGCCTTGCTACCGGCATCAATCTTGTAACTTACCGCTTCCCTCGAGACGTCAAGAGTCTTCGAAACCGTGTCCACTACTTCGGTGTGAGCCAGAACCCTGGCAAATTTGGTGCCTGGACTGAGTCAGTAGCCAGCAGTTGGGGCAGTGAACGCCTGGTTGGACCCACAACTGCGACATTCTCCGATGATACTAGCACCGTAGCGACAGGCAAGTCTTCTGTCAAATGTATTCTCACCAACAGTGGAAGCGCCCACTATGGTGGCGCCATGTTCTATCCTGCAAGCAAGAACCTTAGCCTCAACATCACCAGCCTGGGAAGCGTCTACGTGCCTCCACTCTTTGACTTCTACTTCCGAGTAACCCAAGGCGCCAACTGCAAGACCACACCACTCGGTTCTTCTCCCAGCGTCTTCTTCGCGACGGATGCTAGTAACCGGTTCGAGTACAACTTTGTCAGCGATGGCAACACAGCACCTCTCCAGTCGCTCCTCAACGTCCAGGGAATCAACAGCGTCACAGACAATTTCTGGTATCATGTTCTCTTCCCGATCGGGCCTAACGGAGGAACTCTCTTCAACGCGACCCCAATACTGAACACCACCGCCGCCGTCCTCTACACTGGAGCCAGCCAGTATCAGCGTACGAATGTTGGAACCCCCTCTTGGTCTAACATCAATTACGTCGGGATCTATTGGGAAGACAGCGGTGGATGTGGCAACCCGAGTGGTAGTGCCCCGATCTGGCACAACGGCTGGAGAATCTTAGGGGGCCGACACATTCTTGCATATGATAATCGAGCAAGCCCACCGCGCTATCCAAACATGCGTGAATGAAGTCGTCACTGAGCTGAAACTCCGTCAGCATTCCTTGAGGGCTGAACCGGTGAATGATCGTCGTGGCCCGTAGGAATGTGTTGGAGTAGTTTGCGCTCGGCGTTGTGACCTGGACTTGCTGTTCTGGGTAGGCGTCTCCCAGGACAGGCGTTATCGCTGAGCCCCTGAGTATTCCGTTGCGTAGCCGCTTCAACTCAGCGATCGCATAGTTGTTCAGCGCTGTGTCATCTTTGCTGACAGGATCGTAGAAGTAGATCAAACAGCCAGCCACTGGACTTATGGAAACTCAGCAATGTTCTGTCCGAGATGGGAGAGAACGCCATCTTCAGCCGGCAGTTGTATGATCTGAAGACTGCGATTCTCGACCCAAGCTTCACTCCTCAGCTTGTACCGGTGACGTAGCAGGCTTCAGCTTGCTGTATGAACGGTACAGCAATATCGTAGCCAGAACTGCGAGAAGCACAATCAGGCCCGCGACAGGAACCGTCACCAACAAACCCATGACTACCAGCGCGGCAAAGAAACCTACAGCGATCGTCCGATCCCTCAAGTCTTCTAGGACCCCAGAATCGATACGGTTTTCGGAGATAATCCCGTCAAGATTGCTAGGCCTTCCTCCGAACTGAGGCTTCAGTGAAGCATGTAGATCGGTTTTCTTTCTAAGCACTTGCGGCAGACAGAGTTAGTTATGTTAGGAGGAGGTGGAGGAAGTAATTCGACATTGACCCAGTTCCTGTCACTAGGATACGTCCTTACACGTTGGAAACGTTCTTTGATCGCCTTGGGCAAGCATTCCTCGCAGACTAACACGTCGACCTCGTAGGGTTCTTGCTGGGACATTGACGGCTGCTTCCTTTTCTCCCCCTCCTATTTCAAAATAAGCCGCGGCTTACCATCCGGATTTTCTTGAATAGTCATTGTGGGATCACGAAGTAGAATGCTTCCTTTCCGCTGCTGGTGATGTCGTGGACCTTGTCGACTAGTGAGCGATCGTAGAGGAACTTCAGCGCCCGCTCCACGGTGTATTCTGGAAGGCTCAGCAAGGATCGTATCTTGGACCTCGATACTGGCCGCCCAGCCTCCAGCAAGAACAGGTACAGCCGGCCCCGGGCATCATCAAGCTCCATTACCAGCCGTTTGACGGCTTCGAAGTCGGATTCTCTGTCGGCCAAGGCTACCTCGCTTTCTCCCTGTTATTCAAGACTAGGCTGAATGGCTCTCTGAGCTCGCCGGCCAGTTTCTTGACAACGTCGACTGTATCGGTCAATCCTTCCTGACCTCTTCTTCATAGTCTAAGTTGAAATCGCACCAGCGGAGCCTGCAGCGCCGGCAGACAAGATCCTTCTCAACCCCTAGCACTTTGCCATTCTTGTCGAAGTGTTCCGCGAAAGTTGCAATCTCCAACTGCCCTCCGCAGCGCGGACAGTGACCAGCGAAGGAGGCGTCAGTTGTCGACATCACAGGATTCTCCCGGGCTCAGCGATAGCGGCCTCAAATGTTCCACGTTCCACACGATTGGCTTGGCAAGATTGAGAATGAGGATCCGGCAGGAGATTGTTCAGGACGCAATCGTCGCAGACCCAGCGATCGTGCCAGAACCAGGTAAGACACCTGGCGTGACAGAGTACGCATTCTCCTTCGCGGTAGCAGCCGTGAGCAGTGAACCCGAGATCTGCCAGCTTCAACAGAATCGATGGCAATGCTTGATTCCCGTGTATCCAAGGGGATACACGACGAATTTAAGTGTATCTGACCGGATACACGGCTGGCATTATGCCAGAGATAAGGGAGGAGGTAACCGTGGGAGAGGTGGGAAATAGTCTGAGAATCGTGATCCCGAAGACCATCGCCAAACCGCTCGGAATAACCAAGGGCGAGGTCCTGATCATGCAGACCACTGACCATGACGAGATCCTCCTCCGACGTCAGAAGATCCCGAGAAAGAGGTAACTCACCTCTTTGGTCTGGTGTCACCATATTCGACTTTGACCAAGAAAGCTTCGCACTTCTTACGATAGATGGAAAGGTCAGCGTTCGCCTTCTCCTCAACCTGGTCGTGAGTCAAGTTCAATCCTTCAGACTCGTCGCGGTAGTGCCATAGCTCATGAAAGATGGTTGCGGCCATCTCATCTGATGTCCGCCCAATTCGCGCTTTGATTTTCTTGATGCCTTCTTCACTGTAGTACTCGCCTATGGTCGGGTCAACATAGAGGATCTGCTTGACGTAGTCGAACTCTCCCGGGTAGAGTGCCTTGTCAGTGATGAACACTGGTGGTAATGGCATCTTGTAGATCTTCGCCCACCAGTTGAGAGCATGTTGGACCAGCCTCATCAGCTTCGTCCTAGTTTCCCGGTTGTCTTTGTCGCTCAGATGGTCATACCAGCTGAGGTCGAAAGTTACGCCTCTCTCAGTGTACTCGTTCTTGACACCGCAAAGGAACAGCCGTCTAGGTGATACTCTCGCAAGCGGGTCCGGGACGCTTTCTAACATGGGCATCAGATTTTTGACAATTTTCACTGAAGGCCTTACCTCCTCGAGCTGAACTGGACTTTCAGCGCGAGCTGACTCTCGATCGTCTGTAGCCTAAGGTCCATGTCCTTGTAGCGTTCGTTCTCTTGTTTCAGCGCTCGTATCTGATCAACGAGAGCCTTCACCTTGCGGTCTGCAACCGCCTCTTCTGACAACGTGAGGTACTGGTAGGCCTGTTGGTAGAGGGGTCGTAATTGTTCGACTGCTTGATCTGTGTAGTGCCATCTTACACCGATCGAGTGACCCTCGAGCTGCATCTTCTTGATGTGGTCTAGCGGTGGATCCAGTTTGTCTAGAGCGTTCTCGAAGAACTTTCTCAAGCCGTGTACTGGCTGCAGCGCCGGGTCAAGCCCCGCCTTCTTCTTGGCTAGATTCAGCGCCCCATTGATCGCCGCGTATCTGAAGGGGAAGATCCTTGAGCACTTGCACTTTTCCGGGTATCGTCTGTCACAGTTCTCTGAGTTGGTCTTGACCTTGCCTTGCTTGATGAGTTCCCGGAGGGGAGTGACGCTGTCGGGTCCGATGAAGCTGATTCCTGCTGCCTTGCTGCCCTTGTAATATTCTGGTTCGAGATAGAGGTGGCAGAAGTCCATGCCGGCCTCAAGATCCGGCTTCACATGGTGATACTTCAGTGTGAGAGTCGTTCGCGCCCGGAAGCCTGCGTCTTTGCTGAAGAGAACGTAGAGCTTCTCGAATGGTCGATTGAGAAAGCTGAGATATCGTATGATCTCTTCTCGTCCGAAGCCTCGATAGAATGTCCTGCTCGCGTCCTCAGCCACGATGCTGGGAAGGGGAGGATGACCGTTCACCTCCAAGAATGTCTTGACCGATGCGATCGCAACCTGGCGTGTAGATGGCCTCTGTGTCTCAGCGAAACTCTCAACCGCTTCCACGACAACAGTGCTACGTTTCTGGCGAGCTGCCCATGACAGAAACCCGCGAGCATCACCGAACCCGTACAATGCTTCGGCTCTGTCGAGAAACCGTTCCAGGTAGATCTTGTACATCTCCTGCGTCTTGGGCCTCTTCTTCCTGAGCCAGCGCTGGACAGGGTCCCATGGAACACTGCCCAAGTCTTCGCTCAAATCTCTGGCCAGAGAATACGATTCGTCTAGTGCGGGGGAAGAAACTGTGCCCCCAATAGGATTGGAAAACCCAAGCTCGACGCTAGTTTCCGCTTTCACCGTTCGTCTCCAAGACTGGCTGACGTAGCTTGAGACTATTAACAGTTGTCAGAAGAGTCCGGGAAAACCCGTAACTAAGTATCGTTGGGTTGGTTTGGTGGAATTATCGGGTCAGTTTCAAAACTGCTCTTGTAGCATATAGTGAGGCTATAGATCTAGAATGAATCTGATCTTAGCTTCTTTCGCATCTTCTTCGATCGTCATCAAGTGGTACGTCACTCCTTTTACCTCAGTCTTAGCTCCATGCTTCCCCCGATCATATTTCTCGCCTCTAACCTTCCCACGAAGCTTGAACGAAGTGGGGTCATCATGGGCGATGGTGATGTGGTATGATGCGTAGACCATTGCGTTGATGTCGAACTCGAGGAGTAGTTGTTCTATCCAATTGTAGAGCAATTCTTTCTTGTCGTGGCCATCGACTTGAATATGCTCCTCTAAAATCGGGTCGATTTTCTGAACATTCAACATCGTCTCGTAGAATGCTTCTGCGGCTTGAGCAAACGCTCGTTCAAGCGTCGGGCCCCAAGCTTCAATGTAGGCGTCTGTCGTATGCTCGAGAAATCTGTGTCCCTCTGCTCCCCGATTTTCGTCTGACACTTGGTTCGAGGTGGTCTGCTTGCAGGAACCGTTTATTAGGTGAGTTTAGGATGAAACGCTTCTCTGACCTGAATGCGGGTTAGCTTGCCGGGATTACACAATCCGTGAGATTGTGTCTCGTAGGCCGAGTGGATTAACCCGTCTGTGTGGGTCCAAAGGCGCAGTTCCTGTCTAGGGAGCGTTGGCCTTGAGAGCCTGTGGCCCGTTAGGGCCGCGTGGGTTCGAATCCCACTCCCGGCGCCAAAAAACATTGGCAGCGTTGCGGGTAAAGTGTGAACGACTTTTTTTGTTTTGCCGTACCCCCCGGGGGTCTAGAAAAGAATGTTTGTTTCTGTTTCGGAGAATGTAGTTTTACGTCTGTCTCAGACGTTAACCGTATTTTCATATTCGCTAAGTACGTCTGAGTCCGGGGCTGAGAGGCTCGCCTATGCGTGCGGTTCAGGATCCTAGGAGGCGAGGCGGGTTCAGAGGGTTGGATATTGCGGGTGAGTAATGATAAGGTGGCGATTCCCATTAGGAGTTTACGAGCTTATGCCGCGGTGCTCGGCGCTATTGCCGGTTGGGGACAAGTAGCGATGTGCGCGGAGTACTTGTCCAGTCGAATATTCTCGTGACAGCGCGGACACTGGAGTACCTTCATCTCCGATCGGAT
>WNFW01002518.1_pt1 | contig 13948 bp, 13 predicted proteins | sample 5400131 | NCBI WGS metagenome assembly WNFW01 (sample SAMN13153362, study PRJNA577476) | soil metagenome | isolation source: 20 cm soil or saprolite under grassland replicate 1 | place: USA:California | collected 2016-06-15 | reverse complement strand
CCCCGCAGCCCTTCGCCCCGTAGGGGCCGGGGCCGTCGGCATTCTCGACGATGATGCCGGTCATCCGGGCCGGCATGTCGTTGATGCGCGGGATGCGGTAGTCGAGCAGGTTGTCGGTGGCGAGGAACCCGTCCTCGTAGACCATTTGCTCGAACAGCGCGTTGCCGAGCCCCTGCAGCACCCCGCCCTCGTCCTGGCGCTCGACGAGCAAGGGGTTGATCGCCTTGCCGACGTCGGCAATCGTAGCGATCCTCTCGACCGTCACCCGACCTGTCTCGGGGTCGATCTCAACCTCTGCCGCACCGACGCAGACTTCCCAGAACACCGGCCCCTCGGCGTAGGAACCCCTGCCCTGCTCGGGGCGGACCTCGCCCTCGCCGACGAGCTCGCCGCCGGTGAAGCCGAAGCGCTCGGCGATCAGCTCGGGATAGGCGGCCTCGCGGCCGGGGCCGCGCACGGCCCCGTCGGCGACCTCCAGCGGGGCGCCCTCGGCGCCCCAGGCGCTGGCAGCGGTCTGTAGCAGCCGCTCGCGCAGGTCGGCGGCGGCGCGCTGCACGGCGAGCCCGGCGAGCGTCGTCGAGCGGCTCGCTCCGGTCGAGCGGTCATAGGGGGTGAACCGCGTATCCGCCCCCCCCACAGTCACCCGCGCGACGTCGATCGCGAGCTCTTGGGCCGCGATCTGGGCCATCACCGTGCGGGCGCCCTGGCCCATCTCGGTGGTCCCGACGTTGACCTCCACTGTGCCGTCGGCCTCCATGCGGATGCTGGCCCGCGATACCGGGTGAGCGCCCGCGGCGAGCAGCCCGACCGCGATCCCACGCCCGGCCCATTCGCCCCTCGGCTCGTCCCATCCGACCGCGGCCGCGGCCTTCTCCACGTCGCCGACGAGGTCGGCGTCGAGCGGCTTCCCAGTCCCGTCCGGGCGCACGGGCTGGCCGGGGCGGAGCAGGTTTCGCCGCCGCATCTCCACCGGGTCGATCCCGGCCCGACGCGCGAGCTCGTCGACCTGCGATTCGCCGATCCATTGCAGGTGCACGGAGCCGAAGGAGCGGTAGGAGCCCGCCGGGGAGGTGTTGGAGTAAACGCAGCTCGCATCGACGTGGACTGCCTCCCAGTCGTAGGGGCCGGGAGCCGCGTCGCCCGCCGTGGCGCAGACGCGCGGGCCGTTGTCGGCGTAGGCCCCGGTGTCGAGCCCGAGCCGGACGCTTCGCGACAGCAGCTTGCCGTCGCGGGTCGCCGTGGTTCGCATCCGGCAGCGCATCCCGTGGCGCCGGGTCGTCAGCATCGACTCGTCGACCCGGTTCTGGATCCGTACTGGCCGCCCCGCCTTCCAGGAGAGCGCGGCGGTGATCGGCTCCATCTTCGTGTAGCTCTTCGAGCCGAAGCCGCCCCCGAGGTAGGGCACGATCACCCGCCGCCGTCGCCGAAGTCCGCGACCACGGTGTGCGTCTCCATCGCGTACTGATAGACGGCGGGGAACTCGTACTCGCCCTCGACCGTCAGCTCGGCCTCCGCCTCGACGAGCTCGACCGAGCCGGCGTCGAGACGGTAGCGAAAGCAGACGTTGCCTTCCCGCTCGGGCAGCTTGCCGAGACCGTGGAAGAGACCGGGCCGCAGCTCGCCGTCGTGGACGAGCGGCGCGCCGTCGGCGATCGCCTCGTCGATCGTGCCGACGACCGGCAGCTCCTCGTACTCGACGATGATCTCGCGCGTCGCCGCCTCGGCGGTCGCTTCGTCCTCGGCCGCCACCGCGGCGACCCCCTCGCCCGCAAAGCGCACCCTCTCCGTTGCGAGGATCGGCCGATCCTTGATCGCGTGGCCCCAGTAGGGATCGAAGTCGGCGAGCTCGGAGCCGACCAGCACCGCGACCACGCCCGGCATCGCCTCGGCGGGGGAGGTGTCGATCGAGATGATCCGCGCGTGGGGCAGCGGGGCGCGCAGGATCTTGCCGTGCAGCATTCGCGGCACGTTGATGTCGCCGGTGAACCGGGCCCGGCCGCGGATCTTCTCGCCCGCGTCCTTGCGCGGCTCCGAGCGCCCGATCCGGTCGGTAACCGCGTCTGCGGTCGCGGTCTCGGGGGCGCTCAGCGCCCGACCTCCGGGCGGTCCGGTGCGCCCACCAGCGCCTCGCCGGCCTCGACGATCGACTTGTAGCCCGTGCAGCGGCAGAGGTTGCCGTCGAGCCCGTTGATCACGTCCTCCCGGCCGCGCAGCTCGCCCGCGTCGCGCAGCGCCTTCAGAGTCAGCACGAAGCCCGGGGTGCAAAAGCCGCACTGAAGCGCGGCGCGGTCGACGAAGGCGCGCTCGAACTCGGCGAACTCGGGACTCTCGGCGAAGCCCTCGATCGTCAGCACATCGCGCCCGTCGGCGTCGCAGGTCAGGAACGTGCAGGAGCTGACCGGCTCGCCGTCGACGAGCACCGTGCACGTCCCGCAGACCTGCACGTCACACGAGCGCTTCGCCCCGGTGAGGCCGAGGCGCTCGCGCAGCGTGTCGAGCAGCAGCTCCTGCGTCGGCACCGTCAGCTCGCGCGGCGTGCCATTGACGACCATCCGCGTCGTCACCTCGTTCACGGCTCGACATCCATCCCCTCGTCGAGGCCGCGCCGGCGCATGTCGCGAATCCACGCCTGCCAGTACTCGTGGACCAGCCCGTCGTGGTACTTGCGCCGGTGCAGGGCGTCGATCAGGGCGGGGTCGATCGGCCGTGGGGTGCCCACCATGGCGGCGATCGACTGCATCATCACAGCCCGCTCGAGGGTCACCGCGGCAAGCACCATCCAGGCGAGGTCGCGCTGGGCGACCAGCACACCGTGGTTTCGCAGCAGCACGACCGAGCGTTGGCCCAGCGCCTCGGCGACCTCGGATCCCTGCTCCGGCTCGGTGATCAGGTCCGGGCTGCCGTCGTAGACGGCGATGCCGCGATTGAACATCAGCGCATCGTGAGTGAGGTGCAGCAGGTCGGCGTCGGTGGCCGCGAACGCGGTCGCGTACGGCGGGTGGCCGTGGACGACCGCGCTGACGTCGGCGCGGCGGCGATAGACCTCGGTGTGCAGGACGGCCTCGAGGTGCATCTCGTCCGAGCGCAGATCGGCGCCGATCTCAAACTCGATCACGTCGGCGGGCGTGACTTCAGCGAGCGTCACGCCGCGCCGCTTGATCCACATCCGATTGGGGCGCTCCCGATCGCGAGCGCTGACATGTCCGAGCGTCAGGTCCTGATAGCCCTCGCTCGCGAGGATCCGGCACGCCCAGGCGACCTCCCCGCGGACGCCGGAGCCGGGTTCCACCCCGCCCCCGATCGTCGCCGTGCCCTTTCCTACCGTCGCCATCCGCTCAGCGCCGCTCGGTCGGCGGGTAGTCCGGGTGGGGGAAGCCGAACACCATGAGTACGTCGGCGTCGGAGTCGTTGACTACCGCGTGCCAGGTCCTGGGCGGGATGTGGAGCGCGTCGCCGGTCTCGAAGCGGACCTCGCCGTCGTCGGTATCGAGCCGCCCGGAGCCGCTGACCACGTAAGCGACCTCGTCGGTCTCATGAGAGACGCTCGCCGTCGCGCTCCCGGGCTTGAACACCGAGTAGCCGATCGAGGCGGCGGGGCTCTCGACTCGTTCGCCTGTGACCAGCATCCGGCTCCAGCTCCCGCCCGGCAGCTCGATCGCCTCGGCGCTCTGGAGCGCCACGACGCTCACCGCGCTCACAATGCCCACTCCCCGTCCTTGATGATCCAGGTGCCGTCGTCGACGATCTGCAGGCTGGCCTCGAGGATGACCCCGTCGAGATGCAGCCTGGAGACGTTCTGGCCGCCGGGATAGGCGAGATGGTTGTCCCCGAGCGCGAAGTGCACCGTGCCGACGCGCCCCTTCTCCGATGGAGTGCCGAACGGGGCGACCTCGCTGACCCCGAACGCGAACTCGCCGGCGACGTCGGCGTTTTCGACCCCCTCGATCACCTCGCGCAGGCGGTTCGCCTCGTCGCCGCCCTCGATCGAGACAGCGCGGCCCTTCTCCATCTTCCAGATGATCGGCTCGGAGACCTGGCCCTCGAGGCCGATCCCGAGCATCACGCCGTCGACCACGATCGTCCCCTCGGTGCGGTCCTCGACCGCCGCGAACGCAACCTCCGCCCAGAGCGGCAGCGGCCCCATCATCTGGCCGCGCTTTTTGATCGAGGTCACCTCGAGCGAAGGCCGGCCCTCGATTAAGACCCTGACGTCGGTCCCCTTGGGCGAGGTGACGTGGCACTCCGTCTTGCCCTCGAGCGCGGCCATCGCGTCCCTCGCGCGCTGGGTTGCGGCCTGGATCTTCTCAACCGTGAGCCCCCACTCGCCCATCCCCGGCTCGACCGAGCAGATCTTCGCGTTGTTCTCGCACGACTGCTTGACGGCCGGCACGTGAGCGAAGCGGTTCGCCCACTCCAGGTTGGTGACGATGATGATCTCGTCCGAATGCACCATCGCTTCGTGCAGGTTGCGCGGCGGCTCCATCGGGAAGTGGGTGTCGGCCCGGCCGCGGCGCACCTGCGCCTCGTTGTCCATGATCACCGGCCAGGCGCCACGGTCGAGGGCGACCGACGCGAGGGCGTCGGCCTCGGCGCGGTGCTCGGTGTCGCAGATCAGCGTCACGACGTCGTCCCCCTCGACGGACATGCAGACGTCGACGACCAGCTCTGCGTCCTTGCGGATCTCGTCCGGACTGGGCATCTCGATCACCTCGCGATCTGGGGTTGGAAGGCGGGCAGGACCTCGTTTGCAAACCGCTCGACCTGGGTGAACTGGTCGAGATCGCCGAACCGGCAGATGAAGTGAGTAACGCCGCGGTCGGCGAACTCCCGCAGCCACGCGGCGATCTGCTCCGGCGTCCCGACCGGACCCCAGTTGGAGAGATCCATCGCCCGCGATAGCTCGGGGTAGTACTTGGATATGTAGTCGTCGAACGCGGACTTCGCCTCCGCTTCGGAGTCGGCGACGTTCATCGTCACCTGATACGCCACCGCGTAGTCCGAGAAGTCGCGGTCGAGCTCCTGCGCTGCCTCCTCGAGATAGCCGATCTGCTCGCTCAACTCCTCCGGGTGCTGCGCGCGGCAGCAGGTCATCCAGCCATCCCCGTGACGGATGATCCGCCGGCAGGCCCGCTTCATGATCCGGACCATCCTCTCGTCCGAGGAGTCGTCAACGAGACGTGGGTTCGACACGACCCAGATCGGCGGCGGCTTCTGGAGCGGCGCCAGAGGAGCCATCTCCGTACCGGAGTGGAAGCTGACGTCCTCGTAGTCGTAGTACTCGCCGTGGAAGGTGACCCTGCCCTCGGTCCACAGAGCGCGTATAACCTCGAGCACCTCCTCGAGCACGTAGCCACGCCTGTTGAACGGCAGTCCGAGCGCCTCGAACTCCCGTCGCACCCCCTGCTCCGGGTTGCCCATGCCCGGACCCAGAATCGTTCGCCCGTCGGAGAGCACGTCGAGGGTCGCCCACTCCAGCGCCAGGTAAAGGGGATTGCGAGTCGCCGCGACCAGACACGCGGTCCCCAGCCGGACACGCTCGGTCCGTTGCGAGATCGCCGAGAGCAGCGAGATCGGCTCGTAGCGTGGCTTCGAAAAAAGGCTGTCTCCGACCCAGACGGAGACGAACCCGAGCTCCTCGACGTGATGCGAGAGGTCCAGCAGGTCGGCGAGCGTGTAGTCGGGCGCGATCAGCGGCTCGCGGTTGTTGAGGTTGACTCCGAACTGGACTGGGCTCGCGTTGTCGTCGTTGGCGCTCACTGCTCTCTCCCTTCCATCGCGATTCAGCGGTTCATCGCCGCGGCGCCCTCGCCCGTCTCCTCCTCGACCCGCTGCGGGACCTCGATGTGGTCTGCGAGCAGGCGCGCGGCGCGCTCGACGTCGCGGTCCTCGACGGCCTCGAGGATCGCCGCGTGCTCGGCGATCGACTTCTCGAGGCTGCCCCGCAGGGCGAGCGATCGCGCCAGGTAGCGCCCCATCTGGTTCATGAGGAGCCGGTAGACCTCTTGCAGCTTTCGGTTCCCTGAGCCGTCCACGAAGAGCTGGTGTAAGGCAGCGTTCGCGTCGAAGAACGCGTTCACCTCGCCGCTCTCGGCGTGGTCGACCATCTCTTCGTGCAGCTCGCGCAGGCGAGCGATGCCGGCGGCCTCGAGGCGCGGCACCGCAAGCCGAATCGCCAGCGTCTCTAGCGCCTCACGCACTTGATAGGCGTCGACGAATTCCTCCGAGGTCAGCTCGGTCACGATCGCCCCGCGGCGTGGGGTGATCGTCACCAGGCCCTCGCTCGCCAGTCGCCCCAGCGCTTCGCGCAGCGGGCCACGGCTGATGCCGAAAGACCGCGCCAGCGCCACCTCACTGAGCACGGTCCCCGGCGCTAGCTCACCGGCGAGGATGTCCTCGCGCAGTCGGCCGCGCACCTGCTCCCAGAGAGTCCGACTCTCGAGGCGCCGGTCGCCGTCGATAGTGGGTTTTTCGGGTTGGTCGCTTGTGGGGAGGACGCCGTCGCTCATGTCGCAAACGGACCCGCCTGGATCGTGGCCGGCACTTGTTGGCTGTCAACAGTCAACAAGACATTGTATCCTTGCGTTGGGCGTTTGGCACCCGCGGACGCCTCCGATGACCGGGTTCGTCGAGAAGCCGATAGCGGGGGCGGCTCACCTTTCAGCGCGCTCCCCGGACGTAGGGGAGGGCCAGCGCCGGGGGGAGATAGGCGCGCCTGCCGAACAGGACCAGGGCGACCATGATCGCGACGAACGGGAGCAGGGTTACGACATCGGTGGAGATGTTGATTCCCGCCAGCTGAAGGGCCGTGGCCATCGACAATGAGATCCCGAACAGCACCGAGGCGACGAGGACCCACACCGGCCGACCGCGGGCGAGCATGCAGATGACGATCGCCATCCAACCCTGTCCTTGGGTTATGAACGGGGTGAACACGCCGGCGCCGACGATCGACAGGAACGCGCCGCCGATACCCGCCAGCGCCCCGGTGGCGAGCACGGCATAGGTGCGGGTGGCGGTCACGCTCACGCCCGCCGCATCGAGCGCTTCCGGTTTCTCCCCAGCTGCCCGCAGATTGAGCCCGACGTTGGTGGAGCGGAAGAGCCAGGTCAGGAACGCCACGAACGCGACGGCGATGTACACCAGCAGCTGCTGTTGGAAGACGCTCTTGCCGAGCACCGGGATGTCGTGCAACAGGGGAACCGAGACCGTTGCGATCGTGCCGAGCCTGGGGTAGGTGGTGCCGAACTGTGCCCCCTGGAGCACGCTTGTGATCCCCTCGCCCGCGAGGGTGATGGCGATGCCGACGACGATCTGGTTGAGCCCGAGCCACACGCAGAGGAACACCATGAACGAGCATGCGACGAGGCCGCCGAGAGCGCCGAGCAGAAAGCCGAGCCAGGCTGAATGACCGTAGTAGGCGCCGATGAAGCCGGCGTACGCGCCGACGAGCATCATGCCCTCGAGCCCCAGGTTGAGCACGCCGGCGCGCTCCGAGATGGTCTCGCCGAGCGCCGTCAGCATCAGCGGAACGCCGGCGACGATCCCGCCCGAGAGCAGCGCCGTCAGGACCGTTTGGTGGAACAGGCTGCTCAGGGGGACTCCTGTCCCTCGGGTACGGGCTCCTTCCTGCGGACCACAGGCTTCCGGAACGCGTCCGCGAGGCCCTTCGGGAGGTAGCTCTGACCGAGCTCGCGGCGGCGGCCCACGAACTCGATCAGCGTCATGAAGAGCAGGATCAGCGCCACCAGCACGAGCAGGAAGTCGGTGGGCAGGCCGGCCTCCTGGGCCGCGAGGTCACCGCCGGTCGACAGCACCGCGAAGAATCCGATGAACGGCACGACGGCGAGTGGGTTGAGCCGCGCCAGGAAGACGAACGGGATCACCGTGTCCCCGTAGGCGGGGTTCCAGTTCGCGCGGATGTACCCCCACACGCCGAGGATGTCCGTGGCCGCCGCCGCCCCGACGAGCGCGCCGCTCACCAAAAAGCTCCACACGATCAGCTTGCGCACCTGAATTCCGACATGGCGGGCGGCGCGCGGATTGGCGCCGAGCACCTGGATTCTGAGGCCGAACGTGGTCCGCGTCAGCACGTAGTAGGCGACCAGCGCCGCGGCGAGTGCGACGAGCACACCGACGTGGATGCGCGTGCCCGGAACGCTGGGAAGCATCTTGTCGAGGGGCAGGACCTTGGTCTGCGGGATGTTCACGGCCGGATCCTGAAACGGCCCTTTGACCAGGATGTTCGCGATCCCGATGCCGATGAACGACATCATCAGCGTGGTGATGATCTCGTTGGTCTCGTAGACCGCCTTGAGCGCCGCCGGGATGATCGTCCAGGCGGCGCCAACCGCGGCCGCGACCAGGAACAGCAGCGAGAGCGCGAGCCAGAGGGGCATCTCCGTCACCAGCGAGGGCCCGAGCCCCGAGAGCACCGCCGCGGCGAGCAGGAACTGGCCGTTGTAGCCGAGGTTCCAGATGTTCGCGCGGAACACCACAGTGAGCCCGACCGCGATCAGGAGCAGCGGCGCCATCCGCATCGCGCTGTCCTGCCATGATCCCTGCTCCACACCTCCCTGCCAGACGTCGGAGTAGAAGGTGAACGGGTCTCGGCCGAGGATCGCGAGGAGGATGCCCCCGGCTACCAGCCCCAGGATCACGGGCAGCAGCGAGCGCACCAAAAGGTCGATGAGGCGGGCTGCCGTGCGTGAGCGCGTCGACCGCAGCGGCTGCGCCGTCACCGGCAGCGTCTCGCCGGCTATCGCGCTCACGTGAGGCTCCTTGCCGGCTCGCCCGCCGCTCTCAGCGAGACGTCGCCGATCATCAGCCGGCCGATCTCCTCGGCGGCGCCCCGACCGGCCTTCACCTCGCCGACGATCCTGCCGCGCGAGAGCACGGCGATACGATCGGATATCTCGAGCAGCTCGTCGAGGTCGGTCGATATGACGAGCGCGGCCTTGCCGTCGCGCATTCCGCGGATCATCTGGCGCACCGCGCGCGTGGTCTTGAGGTCGAGCCCGTAGGTCGGCTTGTGGAAGACCACGACGTTCGCGTCGAAGGACAGCTCGCGGGCGAGCAGGACCTTCTGCATGTTCCCCCCGGACAATGTCCCCGCGCGCGCCTCGACGGTGGGGCTGCGTACGTCGAAGCGCCTTACCAGCTCCTCGGCGCGCTCGCCGATCGCTCGCTTGCGGATCCTCCCGTGGCGCCAGAACGGCGCCTCGCCGATCCGCTTCAAGAAGATGTTCAGCGACACGCTCAGTTCCGAGACGATGCCTTCGCCCAGCCGGTCGTCGGTGAGGTAGCGCAGTCCGAGCTTTTCACGCTTGACCACGTTCAGGTGCCCAATCGGCGCACCAAAGAGGCGGATCTCGCCGCGATCGAGCTTTCTCTGTCCGCCGATGGCCTCCGCGAGCGCGCGCTGGCCGTTGCCGTCGACGCCCGCGACGCCCAAGATCTCTCCCATCCCCAGCGTTAGCGAGACGTCCTCGATACCTGATTCCGAGCCCCTGCCCGGAGCGAACGCGCCCTCGAGCTCGAGCACCGGCTCCCTCGCCGCCGCCGCTGGCCGCGCCTCCGCCTCGGGGGCCTCCGCCTCGGCGATGTCCACCTTCAGCTCCGCCGCGTCGATGACGGCCTCGGCCGCGCCGCCGAACATCATCTCGACGATCGTCCTCGAGAGCTGCTCCGGGGTGGCCGCCTTCACGGCAGGCTCATCGAGCGTTCCGATGAGCCGACCCTCGCGGAGCACAGAGATGCGGTCGCCCAGGAACGCAGCCTCGTGAAGCTTGTGCGTGATGAAGATGATCGCGAGTCCGTGCTCCTTGAGTCGTGAGAGGACGCTGTAGAGCTCCTCGACCGCCTGCGGCGTCAGCATCGAGGTGGGCTCGTCGAGGATCAGTACGCGCGATCCCCGCCACAGCGCCTTCACGATCTCCACCTGCTGCTGACGGCCCAGCGCGAGGTTCGCGGCCTTTGCGGTGGGATCCACCTCGACGCCCAGGGTGGACCCGATCTCCTCGAGCCGGCGTCGGGCGCCCTCGGTGTCGAGCCGCAGCTTGCCGGTGTCGCCGAGCATCAGGTTTTCAAGCACCGTGAGGGCAGGAATCAGTGTCGAGTGCTGGTAGACAGTCCCGATCCCGATGCGCAGGGCGTCGCGCGGGGAGTTGATCTGCACCTCCCTGCCATCGACCCTTATGTAGCCCGAATCGGCGCGGTAGATCCCCGACAGGATTCCCATCAGGGTGGATTTGCCGGCCCCGTTCTCGCCGAGCAGGGAGTGCACCTCGCCGCGCCGGACGTCGAGGGTGATGTCGTCATTGGCGACGACGCCCGGGAACGCCTTCGTGATTCCGGCCAACTCGACGACCGGGGCGGTGGCCGAGGAGGGCAGGCTTGCAACGCGCGCCTCCTCGGCCTCGAGGTGCGCCGCCGGGCTCACGAAGCGGCGGGCGAGGCGACCTTCGCCGCTGCGGCGCTCATCCCTTGAGCTCGGCCTGCACCTGGTCACTCTTCGTGTCGACCGGCACCTTGATCTGACCGGAGATGATCTTTTGCTTGGCTTGCTGGACCTCCGACCAGACCGAGGCGGGGATGTACTTGGTCTTGAGCAGGGAAATCCCGCCGTTCGCGAGCGTGAGGTTGTATCCCTGCCGCCCGAACGTGCCCTGGTCGATCTCCTGGATGAACTTGTCGTAGGCGCCGGTGAAGTCCCAGAGCACTGACGACAGCAGCACGTGCTGCTTGTCGATCGGGGAGATGTCGCCGATGTCGCCGATGTACCACACCTTGTGGCCCGGATTGGCGGTCTCGATCGCCTGGAGGTAGCCGAATGTGGCGCCGTCGCCCATGGCGAAGATCACGTCGGCCCCGTCGGCGATCATGCTCGTGGCCACGCGCTTGCCGCCAGCGGCGTCGTCGTACCCGGCTGAGCTGATCTGGGCGAACTCGATCGTCAGGTTCTTGTCGATGCTGTGGGCGCCGGCCGCGTAGCCACCTGTCATCTTGTACCAATTAGTGTCGGCGGCCGAGATGATCACGCCGATCTTGTTGGTCTTCGTCGCCCTCGCCGCAAGGATGCCCGCCAGATACGCGCCTTGCTCGCTCGATGTCGTGATGTTCGTGACCGTGCCGGGCGACTTCATCGTCGGGATGTCGTAGGTGACGGTTGGGACTTTGTACTGCTCCCCGATGCGCTCGGCCGCGGTGTCGTAGCCGCTGGCATGCGCGATCAGCAGGCCCGGCTTCTTCAGCGCCAACTGGCGGAGGATGGTCTCCGTGTTGTCGTAGCCGATGTCCGAGCTGACGTCGACCGTCGCACCGACCTTGCGGGCGGCCGCGTTGGCGCCCGCGACTCCTTGAGCATTCCAGCCGTAGTCGTTCGTCTTCGCGGGAGTGGCGATGGCGATCGACTTCACTTTGCTGGACGCGCCAGAGGTGCCGCCGCCGCCGCCGCTCGAGCCGCAGGCGGCGACCACGAACACGAGCGTCGCCGTCAGCATGAGCAACCCGATCCCGCGGATCACACGCTTGTGCATCAGGGCTTGCATGGAAAGCTCCCCTTCCCTTGGGTTTCCCTTCTCGCAACCGTCGTTTGCGGCCGCAGGGCGATGCAATATACTTGGTAAACTGTCAACTGTCAACAACTATGCCAGGGCTGACTCGCCTTGCGGCCAAGCTTCGAGGACGTTGCAGTCGTCTCTTGCTCCCAGTTGCCATCGTCCTCGCCTTGGCAGCTGGAGCTGCCCTAGCCGCCACCGTGGTGGCGCTTACCTCCGGCTCCGACACGAACGCGCCGACGAGCTCCAACAAGGCGGAGATCAGGCGCCAGCTCGCGTCCCGGCTGCGCGGGAAGATGCTGTCGCCGCGCTGGATCGTGTGCGTGCCCAGTGGACGCCGCTATCAGGGCGCGAGTGTGATCCGGTGCAACGTGAACTTCGGTGACCCGCACATCGTCGCCTATTGCTCCGTGCTGCGTGGGAACCGTCTCGTAACGAACGAGGACGATTCGGCGATCCCGTGCGGCCACGACGATGCTGGCTGGCGCGCGCCCATTAAGACCTTCAATTGACCCTGCCCACCGACTGCCGCCCGACCCGCTTTCGTTGTCTCGATCCGCTCGCGTGCGGTCGCACACAGGGCGAAAGCCGATCAGCGGGTTGCGACTGATTTTACGCGTGCTCCGGGAGCGGCTTAAGCGAGCATTTCGACGCACAGGAGGAGAGACCCATGCATGAGCCTGACTTCACGCTCAGCGCCGGGCCGACGATGTCGTCGCTCCGGATCCAGCAGGCCCAGGGGCAGCCGATGATCTTTGACTACGACCCGGTCTTCCAGGAGCGCTTCCGCGAGACCGAGCGGCTGACCGCTGAGCTGTTTCGCACCGAGCACGACGTGGTCCTGATGCAAGGCGAGGCGGTGCTGGGGATCGAGGCAGCCGCGCGGGGCGTCGTCCGCCCAGGGATGAAGTGCCTCAACCTCGTCTCGGGGGTGTACGCGAAGTGGTTCGGCGACTGGCTTCGCTCGTATGAGGCCGAGGTGGTCGAGCTCGAGGTTCCCTACGACGAGGCGCTCGAACCCGCTCAGGTGGGCGAGGAGCTTGACCGCCACGGCGACTTCGAGTTCGTCGCCCTCGTCCACTCCGAGACCCCGTCCGGGGTCGAGAACCCGCTCGCCGAGATCGGCCCGATCGCCAAGCGGGCGGGGGCGCTGGTCTTCGCCGACGTCGTCTCCGCGGTCGGCGGCACCGAGCTTCGCACCGACGAGTGGGGCGTCGACATCTGCGTCGGGGGCCCGCAGAAGTGTCTCGCGGGACCGCCTGGGATGTCGCTTTGCGTCGTCGGCGACGATGCCTGGGCAGCGATCGAGCGCAACCCGAACGCACCACGGGGTTCCTACCTCTCGCTGCTCGACTGGCGCGAGACCTGGATCGAGGGCGGCCGGGTCAAGTACCCCTACACCCCCTCGGTATCTGACATCAACGGCATCCACGCCTCGGTCGGCGAGTGCCTCGATCAGGGGCTTGACGCGGTGATCGCCCGCCACGCGGCCGCCGCCCGCGCCTGCCGCGAGGGCGTCAAGGCCATGGGCCTCGAGCTCTGGCCCCGAAGCGAGGACTACGCTGCCAACTGCGTGACGGCGATCCGGTGTCCGGAGGGCGCCGAGGTCAAGCCGGCCCTCGCCCACATCCGCGATCGCTACGGCGTGATGCTCTCCGGCGGCTACGGCGAGCTCACCGAGCGGCTGTTCCGAATCGGCCACATGGGGCCGGGGTCGCGCTCGCTCTATCCGCTCGTCGGTGTGTCGGCACTGGGTCGCGGGCTGCTCGACCTCGGGGTCGAGGTCGACCTCGCGGCTGGGGTTGAGGCGACCCTGCGCGTGCTGTCCGAGAGCCAGGAGGCGGTAACAGCATGAGCACGCTGCCGCCGTTCGACCGCCACCGGCCGGCCACCGTGGAGGGCGCAACGGAGCTGCTCGAGCGGCATGGCGACGACGCCGTCGTCTACGCCGGCGGCACCGAGCTCTTCCTGCTGTTCAAGTTCGGCTTCGCCGAGTACCCGCACGTGATCGACCTGAAGGGAATAGAGGAGCTGCGCGGGATCGACCACGCCAACGGGCAGTTGCGCATCGGCGCCGCCGAGACCCATCGCGCGATCGAGCGCCACCCGGCCGTCCGCGCCGGGTGGCCGGCGCTGGCGGCGATGGAGCGCTCCGTGGGCAATCTTCGGGTGCGGACGATGGGCTCGATCGGCGGCAACCTCTGCTTTGCCGACCCGCACTCCGACCCGGCGGCGTTCCTGCTCGCGATGGACGGCAGCGTGGAAGCGCGCCGCGGCGGCGGCGAGCCGCGACGGATCGCGCTCGCCGACTTGGTCCGCGGGCCGTTTGAGAACTCGCTCGAGTCCGGCGAGCTCCTAACCGCGGTCCTGGTGCCCGCACTCGTGCCCGGGGC
>WNFW01008591.1_pt1 | contig 13951 bp, 11 predicted proteins | sample 5400131 | NCBI WGS metagenome assembly WNFW01 (sample SAMN13153362, study PRJNA577476) | soil metagenome | isolation source: 20 cm soil or saprolite under grassland replicate 1 | place: USA:California | collected 2016-06-15 | reverse complement strand
CTGGACCGCCTGGTACGTGCGTCGGTCATTCGTCGCGATGACGACATCGATATCCTGAGTTGATTTTCGGTTTCCTATTTGGGTCACCATGAGAGCACCCCTCAAGAGGATGATCGATGATTTAATCTGCATTTCAGCAAGTTTTTGGCCCAGGAAACCGAGATATTGTTCAATTTGCGAGCTGTTCATGCTCTTCCTCCCTCATATGGCATAGTGGCGCGAGACCCTCGCGTATGCGGAGAAGAACCCAGCTGTTCGTGCATTCTTCAAGGGCCACTGAACCTCCTTGCCAAGATCGTGGAAAGAGGTATGAGACGTCAGATTTTCACGGCTTTGACTGTCACTTCAGTAGAGCCTACCATATCCTGTAACGCTCTGGCTACCCGAAAGAAGCACAGTCACGTTGATGTTGTCGTCTGGTACTGTATTGCTTGCTCCAAAATGGAGCAGTTAGATCGACAGAATGTCCTGAACACAATCTGCCAGCCGCTTGTAGAAAACTCTTTCCCCATCATGAGCCGCAACAGTGTGTGCAGCCTCTCAAGCAATGCGTCAACTCCTGCAGAAGAAGATGTGCTCCTCTCCCGAGTTCTCTCTGAGCACATAGATAGAAATGCCAAAAGCACAGAAATACCCTCCGGATGCGCAACGAGATGAGCTCTTTGCTCAAGGAGCTTCATAGGGTCGTTCAACGCTCGTGCTTTTTTCTGATGAGGGATCAGAGATCCCTCCGCCTTCTGGAAGCAGGAGAGTCAAGAAGAATGCTGTCAAGCCAGATTACAGATACGTTAAAACTCGGTGCGCATCCCGTGGGCAGATCCACTGTTCAAGTCATTTTCCAGCTGGCTCTCGTGATTTTACTTTCTCTCACGCGCTCTTCAGAAATGCATTGTTGAATTGGAACGAGTCTTGTACAGTTATCCAGCTTTCTCAGCTTTCTAGAACACGTGAATGATATCCACTATTTCGTCTTCTCTTTGTATCGCTTTAATTCCTTACAATAATTTTACATGAATGCGCAAGATTCCTTATAAATGAACGTTACACTATGAGAGATGAATGTTATCTCATTTGTACTCAGCCCCCTCTTCTCTTGAGTCACCTCTCATGGCGTGTAGGGTGAGATGGGTGGGACCCGCTCTTGCATGTCTCAAATGCTTGGCCCCGTAACACCTGGGGAGCTTCAAGACCTCTTGAAACCTCTTGCTGAATAGTTACTCTTTGTAGCGGTATTCCGTCATTAAAAGTGCATCCAGAGAACAGATTGAATTGAGAAGTAAGTGAAGCAGGATATCAGTAATACTCTCCACGATCAAGCCCATGCTAAGTCCATACAGATTTTCCGCTATCTGCAGGCGCTACACCAGCTCCGTAATCCAACCAAAAGAGACATACAAGAACAAGTATGGAATTTGTGGTTCCACGGGTTGCCTCATCATCCATGTATTCGCCGAGGTACTATTTCTAGCGCAGTTGATGAGAGTGGAGATGTGAGCGACAACCAACTTCTGGAGGGACAGAAGAATGAAGTGGGGGCCAGCGAAGACTTCATTTTGAAGGTGAGACGACCTGTATTACGAGATCCGCCAGAACCCCCTCGCGAGCTTCTTCCCTGGTTGCAGAATGGGTGGCAACGCATCGATGGACAGGTGCTTGTTCACCCAACGCTTCCAATCGCGGCAGGCCAAGCTCCTATCAATGGACACACACAACCCCTCCAGTTCAACGATAACCCCCAGCGAAAACAGCTCTTAGAGAGTTGGATGGCCAAACGAGCTACATGGGTCCAAGAAGAAACACCAGCCTATCAAGCCATGACCATCTTTGAAAGGCTCTATGCACTGCAAGCACAGATTGAGCGTGAGTCCGAGCGTTTAGAACTCATGGTTGGCGATGGTTTGCTTGTCTGGCAGCCAAAAGGTGGCATGCCTATCAATCATCCGGTCTTGCTTCTGCGCCTTGAGTTACACTTTCACCCAGAAATTCCTGAGTTCACCTTGGTTCAAACCGATCGACCAGCGGAACTGTATACAGCACTGTTTCAATCAATTCCAGGTATCAATGCCTCAGCTCTTGCCAGTTGCCGTGATGCTCTTGATCAGCAGGGATGGCATCCATTAGGTGGAGAGGAGACCTCCACCTTTTTCAAGCGGCTCGTTACCTTGCTCTCTCCGTATGGAGAGTTTGCTGAGAAGAGCTCTCCTCAGCAAACGATACATGCTCCTCGTATTACACGTGATCCTGTGCTTTTTCTCCGCAACCGGACACTCGGTTTTAATACCGCGCTTGAATCGATACTGGAGGATTTGTCAGGGCGGGATGATCTCCCATCTTCACTCACCAATATTGTAGGTATTGCTACGAGTGCCGAAAGGCAGGTGGGAGAACCGAATCCCTCAATCTTCTCCTCACCAAATGGGGAAGATGAGCATATCTTACTCAGTAAACCTGCGAATGCAGAACAGTTGGAGATTGCACGGCGTCTGGAGAAAGTGGGGGCAGTTTTAGTACAAGGACCGCCCGGTACCGGAAAAAATCCATACCATCGCCAATCTGTTAGGGCATTTGCTCGCACAGGGAAAGAGCGTACTCGTCACCAGCCATACAGCCAAAGCTTTACAGGTACTCCGCGAGAAGGTTGTCGAACCATTACAACCACTGTGCGTGAGCGTCCTGGATGACAAAACGAGCCAGGAGCAAATGGAACACAGCGTCGATGCAATTACTGAACGGCTCGCATCTTCCAATGTAGAGAGCTTGGAGCGTGAGGCTGCGGTCCTGATAGGGCAGCGCAGTGAGCTATTGCGCCTGTTGCGGGAAACGCGGCAGCGACTGAGTGAGGCACGCTTTGATGAGTACCGAAGTATCGTGTTAGCAGGGAAGCAATATGCACCCTCTGAGGCTGCACGTTTCGTCAAAGAGCACCTGTTAACTTCTTCGTGGATTCCTGCCCCGGTGAATCCTGGCGAGCCACTTCCTCTCTCACAAGGGGAACTCGTTGAACTCTACCGCACAAATGTTACAGTGACAGCTCAGGACGAGCAGGAAATCGGCCATGTCTTACCCGATCCAGGCACATTGATAGCACCGGCAGATTTTGCGTCCCTGGTTACCGAGCGAGTACAGTTGCAGCAAGGAGATGTAGGCTATCGACGCGATCTCTGGAATGGAGTAGCAAAAGAGCGATTTCAGGATGCTCTCGAGCACCTACTGACCCGTCTCACTCATGCCATCATCCCTCTGCGTGGGAGTACGAGATGGATCCTGTCAGCCATCGCGGCAGGTCGAGAAGGCGGACCACGCCGGCAGGCCTGGGAAGATCATTTGGCTAACATCCAGAGTGTCTATGCACACGCGGCTCAAGCCCAACCCCTGCTGCTGACATATGATCCATTTCTCCCTGAAGATTGCCTCCCCGGTCATCTTGAAAAAGTATTGGATGCAGTGATCGCGCATCTTGAGCACGGGGGAAAGTTGAGCGGCCTGACACTCCTCATGCATCGTGATTGGAAGACGTTGGTCGAACAGACGCGAGTACAGGGGCGGCAACCGGAAGTAAAGGAACACTTTGTCGCATTGCGTCTATTGCTACACGTGAGGATTGCTCGTCTGAATCTGCTTGGACGCTGGCAGAGGCAGATGGTCCCATTAGGAGGGCCTGATACAATGGCTCTCGGTCCTGAGCCAGAGCGCAATTGCATGCAGTTTGTCTCTCACATACGGCAATGCCTTGATTGGTTTCCCACCATCTGGTCTCCGCTGGAACGGGCACTGGCGGAGGAAGGATTCCTTTGGAACACCTTCTTCGCTGAAATGCCAATCGTGCTCGCTGAGTATGGTGAGCTTCTGCGGTTGCAAAAGGGTGTGTACGAGCTACTCCCACCCATCGTAGCAGCTGAGAGCAGACGCAGGGCATTCGCACAGAATGAGAGCAAGCTTCGCATGGTTGAGAGGAGCATTGAACTCAACGACGCCGGTACATCAAAGGCTGAAGTATTGCAGCGACTGCTCAGCGCCGTCAAGCGGTTAGATGCTCAGGGATACAGCCAGACATTCCACCAGTTGATGCACCTGCACGCGCAAAGGAGGGATGTGCAACGCCGTCACGAACTGTTAGAGAAGCTGGAGAAAGGAGCACCTGTCTGGGCCACAACGCTTCGAGATCGCCTGGGTGTTCATGGAGGACGCGACCTTCCAGGTAATCCTGAACTAGCATGGCAATGGCGGCAACTGAACGATGAACTGGATGCGCGAGCGAGGACATCACTGAAGGATTTGCAGGAGCGGATACTACGCCTGAGTACTGCATTACAGCAGATCACTGCAGACCTGATAGAGAAAAGAGCGTGGGCAGCGCAAGCCAGAAGAACGACACTTGAACAACGCCAGGCACTCCAAGGGTGGAAGGCATTGATGAAGAAGGTGGGCAAAGGCACAGGTAAAAGAGCCCCAAGGATGTTAGCTGCAACTCGGCAGCTGATGCCTGTGTGCCAAACGGCCGTTCCTGCTTGGATTATGCCACTCAGTAGGGTGGTGGAGAATTTTGACCCGCGGCGCAATCGCTTCGATGTCGTCATTATCGACGAGGCGAGCCAGGCAGATGTCATCGCCTTAACAGCCATCTACATGGGAAGCCAGGTGGTGGTGGTAGGCGACCACGAACAGGTGAGCCCGATGGCAGTGGGCCAGAATCTCGATGAAATCCAACTCCTGATTGATGAGTATCTCAAGGGTATTCCTAATAAAGAGCTCTATGACGGAAAATTCTCGGCCTACGAGCTAGCGCAGACGACCTTTGAGCCGGTCTGCCTGCGGGAGCATTTCCGCTGCGTCTCCCCGATCATTCAATTCAGCAATTCCCTCTCATACGCTGGGAAGATTAAGCCGTTGCGCGACGCAAGCGAAGTTCAACGCAAGCCCCCCACGGTTGCATACCGCGTCAAGAGTGCCCTAACCAATAAACGTACGAATGAGGAGGAAGCGTTCACGGTGGCCTCGTTACTGGTAGCAGCCACGGAGCAGTCGGAATATAGTGGAGCAACGTTTGGTGTCATCTCAATGGTCAGCGATGAGGCGACGACCATTCGTATAGATGAGCTATTGAGGAGGCATCTCTCGACTGAGGACTATGTCAAACGGCGGATCCAATGTGGCAATGCAGCGCAGTTCCAGGGTGACGAGCGTGATGTGATGTTCCTTGCAATGGTTGATCTACCGAGTGGCAAAGGGCCGTTGCCCTTGCGCCAGGATGGAGCGGACAACATGTTTAAAAAACGCTTCAACGTTGCTGCAAGCCGCGCCCGTGACCAGATGTGGGTGGTACACTCAATGGACCCGTCGATAGACCTGAAGCCAGGTGATATCCGCCACAAACTCATTGAGCATGCCAAAGATCCCTATGCACTTGTACGCTTACTTGACAGCAAACAACAACAGACGGAGTCCGAGTTTGAAAAGCTGGTGTTACGACGATTGATGCAGGCGGACTATCGCGTGACCCCTCAATGGCCTGTAGGAGCCTACCGGATTGACCTGGTGGTTGAAGGTAACGGCAAACGCCTGGCGGTAGAATGCGATGGCGATCGCTGGCATCCTCGCGAGAAACTCGAAGAAGACATGGCGCGACAAGCAATTCTGGAACGCCTAGGTTGGCGGTTTGTACGCATTCGCGGCAGCCAGTTTTTCCGCAATCCAGATCAAGCAATGCAAGTGGTCTTTTCCCACCTGCAAGCGCTTGATATTCCACCCGAAGGAAATACGGGTTCAGGGAATGATGCAGGCAAGCAGGGAGAGGCACTGAAAGAGCGTATCGAACGCCGCGCGGCAGAACTCCGGCGAGAATGGATAGAGCAAGCTGAAAAGCCTTCGATACTATCCATGCCGACGAGACAAGGTTGGCAATCATACAACAGTTCGAAGAATGGCGCAGAAGCCTCACACACATGATGTTTCAGCATCGCAAAAGGAATATGAGCCTGTCCAGTATCCAAATGAATGAACAAGAGAGGAACGGAAGAATCAGCAGAGAAACGCCTGGAAACGTACGAAAAACTGTTCTATGATTTCTTCGATCTGCTGAACAACATGTGAGTGTTTCACAACGTTCCCATAAAGAACCGCTTAGCCTCTTTGCTTCTTAGAAGCAGCACGAATGAGACGGCGTATCGTTTCATGTGAGACGCCATAGTCATCTGCAACTTTGCGGAGAGGTTCGTTCTTCTCAAGGACACGCTGCAGCACAGTCGGCCATTCTGAAGCGGGTATACCATATGCCGGGTTTCTCGGCCCTGGCCTCCGATGTCGTATGATAGAAGGAGTGCTTCTCTGAGCTTTTTCATCTTCAGTCAGCATGTATTGGAGCTTTTGATACAGTTTTCCCGACGGGGCAAGGAAGAGGGAGAAAATTGGCGACAGAGGAGCCGAAACCCGTCGGTTCCGGTCGAGTATTTATGCATTTCCCCAGTAAATATTGAACATCTGTTCTTTCACCTTGACCGCCTCTCACTGCACACGATCTCGTGTCTCTGGCTCTTCGCACATGCTCTTAGGCAATGCCTGACTGATACGTCCTCGGTTTTCGTGACTCTTTTCGTCGGGTTCCGTCGGCCTGTTCCTTCTGAACAAGTAAGGAGTGAGCACGAATGGTCCGGGTCTGCACAAAGGCGGGTGAATCTCAATCCCATTTATGGCTTTTAACAAAATAAATAAAGCAGCAAAGCTGACTTTGAAAATGAGGAGGGGTTGCGCATGCTGGCTGATGCACACCGAAAAGCGGCGGAAGATATTGAAAGCACCATTTTGTCACTCCAGGCACAACCTCGCGCAGCTCGTGTTATAATTGAAGGAGCATGGGGCGCGGCCTTTCAATGGATTGCCTTTGGGTGCGAAACCAAATATCAACAACATCTGAACAATTATACACGCTTAGGCCGCTTCCTGCGTAGCCTTGGTGAAAAAGTAGCCGCCGATTGGTGGGAAGCTTTAGACCTGACCAAGCAAGCTGGATGGTATGGGGGCGAGCCGGATTCTGCTGACGCTCACAAGGCCTTGTCTTTGTTGGAGCAGATTCGTCTGTGGGCCACACAATGAAAGGAAGAAAAACGATGCAACTCGACCTACAAGCGATACCTCCCTGGTTAGACGAAGAGACGAGCGCGCTGGTCAGAGAGAAAGCTGAGTTGCTAGCTCAGCGGCATCCAGATGTGTTAGCAATTATCCTCTATGGGTCAGTTGCCCGGCATGAGGAGCGGTCGTTGGACGGGCCTGATCCGAGTGATGTCGATCTGTTCGTCGTTTTAAATGGGAATCGCGATGCTGTCCGTTCGCAGATTCTGGCCTTGGTGCACACTGCCGGTCTGGCGGAAGACCGTCATTTAAGCGCCCCACGTGAGGTCAAAGTTCTGTTTTCTTCGCGCACCTCGCAGGAATGGGACCCGGACTTCATTGCCAATGTGAAGCGCGATGGCAGAATCCTCTATCGGCGCGGAGAGCTTCCTGCCCCTTTCGCCGCCTGAAACATCTTACTGTCACTCCCACAGCGAATCCCGCTCCAACGCTAAACACAATCGGCTCGACCGGTCTCGCCTCGGCTGCGCGCAACGCCTGCTCGCCCGCCCCACCACCTCGCATGGGGTGACTTCTGTAATCTGATCCCCCGATAGCAGGCGTATCGCCTCGGGCAGTTTAGATGAGACGGTGCAGGTGTGGCAAGCGCGGCGATGGTCGACGAGAGGCGGCAAGGGATTTTTTTCAGTTCGGATCTGTTCTACCCAGCCTTATTGAGACTTGTACGAAACGGCGTATCGTTTCGCGTGAGACACCATCATCCTTTGCAACCTTGCGGTAGGACTCGTGGTTTTCACAAACATGGTGAAACACAGTCGGCCACTGATCTTCTGGAATACCGTAGGGAATGTGTCTTGGCCCTGGACGGCGCTGCTTCTCAATGACGAGAGGTGTCTCGATGTCTGAAAGGACGATTTGGAGCTTGCGAGAGAGGATAGAAGTGGGGATTTGGAAGAGATACAAAATTGGCGACAGAGAACTCGACATCCGTCGATTCTGTCGATCAATAATGTAATTTATCAATAATGATAAATTACATTATATTTATTTAGCCTCCTTACTATAGTCGTTGCTAATGCAAGCAATGGAGATAGGAAAAGAACGATATCTTCTTTTGCCAATGCTCTGTAATACATCTTCCATGAGCCTGGAAAGCACTTTGAGGCCTTGAGTATTAAGAAGAATGCATTTCGTGTTGACTTCGCGAAGAACACATCTTCTCTTTTGGAGAACCATAAGTTGCCTAACTTGTCTGACTGTCACGCAGGTGCGCTTATCGAATCATTTTCTCACCGGATAAATTTAAAGTGTAACAGAATAGTTGCTGTGTTGCTTTCATCAAGACCGTTCCACTCTCCTAGACAAATATGATAGCATTGAAGAAAGCAGGTGCCAGACTGTCCATCCCCTTGCCTGGCAAACGGAGTGGGAACGCTCGCCAGTTCCGCAACAGGTTAAAGTTCAGGACAGCAGGCAACAAGCGGAAGAAGAACCGCAAGAGGCAATAGACATCAGAAGAGCGCATCTCCTGGCCCTTTCAGGAGGCCAAAGTCGCGGGGGCTGCGATGCAGCAGATCCCGGAGTGCCTCTAACGTCTCGTCTGGAAAGGTCGTACGCAGTCGATGGGGACGCGAAGAGCCTTCCTCTAAAACGGCGAGTCCTGCCGCATTGAAGCCATGGATGATGTTGAGTACGGTTTGCCTGTGGCACCCTAATTGCTTGGCTATAGCTGTCGCCCGTTCGCCACGATCGGACGCCAACAGGACCTGGGATCGTGGCAAGACAAAGGCGTCTTTGGAGTGTAAGCCTGCTTGGATCTGGCTGCGTTCGTTTTCGGTCAAGGGTCGGATGAACAGGGGGTTTTCATGCCCTCTATCATACCACATTGTCGATCATCTTTCGTGAGTTTGCACTAGCACAACATGATTATCTTTTCACCTTCATCGATCAACAACCCTGGCTGGCAGATCCTTGTCGTCGTGTGCAACACGATGGCTATCGCTATGATTACAAGAACCGTTCGGTTGATGCTTCCCAGTTTCTTGGCCCCTTGCCAGACTGGTCTCTGCCTCCTTTAGCACAACTTCGGCAGGCTAGTCTCATCCAGTATTTACCTGATCAGCTTATCATCAACCAGTATCTCCAAGGACAAAGCATTTCCCCACACATTGATTGTCGCCCCTGCTTTGGTGACGAGATCTTTTCCTTGTCGCTCGGTTCCCCCCTGTATCAGGGAGTTTACTATGCTGAGAAGAAGACAGCGATGCTGTTAGAGCCACGCAATGTCTTCATTTTGCGAGAAGAGGCGAGGCACCGCTGGGAAGCACAATATTCCAGCGCGCAAGCGAGACAAATGTCCTGCTGCAATGACCCGTCCGGAAGCGGTTCATCCTTGAGTAAGATGTGTCATTCCTTCCACGACGCTCGACTTGATCCGGCGATTTCCGGATCAAGGGGATGAGCATTGTTGCACGCCTTACTCTAAGGCATTGGTACCTCTGTGAGTCTTCCATTTCTTGTAGATCGTTATGAATCTTGGAGGAGTATAGGCTGATGCATATTGCTAAAATGGCTTGGAAAGAGGCCGCGTGGACTTTTCTGCTGAGTCGCCTGGTGATCATGATGCTGACCTATGTGGGGACTGCATTCTTTCCTCTGGCAGGGGAGAGTGGACGGCATAATTGCGGACTGAATCTGCAGGATTGCTTTATGTCCTGGCTCCACTATGATGCCTTCTCGTATATTGGCGTTGCCTCGCGTGGATATACCAGCGCGCGTGATACGGTCTTCTTTCCGCTCTGGCCGCTACTCATCCACTGGCTAGGCCTGCCTCTGGGCGCTTCGACCATGGCCTATTATATCGCTGGCCTGATCCTGGCCAATCTGTTTTTCTACCTGGCGCTTGTCGTCTTTTATACGCTCAGTAGTAGAGCGTTTGATGCGCAGGTGGCGCAAAAAGCGCTCTTGTTCCTGGCCTTTTACCCGTATGCGCTGTTCTTCTTCGCAGGCTATACCGAATCGCTCTTTCTGCTGCTGATTCTGGGGGCGTTTCTGTTTTTACAGCGCGCAGGCACGCTGGATTGGTGGCTGGCAGGCTCGTGCGGGTATTTTGCGGCGATGACCCGCTCTCCTGGGATCGTCTTGGGCGTGCCGTTCCTGGTGGTGTATGTCCAGCACTTTCTGCTCCCTGGTCGTTTCAAAGAAACAGGTTGGCGGCAGAAGCTCGTGAGCTTCGCGCCGATTCTGCTCATTCCTTTGGGGCTGGTGACCTATATGATCTATCTGGGCTACACGATGGGCAATCCGTTACTCTTCAGTATGGCGGAAGCGACAAGTTGGCATCGTTCTTTTGTCCCACCGTGGGTAGGGCTCTCCTATAATATCAGGGCATTCTTAAATTTCAGGGCATTGTTTGTTCCACGACCGTCGAATGTTCTCGATCTCGCCTTCACCGTTCTTCCTCTGATCGTGCTTGCGCTCAGCTGGCGGCGTCTGCCACTGCACTATAACCTCTTTGCTTTGGTCATGATCATCTTCGCGCTCTGCTATATCCAGGGCACCACCTTGACGGCGGTGCCGCGTTACATGATCGTTATTTTTCCGCTCATGATCGGCATCGCCGGCTGGAAACGTGTCCATGTTGATATGCTCTACTTGGCATTGGCGCTGCCGCTTTTTGCGTTCAATGTGATCCTCTTTGTTAATCACTACTGGGTCGCGTGATCTATATCTCTGGTTCAACAGCATACTTCCGAACGTCGTACACACAATGCCCCGTATTCTTGTTCAACACTGTTACTGATAAAATTGCTTTACTTCTCCGTGTTGCGGACAAGCACGTTGATGTTGGGAAGAACTATACGTCTCATCATTGCAAACGGCAGTTGCAGCAGTGTTTTGCGCTATACCGGCTGACGTATCATGCTAAACAGCAAGACTTATCGAGCAGTTGCGCTGATCGGAGCTGCGTTACTGCCAGAGACTGCTGCATACATCTGGAACCAGTCAGCCCTGATTTTATGTTGTGCCTCGCTGAGAGACATGATCCCTGCACACACACTTACGTATGCAAATAATTTGCTACTTTGTCTTACTCGTGGTACCCTGGCCAAGGTTCTGCTGACTCAAGCCAGAGATTTTTGATGCTGTTGCTGCCTGTACTGGCTACCTAGCATAACCGTACTCAAAAGAGACAGCTTTCACCATTGCATTTCGCTGTTGTGATCCGTCTTTTCCCGCCTTCCTATCAGGGTCTGGCAGCCTGCAGGAAGGCATGGTTATCTAGATCACAACGGCTTTTCCGTCTGTTCCCCATGTGCCATCCGCTTTTTGTCCAGGCATGACCGGCCTTTACCTGCTCTGCATCTGTGTATCAGTCAGGCAGTGTTCCCCTGTATTGGTCACTCAACTTTCAATATCCGTTCCTGAACCAGGAAGAAAACACAATGGGCGTCCTTATCATATCGATGGTACAATTTGAGCACGCTGTGAGGCACACCTGTTTCCCGCCTAGCTTCTGTTCCTGAGCCTGGTGCTTCCCGTGTGGGCTCCACCCTCCTGTGCTACACTGCTGTTGTGCTACGGGCACCGGGAGCATAACCCGGACCTGCTGCGTCCTTTGCCTGCCTATGCAGGCACTGTGTGAGATATACTGGCCACGTGGCTCATCTGTGTTCACACGTACCACTTAGCGGCGACGAGCGGTCCGCAGTACACGCCGGACCGCCTCATACGGCACGCCATAATCATGTGCGATGTGACGGAGCGGCTCCCCCTGCTCGACCCACTGGAGCACGGTTGCCCATGCGGAGGGCGGGATCTTCTAGCGAGGATCAGAGACAGCTTGAGGATGGCCAGGCAGAGACACAAACAGCGGATCGTCAAGGGCCGAGGTGAACGGATCATCTCGAGCTGAGGAAGTGGCAGCGCGTTCCAGGTAGACCAGCAGATCGTCTCTGCCAGAGAAGCGTTTTGGCAGGGGATGTGTGCCAGGGGCGACCGATGGGTCGATGCCCGTCGGTTCCGCGATCGTTCCCAAGACCCCTCTCGGGTCTTAGGAATGTCTTTTTCATCTTTCTCTTATGAGCGGAGATGTATTCTTTTGCATCGACGTCTCCTCCCTGCACTGGCTCGCTTGCCCAGTTTTCTCACACTCTCTTCAGTGATGATTAGTTGATCCCTCCTCCGCATACGAACTCGATAACCATGGGCCTTCAATTCGTAGGTTTCTCTCATCATCCTTGAACAGATAGACCACGTAGCCAGTACAGGGGTAGGTCAAAGCTCTCCACTGACTTTTTTTTCAGAAGCGTAGCCAATACAGAGGATGGGAAGCGCCTTGCTCACAGGGAACCTCCTACTGCAGCATCGCCGTAGCGTATAATATGTTCAGTACTGTTACATGCGGGGAAAAGACCGCATGGCTGTGGTTCGCTGAGGAGGCAATGACAGGGCGAACCAGGAGCATCTCACCCTACTCGAACAAGAAGTGCATGTATCGAACCAATGAGAGAACTCCTGGCATCCCACTGGTCCGACTCAGCGGAGCCGTTGTGGTCTAGCGATGCGGAGCGACTTGCGCATCAGTCGCTAGGCCACAGAAGGGAAGCGAACGATGGTACAGCAAGAAGTCCGGCAGTATGAGCTGCAGGCTCACTCAACAGAGACTTTCGGGCGGGTGCTCTGCAGTGCACGCAGCCACCATTTCGTGGTAGACGGACCTCTACAAAACGGTTGCCCCGGGGAGGCTATCACACCTGGTGAACTCTTTCTCTCAGGTGTCGCCGCTTGTGGCGTCGAACTCTTGCAGGTGTTGGCCAGGGCACAACATATGCCGCTACAAGCGGCCACAGTCGCCATTCGTGCAGTGCTCGATCCCAGCAAGCCGGTTCGGCCCGGGGTGAGCCTGTTCAATATGGTGCGTTTGCACTTTCACCTCAAGGGAGTGACGCAGGAGCAAGGCGCCCAGCTCATCGAGGCCTTCAAGCGCAGGTGACCGCTCTACGGTACGGTCGCAGTTGCGACCCCGGATGTCCAAGTCGAGCTTGATACTGAACCGTAGAGCAAGGACGCACATGAGCAGGAGAGCAGCCAGTCTGGCCTCGGGGGTGCCGTTTCACAAACAGGGCACGATTACGGCGAGCGTGATCGGCACCAGGTCGCTTGCATCTGAGGGGCATCAGCGTGCCAAGTCACTTGTTTGTTTTCCACGATTATTATAGAACAAGCGTATGCTATGGCCCACTGCCGAAAGGTCAAGACCAAGTCATCATGCAGCCATCCCTTGCGGCTCGCATGACTCAGGCGCTCCATCTTCAGGAAAGTGAAATGAATACCCACCCTGCCTGGTCTGCAGAGATGCGAGGAGTGATCAGAACGACCGTGTCCAAGACTCAACATGGGCTGGACCTTGTGAAAGCTTCGGATTTTCGCCTTTCCATTGAGAAGAATATGTGCCAGAATTCATGACAGAGCTGCAACAGGGGCATGCTCTGACAACGATGTCCTCTCCGATCGAGAAAGGAGAACGCTTCAGTGAGTCCAGCCAACTTCCAGCCCGTTCCTCACGTCCCGACATGGCAAGAGATCGAGCATGCCAGTCAGGTGATTCGTGATGCGGTTCATGTGACGCCCATGTTACAGTCTCGCACTTTCGGCATCATGACGGGGGCCAACGTCTATCTCAAGTCTGAGAATCTGCAGCGAACAGGATCCTTCAAGGTGCGTGGAGCAACCTACAAGATTGCGCAACTCAGTGAGGAGGAACGCAGGCGCGGGGTGATTGCGACTTCCATGGGCAATCATGCTCAGGCCGTCGCTGTTGCCGCCCAGTCCTTTGCGGCCCCCGCCACCATCGTGATGCCTGAGCAGGCTCCTCTGGTCAAAG
>WNFW01001974.1_pt1 | contig 13951 bp, 13 predicted proteins | sample 5400131 | NCBI WGS metagenome assembly WNFW01 (sample SAMN13153362, study PRJNA577476) | soil metagenome | isolation source: 20 cm soil or saprolite under grassland replicate 1 | place: USA:California | collected 2016-06-15 | reverse complement strand
CAGCGCCCGAGGACGACGCCTGGGTCGAAGGCCGCGCGCTGGTCGCGAGCGTCGAGGACCTCGAGCTCATCGATCCCGAGACCTCGGCGGAGCGGCTCCTTTACCGGCTGTTCAACCAACGCGGCGTGCGCGTCTTCCGCAGCCGCGATCTGCAGGCGCAGTGCTCGTGCTCGCGCGAGCGGGTGGAGCGCATGCTGCGCAGCTTTCCCCAGGACGACCGCGACCACATGGTCGAGAACGGCAAGATCACGGTTACCTGCGAGTTTTGCAACTCGACCTATGTATTCGAGCCGATGGATGTGGCTGGGCCGGCATCCTAGCGCATGTCGTTCGCACTGGAGCGCGAGCGGCGAACTCGATTTTGCCGACAGAAGAGGGAGCGCACCGAAAGGGTGCCTAGGAGGTCAATACAATGAACGTGGTCTAATTGATCGTGCGCTCCCGCTGTGGGGCATCGAGCGAGAAGGCAGGAATGTCGATGTCGAATTTTTCGCCGGCCGCGGTCACCATCCCGTAGGTTCCCCTCATGAAACCGGAAGGCGTGGGCAGCGGGACGCCGCTGGTATATTCGAAATTCTCGCCTGGCTTGAGCACCGGCTCCTCCCCCACCACGCCCGCGCCGCGCACCTCCTGCAGGCGACCTTGCGCGTCTGTGATGCGCCAATGACGAGTTTTGAGTTGGACGGTGTCGCGCCCGCGATTAGTGAGCGTAATGGTATAGGCCCAAAAGAAATAGCCGTTCTCGGGCGAGGAGCGGTCGGCCAGGAAGCGGGGCGTGGCCGTGACCTCGATCTGGCGGGTCACGGCACGATACGCTGCTTTAGGGGCATCCATCGGAGAGCCTCTACCTGCTCCGGGCACTGTGTCGCGTGTGCGAGCGTAGTGAACAGCCTAAGCGCCGGGCCTGCAACTGTCGCGAGGGGTGATTCCAAACCGGGCAAAGGTCCACTAGATCTAAATGCATCCGTCACCGCTTGAAAGATCGCCGCCAATGCACGCCCCTGTGGTTACCACTGGACGCGATCTGCGGCTCGACTTGTTTCGGGGACTCGCGCTCTGGCTGATCTTCCTCGATCATATCCCCTCGAACGTGGTCGCTTGGGGCACGATCCGCAATTACGGCTTCAGCGACGCCACCGAAATCTTCGTCTTCGTCTCCGGTTACACCGCGGCTTTCGTCTATGGCAAGGAGATGCGCGAACGCGGGTTCATGATCGCGGGCGCGCATATCCTGCGGCGGGTCTGGCAGATCTATGTCGCCCACGTGTTCCTGTTCGCGATTTATCTCGCCGAAATTTCCTATGTCGCGACCAGTTTCGAGAACCCGCTTTACGCCGAAGAGATGAATATTCTCGACTTTCTCAAACAGCCGGAGGTGACGATCGTCCAGGCGCTGCTGCTCAAGTTCAAGCCGGCCAACATGGACATATTGCCGCTCTACATCGTGCTGCTGCTCCTGTTTCCGCCGATCCTGCGATTGCTGCAGTTTAGGGCTTCGCTTGCGCTCGGTGCTTCGGTGCTGCTCTACGTGCTCACCTGGCACTTCAACTGGAACCTGCCGAGCTATCCCGAAGGTCACTGGTTCTTCAATCCGTTCGCCTGGCAATTGTTGTTCGTGTTCGGCGCCTGGTGTGCGCTCGGGGGCGCGCAACGACTCGGGGCGGTGTTGCAGTCGCGGATCACCTTGGGCGTAGCGGTCGCGTATCTCTTGTTCGCCTTCGTCATTACGCTGACCTGGTATCTGCCCGGCATGGGCCAATACGTTCCGCACTGGCTGGAGCAGCTGATCTACCCGATCGATAAGGTCAATCTCGACGCGCTGCGCTTTGCGCATTTTCTGGCGCTGGCGGTGGTGACGGTGAGGTTCATTCCCCGCGAGTGGCCGGTGCTGAAATCGCGTTGGCTGTGGGCGCCGATCGTCTGCGGGCAGCACTCGCTCGAAATCTTCTGCCTGGGCGTATTCCTGTCCTTTGCCGCGCATTTTGCGATGGTGGAAATCTCGGGCGCCATCTGGATGCAGTTGCTGCTCAGCGCGCTGGGCATACTCGTCATGATTGCAGTTGCCGGCCTGCTAAGCTGGTATAAGAGGGCAGAAGGACGTACCGGATCGCGCCCGAAAAAAACGCCGGACGCGGACCTCGCGGGAGGCGAGGCATGAACAGGGCCATTGCAGTACCTGTGGCCGCCTTGGCTGCGGCCCTATCGCTCATCCCCGGCGCGCGGGCCAGCGAGGGCCAGCCTTGCGACATTCCGGGCTATTTGTTGTCTGGAAACAATGAATTAAAGCACGTGACCGAGGCCGTCCAAAAGGAGAAGCGGCTCACCATCGCCGTCGTCGGAACCGGCTCCTCTATTCTCGCAGGTCCCGACGGCCCGCGCTCGGCCTATCCGGCACGGCTCGAGGCGGTGCTCAAAGCGAAGCTTCCTTCGGTTGCGGTCAAGGTCGTCAGCCTCGTCAGAACCCGGATGACGACGGAGGACTTGGCCAAGGGCATGGAAAAATTGGTGAACGACGAGAAGCCCGACCTGGTGATCTGGCAAACCGGCACGCTTGATGCCATCCGCAGGGTCGACCCCGACGAGTTCAGGGCGGCGCTCGAGGAAGGGGTCGAGACGCTGCACAAAGGCGGCGCCGACGTCATCTTGATGAATATGCAGTACAGTCCCCGCACCGACATCATGGTTCCGCTCGGCCCATACGCCGACAATATGCGGGTGGTGGCGCAGCAGCACGAGATTCCGCTGTTTGATCGGCTTGCCATTATGCGGCATTGGTCCGATATCGGCGCGTTCGATCTCTATGCCGCCGGAAAGGATAATGTGCTTGCCCAGCGCGTGCACGATTGCATCGGCCGGGGCATTGCCTCTATGATTATCGACGCCGCCCATTTGCATCCCGAGTCCAAGGCGGCGCAATAAACAGGCGTCAAACGAGGAAAAAAGCCTCCAGAGGGACGAAACTTACAGCATGCATTGTCAGGTCTTTTTGCGTCGTGGGGCCCTGCTCGGGGCCGTTGCGACAGCGGCACTAATTGCATTGCTTCCGGCGCAGGCGCAGATGCCTGTCCCGGTCGCTGTTCCCGCCGCGGTGCCATCCGCCGGCTCGATCACGCGGCCAGCCGCGTGCACGCTGACGCTCGAGCAAGTACGCTTTGATCGCCCGTTGCCTAGGACTGCGAGGCTCCTCGCCAGCGGCAAGCCGATCAAAATTGTGGCGCTCGGCTCCTCGTCTACCTACGGGGCCGGCGCAAGCACCTCGTCCGCCTCTTATCCGAGCCGCCTGGCGGACGATCTGGCCCGCCGATTTCCGGGACATGCCATCACGGTGTTGAACCGCGGCGTCAACGGCGACGAAATCGCGGGCATGCTCGCGCGCCTCGACACCGCCGTCGTTGCCGAAAAACCCGATCTGGTGCTGTGGCAGGTTGGTACGAATTCGTTGCTGCGCGACAAAGCAGTGCCGCCGCACGCCTCGCTTCTGCACGAAGGCTTGGCGCGCCTGAAGGCGACCGGCGCCGACGTCGTGTTGCTCGATCCGCAATATGCGCCGCGAGTCCTCGCCAAGCCGAATGTGGGCGGCATGGTCTCGCTCATCGCCACGACCGCGAAGGCGGAGAATGTCAGTCTCTTTCATCGCTTCGATCTGATGCGGCACTGGTACGAGACCGAGCACCTGCCATTCGACACCTTCGTCTCGGCGGACGGGCTGCACATGAACGATTGGAGTTACGCCTGCCTCGCCAACGCGCTCGGAATGGCGATCGCCGAGGCCGCGAGCCGGCCCACCGCGACCGCGATCAGGACGCAGCCGGTGCGTTAATCGACCATTTGGGCAGCGCTTTTTCCCGACCCGCATGTACGCGCCCTTGAGGACGCGCTTCTGCTCCCGCATGGAGAGTCGGAGAACAACGGCCTTACGCCGCCTTCAGCGCGGTGAGCAGATCCTCGACCAGGTCGTCCGGATGCTCCAGCCCGCATGAGAGCCGCAGCAGCCCGTCGGTGATGCCGAGCTCGGCGCGGGCGGCCGGCGTGAGGCGCTGATGGGTCGTGGTTGCCGGGTGGGTGATCAAGCTCTTGGCGTCGCCGAGATTGTTGCTGATGCGGACGAGCTTGAGCGCATCCTGGAAGCGGAACGCGGCGGCCTTGCCGCCTTTGATCTCGAAGGCGACGAGCGTCGAGCCCCCACTCATCTGCCGCCGCACAATGTCCGCTTGCGGATGGTCGGGCCGGCCGGGATAGATCAGGCGCGAAATCTTCGGATGCTCGGCCAGGACAACCGAGATGGTCGCGGCTGTGTCGGTCTGCCGGCGCACACGCACGCAAAGCGTCTCCAGGCCTTTGAGCAGGACCCATGCGTTGAACGGCGACAGCGACGGGCCGGTCTGGCGGATCAATGTTGCAACGTGGTCCTGAATGAATTTTTCGGAGGCGAGGATGACACCGCCGAGGCAACGGCCTTGGCCGTCGATATGTTTGGTGGCGGAATAGACCACGCAGTCGGCCCCAAGCTCGAGCGGCCGCTGGAAGAGCGGGGTCGAGAACACGTTGTCGACGACCAGCGTCGCGCCGGCTGCATGCGCGATCTCGGCGATCGCCTTGATGTCGAGTACCTCAAGCGCCGGGTTCGTGGGCGTTTCCAAGAAGAATGTCTTCGTGTTCGGCCGCACGGCCTTGCGCCACTGATCGAGATCGGTGCCCTCGACCAGCGTCGAGGCGACGCCGTAGCGCGGCAGGTGCTCCTCGACCACATAAAGGCAGGAGCCGAACACCGCTTTCGATGAGACGATATGATCGCCGGAGCGCACCTGGCCCATCAGCGCAGTGGTCACTGCTGCCATCCCCGTCGCAGTCGCGCGCGCGGCCTGCGCGCCTTCGAGCGCCGCGATGCGCTGCTCGAACATGGTCACGGTGGGATTGGCGAAGCGGGAGTACTGATAGCCCGGCTCTTCATTCTTGAAGCGCTTTTCCGCGCTTAGGGCGCTCTCATAGACATAGCCCTGGGTGAGGAAGAGTGCCTCCGATGTTTCGCCGAATTGCGAGCGCAGGATCCCGGCATGCACGAGTTCGGTTTCGGGGCGATAGCTTCGCTTGGCGGACGCGGACATCAGGGTCTCCTCTGTCCAACAAAAATCCCGGCCGGAAAAACTCCGCCGGGTCCTACGCGTCCCCGGCCTTTTAGCGATTTGTTTTACGTGGCTGCAAGCCGGCCGGCTCAAATGACCACGGGATAAATGTCCTCTAGCGCAGCGGATGTCTTTCCGTCAAGACAGGCTTCCGTTAGGGTCCCGATCGACCACGGTCGTTCGTGCGCCCCGGCGCTGCTGTGGCGCACTCCGCTTTCGCACTTCACTCCGTTCGTCCCCGCGCAAGCGGGGACCCAGGAGTCACGATCTGTGGCCCCTGGATCTCCCCACTTTCGTGGGGATGAGCGCACGGGGATGAAGCAGTGCGTCAGGCGTCATCGGGGACTGACTTGTCGCTCGCCTTAGCAGTCGACCAAAACGGTATCCTGCCCGACCACATGATCGCGGTTCTCGTTCGCGATGGCGCCATTTTGCGCGGTTATGATCTCGTCCCCGATCAGGTCCAGCCGGCAAGTCTCGATCTCAGGCTCGGCGAAGTGGCATACCGCGTGCGCGCCAGCTTTTTGCCTGGTCCGGACACGACCGTTGCTCAACGTATCGACGAGTTGAAGCTGCACGAGATCGCGCTCGGTGACGGGGCCGTGCTCGAAACCGGTTGCGTCTACATCGTACCGCTGATCGAAAGCCTCGCGCTTCCCGACGACATCGCGGCGGCCGCGAATCCCAAAAGCTCGACCGGCCGGCTCGATGTCTTCACTCGTGTCATCGCCGACGAGACCCGCGGCTTCGACCATGTCGCCGCCGGCTATCACGGACCGCTGTACGCGGAGATCAGCCCGCGCACGTTTCCGGTGCTGGTGCGGGAGGGCTCGCGTCTGTCGCAAATTCGCTTCCGCCACGGCAATGCGCTGCTCGATGGCGAAAGCTTGCGCGCGCTGCACGCGCGCGAGCGCTTGGTCGATGACAGCGACGCCGACGTGAGCGAAGGCATCGCCGTGAGCGTCGACCTCTCCGGGCTTGGTCCGGATGGCCTGGTCGGCTACCGCGCCAAGCGCCACACCGGGGTCATCGACGTCGAGCGCCGCGCCGGTTATGACGTCGGTGATTTCTGGGAGCCGATGCGCTCGCGCGGGGAGCGCAGTCTCATTCTCGATCCCGGCGAGTTCTACATCCTCGCCTCGAAAGAGGCGGTGCAGGTGCCGCCCGATTACGCCGCCGAGATGGTGCCCTTCGACCCGCTGATGGGCGAGTTTCGCGTGCATTACGCGGGTTTCTTCGACCCCGGCTTCGGCTATGCAGGTGCCGGCGGGCATGGCGCGCGCGCAGTGCTGGAGGTGCGCTCGCGCGAAGTGCCTTTCATCCTCGAGCACGGCCAGATCGTGGGACGGCTCGTCTACGAGAACATGCTGACGCGACCGCGCTCGCTCTACGGTGAGGGCATTGGCTCGAATTACCAGGCGCAGGGACTCAAGCTGTCGAAACATTTCCGTACCTGAGAGGTATCGCGGGGAGCACGCTCGTGTTGAAGGTCTCGCGACAACGGCTCATACCGTCGGCCCTCGAGGAGCCCAGCACGTCAATCCGGTGACGGTACGACGCCACTTGCGGGCTCAAGCCGGTAGTGAGGGGGCAGTCCTAAGCGCGTTGAGCCCGGCGTTGCAGTTGGATGCCTTTCGTCCCGACCGGCCGGGGTTTACTGGCGCGCCCAGGACCCGCATGCGGCGTTGAACCGATCCCGCCGCCCTTCTTCGCGCCGGCTTTGAAGCGTTCGGCGCGCCGCGTTCTCCGCGTTGGTTTTGTGCCTCCGGGCATGCTCCTCGCACCTCTCATGTCCATGCGTGGGGGACACTGCGCACGTCCGTGGCTCAACGTCGTGAGAGCGGGTCTGTTCCGCGCACGTTTTCCTCTGCCGCCGACAAGGAATTATGTCGGGACCTGCGGGTTTATATTGGGGACAATATATCGGGTGCGGAAGGGAATAACGGAGTAGCGCATGCCACTTGCGAAGATCAAGACGAGATCACTCTGGGTGGGATTGGTGCTATCCGCAGCAAGTCTCGGAGTTTTCATCGCTTCCCCCGCCGATGCGCGCAAGGCGAGCAAGCAGCAGCGCGTCTATGCCGAGCAGCGCGCCTATGGCCAACCGTGGGCGGCCCCTGGGATGCCCCGCAACATGCCCCCCGGCAACGTGGTCTGCTGGACGCCATGCGGTCAGCCGGGCGCCATTGTGCTCGGGGCCGATCCGGATCCTTTCATTCGCCAGCAGCTTCTGCGCGATGCAAGTCGATACTTCGGCGGCGGCGGAAGATAGCCTTCAAACGGCGTGGCCTTTTTCCTCTACGCGCCGACAAGGAATTATGTCGGAACCTACGGGTTTATATCGGCGATAACATCATATCGGGTTATGAGCATGATGGAGGCGTGCATGCGCGTTGCTAAGATCAACACGAGATCAGTCTGGGTCGGGTTGGTCGTGTCGGCAATAACGCTTGGAATTTTTATCGCTTCGCCTGCGGACGCACGCAAGGCGAGTAAGCAGCCGCGCGTCTCTACCCAACAATGGAACGCGCCAGGCACCGTGCCCCGCAATACGCCACCGGGCAATGTGGTCTGCTGGACCCCGTGCGGCCAGCCGGGCGCCATCGTGCTCGGCGCAGACCCGGATCCTGCCATTCGCGCGCAGCTGCTGCGCGATGCAAGTCGCTACTTCGGCGGCGGTGATCATTAAAGCGAGCTGCCGGCGAGGCTTGCTGAAACGAGCCGCGAGTCGAACTGCGGGGCTATTTGGTCACGTGCGTCCCGACAATGCCTTCCACGAATTCAGCGACTGCATCTTCGACCTGCTGCAGCTGAAAGTTCGCGGGCAGCATCCTTTTCGGGCTCGATGTGCTGTTCCCGTGCAAAATCATTGTCGCGATCTCGCCGCCCTCGACGCTGACCCGCAGGTGCGGGTCATGACGCGGGCGTTTCGTCACCCCAAGATTGCCTTCGGGCGCGCCGAAAATATCGGCAAAGGCGATCACGCGAACGTAATCCTCCGCGACGATGAGGCGCGTGCCGGATCCCCGTAGCTCCTTGTTGGCAGTTTCGACCACCTGCCTGATGAGAGGGAAGATCCGTTTCTGCCACTGTCTCAGCGCGGCCCGCTGTAGGCCGGCAAGCTGTTCCATGGTCTGGCGCTCGACCGCGGCCTGTTTTTCCGCCCGCTGTTTCTCCGCTGCAGCGCGATCCCTTGCCGCGGCCAGCCGGCGCTGGAATTGCTCGGTCATTGCGGAGAGTTTTCCCCTTCTTGCATCAGTTCGCTGCGCATACGAGGGCGAGTCCCAAAACGCAGCGCCTCCTATGGACCCCGAACCCGAAAAGAAGAGCGCCTAAACACAGGGTCAATATATCTTTCATTGAACATTGGAGAAAAAGCGGCAAGGCACCGGTTTTTGGGCGATGAGCGACATCGCATCCCGAGGGCGATAAGATGGTTTTGCCGCTCCGCTCAAGCCAACGAAATTGCGGGCTGTTATATTGGGGAGGCCCGCCAAGATAAAAAGCGCCAAGCACGGGGAGGACTGCCATGCGACGAATTGTAATTTTGGGCCTGAGTCTTGTGCTGAGCGCTGCCGTCGCCGTGGCGCAGGGCCGCGCAGGCGATTTTCCATCGCAGCCGCTGCGGCTGATCATCGGCTTCCCGCCCGGCTCGGCAGCGGACATTACGGCTCGGCTGGTCGGGGCAGTTATGAGCGACAGATTGGGTCAGCAGGTAGTGGTCGAAAGCCGGCCTGGGGCCGGCAGCAGCATCGCGGCGGAGTTCGTCGCTCGCGCGCCGGCAGACGGCTATACACTTTACATAGGGACGTCGTCGAACGTGACCAACACAGCGATCAATCCCAACCTCCGCTTCAATTTCGTCAAGGATCTGGCGCCGGTAACTCCGCTCACCATCCTGCCGCTCATCCTCGCCGTTCATCCCTCGCTCGGCGTCTCAAGCGTCGAGGAGCTCATTGCAGTGGCGAGATCGAAGCCAGGCGAGCTCACCTACGCCTCGGTCGGGCCCGGCACGACGCCGCATCTTGCCACTGAACTCTTCAGCGTGCGCGCGAAGATCAAGCTCGTGCATGTACCCTACCAGGGCAGTCCGCCGGCGGTCACCGATCTTTTGGCGGCGCGCGTTTCGATGATGCTCGGCGTCGCCTCGACCATCATGCCGCACGTCGAAGCGGGACGCCTCAAGGCGCTCGCCTCGAGCTCGGCCAAGCGCTCGCACGCCGCGCCGAACGTTCCGACCATGGCCGAGGCGGGGCTGCCCGATTTCGAGGCCGGCGTCTGGTTCGGTCTCATGGCGCCCGCCGGCACGCCCCGCCCGGTGATTGAAAAGCTCAGCGCCGCCGCCAACGCGGCGCTCGCCTCCGACGACGTCGTCGCCAAGCTCAGGGCGCAAACATTCGAGCCGATGGGCGGCTCACCCGAGGAATTCGCCCGCTTCATCGCGCGTGAGACCGTCAAATGGAGCGCCGCGGCGGAAGCTGCCGGGCTAAAAAACTAAGCGTGTCCGACGGCACCGTTAGATCAGCAGTTCGAGCGGCGCTTATGCCTTGTAGCGGCCCCCGAATGCGGGTTGGCTCTGGCCCAGTCCGGGAAGCTCCCACACACCCGCGCCGCCAGGATTCGTGTCGGCGCCGATATTGGCGTTGATCAGATAGGGCCGCCGCGACGCGAGCGCGGTTTGCAAAGCGTCGGAAAGATCGGCGGGACGGTCGACGTTGACGCCCGCGATGCCGGCCGAGCGCGCCATCGCCGCAAAGTCGGGATTGTAGGGCGCGCCGGTGTGCGGATGGCGGAAGTCGGTCGCAAGCTCGCGTCCGTCGAGATAGCCGCGCTGCAATCCCCGGATCGAGGCATAGGCGAAGTTGTTCCACACCACCCAGATCACCGGCAGATCGTATTCGACCGCGGTGCCGAGCACGCTCGCGTGCATGAAAAAGGCGCCGTCGCCGCAGACCGAGACGCAGGGGCGCTCGGGCGCCGCGAACTGCGCGCCGAGCACACCGGCAACGCCGAATCCCATCGGGCCGAAACCCATCGAACCAATGAGCGAATCCGGCCGGCGCGGATGGCAAAACTGAATGAGCCAATTGTGGTGAACGCCGATGTCGCTCACCAGGATGGCGTCTTCGGGCAAGACCTTGTCGATCTCGTGCGCGGCGCGCTGCGGGTGGATCGGAGAGGAATCATCGGCGAAGCCCGGGGCGATGAATGCGTTCCACTCGCGGCGGTATCCATCGATGGTGGCGAGCCATTTCGCGCGCGAGGCCGCAGCATCGCCGACGCCGTCACGGGAATCGACCTCCGCCAGCACTTGCTGGAGAAAGGTGCGCACGTCGGCCATCAGCCCGAGCGCCACTGGATAATTGCGGGCGATCTCGTCGGGATCGATGTCGACGTGGATGAGCTTGGTCGGTGGAATGGTGAACGAATAGCCGGGAAGCCACGAGCTCGACGTGCGGTCGTCGAAGCGCACGCCGAGCGCAAGCAGGACATCGGCGGTGCGCGCCGCGTGATTGGCTTGATAGGGGCCGTTGCGTGCGACAAGCCCTAGCGCAAGCGAATGATGCGAATCGATGGCACCCGTGCCGCTCGCCGACCACGCGACGGGGATGCGCAGCCGCTCTGCGAGTTTCACCAAGTGGGCCGCCGCGCCGCCGTACTTGACCCCTTGGCCCACGAGAATGACGGGGCGTTGCGCCGCAAGCAGCATATCGACGGCCTTGCTCACGCCGTCGGGATCGGCGCCGCAGCGACAGGAGATGTTGGCGTTCCACTCTTCCGGTTTCGGCGTTTCCTCCGCGGCCGCTTCCTTGAAGATGTCGAATGGTACGTCGAGCACGACCGGGCCCGGTCGCCCGGTCACCATCGTTTTCCATGCTTGACGAACTGCGAGCTGGACCATATCGCCGCGCGTGGGTTGAAAGACGCGCTTGCAATAGGCGCGCACCGTGGACGGATAATCCGCCTGGTACTGGCGATAGAGTTCCTGGAACGCGCCACGGTTGAATTGGGCGGTCGGCACATTACCGGTCACCGCCAAAAATGGAACGGAATCGAGATAGGAGTTGGCGAGTGCGATCGGCAGATTGGCCGAGCCCGGACCGCAGGAGGTAAAGGTTGCCGTCGGCTTGCCGCAGACGCGGTAGTACACGTCCGCCATGAAACCGGCGACGCTCTCGTGGTGGACGGAGACTGTCTTGATTTCGTCGGCGCGTTCGTAGAGCGCGTCGAGGAAGCCGATATTGCCGTGGCCGCAGAGGCCGAAAACGTAAGGTACCTTTTCGCGTACGAGATAGTCGACGATCACCTGACCGCCGTCGAGCATGTTCTTGGGCATCGGCTTACTTCTTCGTTTTATTGCGGCTTAACGATGGGCGTCCTGACGGGTGTTCGTATAGCGCGTGTTCGTATAGCGCGTCAGCGCCGCCTCGAGCTAGCAGGGCGGCGGAGGATAGCAAAGGGCGCGATGAGCTATTCGGTCGCGTTGGCAGTGGTCTGCTGGCGCTCTGACTCGTGACGCTTCGCCTCGGCACAGCCGTCGGGCATGCGCGAGGGCGCCTGCGGCGGCGCCAGGCCCCGAAGGGCCGCCTTGCGAGTCTGATATTCGAGCTCCTGACGATCGGCCTCGTAACACTCGAGGAGTTTGCGGCTCTCGAGCTCCTCGGCCGGTCCTTGTGCAGGGACATCGTTGAACCGGACGGGAACGACGACGCGGAACGACGCATCGGGAAGATTGAAATGGGGCGGCGCGGGAAACGGCTGTGCTTGCTGAAGCAGCAGAAGCGCCACCCTGCCAAGGTCGGGGTCAACGGTCACGATGCGCGTTCCCGGAAGCACCCATCCGGCACGGTTCATCGTCAACTCGAATCTGACGATGCCGATTTTGCCGCGGGTTCTGGTCGCCGGGAGGTAGCGTTTATTATGCTCGAGATCCGAGCTGATTTGGCTTTGCCAGTCCTGCAGCGCAGAAAAACGGTTCGCCGGCCCATCTAGAGCGATCGTAGATTGCGCGCCCGTGCAGACGAGTCCCGCGACGGCAACACAAATGCTGAGCGATTTCAGCATCTCCAACCCTGGTTTTGCCGACGAACACAACGCCCGGAACGGTCGAGGAGTTGCCCTTCCACAAAAATATATTGGAATAGGGGCAGCATTGCGAACCCCACTAACGGACAAGCCCGAGCTGCCGCAGAAACACGCGCGCGAGCCGGAGAGCAAGTGGCAGGCCCGAAATGCAGCAAAATGTGATGGCCATCACATACCGGCGGGCCCCGACGTGGAAAGGTCCTGATCAAGGCGAGTTGGCCGCCCCCACGACTCCCCCGTCCCCCAGGGTGGTCCGAAATACGCCGTAAGAGAGTCACTTTCGCCCCGCCCCGGCGGGGCTCTTTATTTCTGGGAATGGGCAGCCGGCGTGTGCCTGAGGCTGTCGCCGCGGGCGCCCCGTTTCCCCGGAATTGGCGGCTCGACTCGGTGCTTGGGCTGAGACTAGGGCTTTGTTGCCCTAATCAGTCACCGAAGCCGAGCCGCGCGAATTCTCTCGCTTTCGCAGGCGCCGCGCGAGTCGTTTCCTGCAAGGGCGTAAACGGGGCGTTAATCGCCACCGCCGCGAGTTGCATCTCTCGTCGCACCGGCCGCAATCAGACGAGTGTTCGCTCATTCCGGCTTGATGCCGTGGGCGTCGATGAATTTGGTCAAGTTGGCGATCTCGTTCTCGAGCTTTTTCTTCATGACATTGCCCGGCGCGTAACCCGGTTCGATGTCGAGATTGGCGAGGCGTTCGCGCACAAGCGGATTGGAGAGCGTGGTCGAAACCGCCTTGTCCAACTTGGCCTTGACGACACGGGGAATGCCGGCCGGTGCGAAAATGCCGAACCAGAAGCGCAAGTCGACGTCCGCGGTGTTCACGCCGGCTTCGGTGAGCGTGGGAACGTTCGGCAGCACCGGTGAGCGTGCCGCGCTCGTCACGGCGAGCCCCTTGATCTTGCCCGTCTCCACCAGCCCCTTGGCGACCTGGATCGAGGCCATGTTGAGCGCCACGTGCCCGGCGATCACGTCGTTCATGGCGGGCCCGCCACCCTTGTAGGGCACATGAACCGCCTCCATTCCCGTCGCTGCCTTGAGCACTTCGGTGGTCAAATGCGAGACGCTGCCGATGCCGGCCGAGGCGTAATTCATCTTCTGCGGCAGGGTGCGCGAATACGCGATCAGCTCCGCGACCGAGTTGGCTTTCACATTGTTGGCGACCGCCAGAACCAGCGGCGAGGTCGCGACCGCTGCGATCGCGTCGTACTGCTTGATCGGATCGAAGGAGGTCTTTTTGTAGAGGGCTTGGCTGATTCCGAGCGCGTTCTCCGCCATCAGGAGCGTATAGCCGTCCGGATCGGACGTCGCCACGTAGTTCCAAGCGATGTAGCCGCCGGCGCCAGGCTTGTTCTCGATCAGCACGGACTGGCCCAGCGCCTCGCCCAGCTCTTGCGTGATCTGGCGAGCAAAGGTGTCCGTTGCCCCGCCAGGGGCAAACGCCACCACCAGCCGGATCGGCCGATCAGGATAGGAGGACGGGCTCTGCGCCTGCGCCAGCGCCGCGGCGCCGAGCACGGCGCATAACACCGAGCACCAGCGCAACCGATTACGCATTTTCGCCTCCCGCGTTCGAGCCGGGGCACCAGCCCGTGGTGCGACTGCGGCGCGCCGACATCACGCGCCTGCGCAGCGTAAAGCACGCGCGCGGCAACCGCAAAGCGCGGCTTTTCAAGAGCCGCGCATTCGCGTTATCCTGCGGCCTCGGGGCTCCCCAGCGCGGGCGTAGTTCAGTGGTAGAACGA
>WNFW01003783.1_pt1 | contig 13953 bp, 14 predicted proteins | sample 5400131 | NCBI WGS metagenome assembly WNFW01 (sample SAMN13153362, study PRJNA577476) | soil metagenome | isolation source: 20 cm soil or saprolite under grassland replicate 1 | place: USA:California | collected 2016-06-15 | reverse complement strand
TTTTTCGGGGAGCGGGCGCAGCGATTTTGCGAGCAGCGTGACTTCCGTCGCGTTGACCGTCAATTCGCCGCGTGGCGTGCGGCGCACGAGGCCCTCGACGCCGATCAGATCGCCAATGTCGAGCAGGCGCACGAGCGTGAGCTGCTCGGTCGAGAGATGATCCTTGTGGCAGAAGATCTGGATCTTGCCCGAGGCATCGTGCAGGTCGATGAACATGCCGCTGTTGCGCATCGCGCGGATGCGGCCGGCGATGCGAACGTGCTCTTCGGTCTCGGCGCCGGCGGCGAGATCGGCGTGGCGCTTATCGAGATCGGCCGCCTCGGCATTGCGCGAAAAGGTGACGGGGTAAGGCTCGATCCCCATATCGCGCAGCGCGGCAAGCTTTTCCAGCCGCACCCGGCGCAGCGGGTCGTCATCCTCGCTCGTGTTGCGGGAGGGGTCATGCACGAGATCGTCGGCAGCCATCGCGAAGCAGCTCCGCTCTAAACCGTCGTCCCGGCGAAGGCCGGGACGACGGTTATATAACAAAGCGGGGCGCTAGTTCCCGGCAGCGGCGGCGTGGCTAACGGGCGGGCGGCCGAGATCGACGATAGCCTCATGGAAGCGCCGCAGCGTCCCATGGTGCCCGACGCTGACGATCGTCGGATGCCAATCCGCTTCGCGCAACAGCCGGTAGAGCGAGGCTTCGGCCGCCTCGTCGAGCGCCGAGGTCGCCTCGTCAAGAAAGACGATCTCCGGCCGCACGAGCAGAATCCGCGCAAAGCCGAGCCGCTGCTGCTCGCCGCCCGAGAGCCGCTGCGCCCAATTGCCGTCGACATCGAGCTGGTCGATCAGATAAGCGAGCCCGACCGCGCGCAACGCCGCTTCGAGCTCGGCGCGCCGCGGCTGGTGATCGAGCTCGGGATAGGCGATTGCATCGCCCAAGGTGCCAAGCGGCAGATAGGGCCGCTGCGGCAGGAACAGCGCATGCCCGTCGCCGACCCGGATATTGCCGCGGCCGAACGGCCACAATCCGGCGATCGCGCGCAATAGGGTGCTCTTGCCCGAGCCCGACGGGCCGGTGACGAGGACGGGGTTGCCCGGCCCCGCCGCGAGCTCGATGTCGCTGCGCAACGCCCGGCCATCCGGCAGATTGAGATCGAGCGCATTGACGGCGAGGCCGCTGCCGCTGCGGTCGATCGCGATCGGCTTTGCCGCGCGGCGGTCGGCGGCGATTTCCTCGATCCTGCTGTGAAAGCCGCGCAACCGCTCGACGACCGACTGGTATTCGGCGATCTCGGTGTAGCTCGTCACAATGAAAGAAAGCGAATCCTGCACCTGGCCGAAGGCCGAGGAGATCTGCATCAGCCCGCCGAGCTGGATCTCCTTTGCGAAATAGCGCGGCGCCGCGACGATGAACGGGAAGACGATCGCCAATTGCTGATAGCTGCTGGTGAACCAGGTGAGCTTCTTGCGGCGGCGAATGACGTTCCACCAATTCAACACGCAGTGCGTAAAGCGGTTCTGGAAGACGCCGTATTCGCGGCTCTCGCCGCCATAAAACGCGACGCTCTCGGCATGCTCGCGCAGGCGCACCAGGCTGAAGCGGAAATCCGCCTCATAGCGCTGCTGGTTGAACAGAAGCGGCACCAGCGGATTGCCGATCTTCTGGGTCAGCCACGTGCCCCCCACCGCGTAGATGATCGCGGCGATGACCATGTAGCCGGGAATATCGAAGCCGCTATCGCCGCCCAAGGGGATGTGCAGCGCGCCCGATAGCGTCCACAGGATGAACAGGAACGAGAACAGCGTTACGACCGAATTCAACAGCCCGATCGACAGCGCGAGGCTGATCGAGGTGAAGCGGTCGAGATCGTCAGAGATGCGCTGGTCCGGATTGTCGGTCGAGGATTGATCGAACTGCATCCGGTAATAGGCCTGGTCGCTCAGCCAATCCTTCAGGTAGCGCTCGGTCATCCAGCGCCGCCAGCGGATCTGCAGGATCTGCCGCAGATATTGCTGATAGACCGCGACGACGATCAGGGAGGCCGCGATCATCCCGAAGATCGCGAACTGCCACCAGAATTTTGGCCAGTCATATTCCTGGAGGGCGTTGTAGAAATCGTTGTTCCAGGAATTGAGGCGGACATTGAGCCAAACCGCGGACAGGTTGAGCGCGATCACGGCGCCGAGCAGGAGCCGCGCCGACCAGCGCTCCTCTCCCATCCAGAACGGCCAGGCGAGCTTCCAGGCCGCTCTGAGAAATCCGCGCTTCGACATACCTACTCTCCACCCTAAGCCCGAATGTTTATCTGGACCTTGCCTGAAGCAAAGCCAGGCCTGATGCAAAGCCTGCCGCCCGCCCGAACTGCGGCCTTATGACCGCCGGCCTGTCAGACAGCGCCGTTAGCGGCCCCGCCGCCGCCCTGCTGCTGGCGCGCGGCATCTGCCGCGCGCTCGATCAGCTCGGTTATGCCAGCCTCACCGAATTTCCGCTCGCCAACGGGCAGCGGGCCGACATTCTGGCGCTCGGCAAGACCGGCGATCTCGTCATTGTCGAGATCAAAAGCTCGGTGGCCGATTTCCGCGCCGACCGTAAATGGACCGGCTATCGGGAGTTCGCGGACCGGCTTTACTTCGCTGTGCCGAACGAGTTTCCGGCCATCCTCATCCCCGAAGAATGTGGCCTCATGGTGGCGGATGCCTTCGGGGCGGCATTGCTGCGCGACGGTATCACAACGCCGCTCCCCGCCGCCAGACGCCGCGCGATGACATTGCGCTTTGCGCGGGCCGCGGCGGCGCGGCTGCGGCGTCAGCTCGACCCGCAGGCCGCGCTGTTGGGCGAGGCGTGGTGACCGGCATTCTGCAGTTTTAATTGTCTAGGGCGGCTTGCGGAGCAGCAGATAGTGGGCACCGGAGCCGCCATGCTGCGGCCGGGCGGAGGCGATCGCCAGCACATCGCGGCGCAGATCGGGCTCGTGCAGCCAACGCGGTACGGCGCTCTTCAGAATGCCGCCGCTCATGCGGCCATGCCCGGTGATGACGAGCACGCAGCGCCGCCCAGCGGCGCGCGAGCCCGACACAAAACCCTGGAGCGCGCGATGCGCTTCGGGCTGGGTCATCCCGTGGAGATCGAGCCGCGCCTCGATCGCGCGGCGGCCTCGGCGGAGCCGCTCGGCGGTGGCGCGATCGACCCCGGCGAATTGGTCGAGCGGCGGCGGGGCGGGCGGTGGCGAGCGCTTGGCGGGAGCGCTGGCCGTGTTGCCGGCAACAGCCCCCACCCGATCGCCGCTGGGCGGCGAGCCCCCACCCTGCCCTCCCCCGCTCGCGGGGGAGGGTTCAGAGGTGTGCGGGGGAGGGCTGTTGACCGGGCGGCCGGGGAGCGGCGCGATATCGCGCGCCACGCGGCGCCACAGCTCACGACATGAAGACGCCGCGGGCCGTGTGCGCCCAATTGGATGCGCTGCTCGATATCGCCGGTGCGCGACGGGCCGGTGATCAGATTGACAGTGCGCGGCAATAGCGGTGACGCATTTGCCCCCTCCGGCCCGCCCGATGGGCGGTCCACCTCCCCCGCAAGCGGGGGAGGATCATCCTGGCAAAGGGCGCGCAGGAGGTCCCAGCCATCCTCGTAGCTCGCGACCACCTGGCCGGCATGCAGCACGACGATATGCGTATCGGGCAGAAAGTTGAGCGTCGAGGGCGTGCCGGGCCCGGAGGCGAGCATCAGCGTGCCGGTCTCGGCGATGCCTGCGAGGGACGGGGTCAGCGACACGGCGTCGTAAGCTTCGGCGCGACCGCGGCGGATCTGCAGGAGCGGGCGCTGATCCCACGGGATTCCATCGAGGCTCGCATCGGGCGCGACAACGAGCTCCGCCGGCAAATTCTCGGCGGCGAGATAGCGCGCCACTTCGGCCGGGATGTCGGTCTGCGACGCAATGCGCGCGACTGTGGTCTGCACCGCCTCGGCCATCGCGACGAAAAGCTCGACGCGGCCCTTGCGGCCAAGCGCGGCGGCGCGCGCCGGAACGAGGTTGCGGCGGTGCGCGGCGACCCGCTCGTGAATCTCGGCACCCGCGTCGGGCGATGCCGCGCCGCGGCGAAGGGCGCGCCGGATGCCGCCGAGAATATCGTCGCGCGGCGTGCTCATCGGGCTCTGCCGGGCCGGCGTTGATGCTCGGCCCACAGGCTCTGGAAGCTGCGGCCTTGCGGCGCCGGCATATCGCGCGCCGCGGTCCAGCCCGCCGCGAATGGCAGGCTGCGGAAGCGGCCGCGATGCAGGCCGGTCCAGCCGAGCAGTCGACTCGCGACGCCCGCGAGAGCGTGATAGAGCGCCGGGCGCTGCGCCACCCAGGCCCAGAGTTTGAGGCCCGAACGGTAGACCGGCGGGCTGAGCCGCCAGGAGAATTCGCGCTCGCGCCAGTGGCGCATCATTTTCGGCAACGGGATCTTGACCGGGCAGACGCTTTCGCAGCGTCCGCAAAAGGTCGAGGCGTTTGGCAGATGACCGGCCTCGCCGACCCCGACCAGCGCCGGCGTCAACACCGCGCCCATCGGCCCGGGATAGACCCAGCCATAGGCGTGGCCGCCGACCGCGGCGTAGACCGGGCAATGGTTGAGGCAGGCGGCGCAGCGCAGACAGCGCAGCATGTCCTGAAATTCGCCGCCGAGCATCGCGCTGCGGCCATTGTCGACCAGCACGACGTGATATTCCTCGGGCCCGTCGAGATCGCCGGCGCGGCGCGGCCCGGTCGAGATCGTCGTGTAGGAGGAAAATTCCTGCCCCGTGGCCGAGCGCGCCAGGAGGCGCAGCAAGGTCGCGGCGTCTTCCAAGGTCGGCACGATCTTCTCGATGCCGGTCACGACGATATGCACGCGCGGCAGAATCTGCGTCAGATCGCCATTCCCCTCATTCGTGACGATGATGCTGGAGCCGGTCTCGGCGATAATAAAATTAGCGCCGGTAATGCCGACATCGGCGGCCAGGAAGCGCGGCCGCAACACCGTGCGCGCCTCGTCGCACAAGGCGCGCGGGTCGGTGAGCGGGCGCGCCGGGTCGAGCTCGGTATGGGCGCCGCGAAAGGCATCGGCGACCTGCTCTTTCATCAGGTGGATCGCTGGCGCGATGATGTGGCTCGGCGGCTCGTGGCGCAGCTGGATGATGTATTCGCCGAGATCGGTTTCGACCGGGGTGATGCCGTTCGCTTCGAGATGCTCGTTGAGGGCGATCTCCTCGGCGACCATCGATTTGCCCTTGGTGACGATCTTGGCATTCGCGGCGCGGCAGATATCGAGGATCGCGGCGCGCGCCTCTTCGGCATTGCGCGCCCAATGCACATGGCCGCCCGAGGCGGCGACGTTTCGCTCGTAAAGCTCGAGGTAGAAATCGAGATATGCCAGCACATGGTCCTTGATGGCGCGGCCCTCCTCGCGCAATTCCTCGAATTCCGGCAGGCGCGCGATCGCCTCGAGACGGCGCTGCGGGAAGCCGGTGCGCGCGAGCCCCAGCGCCTGCTGCAGGATTGGGTCGGCGAGACCCGCCCGCGCATTCGCCGGAAAGCTGTGGCTGGTCGGCTGCATGTGCCTATCGCGCCGGAGCGCCGATCGGGGGAACGTCGGCTGTCATGTCGGCGAGCACTTCGGCGACATGGCGAACCTCGACATTGCTGCCGCGGCGCGACAATTTCCCGGCGATATTGAGAAGGCAGCCGAGATCGCCGGCGAGCACCGCATCGGCGCCGGTCGCGGCGATGTCGGCGGCCTTGTCGGTCACCATTTTGTCGGATATTTCCGGGTATTTGATGCAGAACGTGCCGCCGAAGCCGCAGCACACTTCCGCGCCGGGCAATTCGGTGAGCTGGAGACCATCCACCGAAGCGAGCAGAGCCCGCGGCTGCTGTTTGACGCCGAGCTCGCGCAACCCCGAGCAAGCGTCGTGATAGATGGCACGGCGCGGCCAGCGCGCCGTCACCTGGTCCATGCCGCGCACATCGACGAGGAACGCCACGAGCTCGTAGGTGCGGGACGCCAATTCCTGCGCTTGTGCGAGCGTCGCAGGCTCATCCGCGAACATCTCGGGGTAATGGACTTTGACCATGCCGGCGCAGGAGCCGGACGGCGCGACGACATAGTCGTAGCCGGCGAAAGCGGCGATGACCTGGCGCGCGATCGCCTTCGCGTCCGCCTTGTCGCCGGAATTGTAAGCGGGCTGACCGCAGCAGGTCTGCGCCGGCACCTCGATCGCGCAGCCGGCCTGTTCCAGCAATTTGACGGCGGCGAAGCCGACGCTCGGCCGGAACAGATCGACCAGGCAGGTCACCAATAGCGCAACGCGCGCCGGTTCGGCCATTCCGCTCTCCCAAATGGGTCAGCCAACATAGGGATAGCGGCGGCTGAATCAATGCGTCGTGGCTGTGGCCGGCTGCCCGAGGCGGGCGGCGACCGCGCGCGGCAACAGCAGGTAATAGTGGCCGCGGGCATTCATCGCGCCGGCGCCGCCGGCCGCGGCCGGCCCGTGGCCCCAGAAGAGATCGCCGCGCACCGGCCCCTTGATCGCGCCGCCGGTGTCCTGGGTGATCAGGAGCCGGCGGTATTTGCCGGCCGAGAAACGCTCCTGCGCCTCAAGCCAGAGCGGCAGGCCGAGCGGGATAAAGGCGCGGTCGACCGCGAGGCTGCGCTCCGGGGTCAAGACGACGCGCTGCGCGCCGACGGGCCCCTCGCCGGTGATCTCGCGGAAAAACACAAAGGACGGGTTATCGCGGCGGAGCGCCGCGCCTTCTTTCGGATGTTCCGCCATCCAGCGGCGGATATTCGCCATTGTCACCTGCTCGCGCGGCAGCTCGCCGCGGTCGAGCAGCAGGCGGCCGACCGCGATATAGGGCTTGCCGTTGCTGCCGTCATAGCCGACGCGCGCGATCTTGCCGTCGGGCAGTTGAACGCGGCCCGAGCCCTGGATTTCGAGAAAGAAGGCGGCGATCGGGTCGTCGACCCAGAGCAGCTCGAGCCCCTGCCCGCTCAGGGCGCCGTCCTCGATCTCGGCGCGGGTAAAGCGCGTCGGATCGGGCGGGCGGCGATAAAGCGGGGTGCGAAAGGCCCCGCCGGGGCGACGCGAGCCATTAAGGCTGATCTCGAAATAACCGGTAAAGAGGCCCTCGGCCGCGCCGTTGTTGCCGGCGAGCCAGGGCACAAAGCTTGTTTCGAAGAATTGCCGGGCCGCCTTGTCGTCGCCCGGCGGCAATTGCTCGGCGGCGGCGCAGAGCGGGCGCCATTCGGCGGCACCGCCGAAATCGCCGCTCTTGGTGCGCGCATCGAGCGGCGCGGTCTCGGCACGCGGTGCGAGCGCGCCGCAGGATTTCAGAAAGGCCGGGATCGCGGTGGCGACCGCATCATCCTGCCAGCCGATGAGGTCGTTGTAGCGAGCCGGCGCCAGCGTCAGGCGCGGGCCGGGTTTTTGTTGCAACAGATAATAGGCCAGCGCGCCGGCGATCAGCGTCAGCGCGAGCAGGACAACAAGAAGAATCCAGGAGCGGCCGCCCGACCGCCCGCCTGACTCCGGCGGGCTGCTCAGGATCAGCCGCTGTCGGTCGCCACCAATGCCCAATTCGGGTCGGTCGAGCGCGTATCGCGCCCAAAGGTCCAGAAATCCGTCTTTTCGATCGGATGATCGGGATCGCCGTCGACGATGCTGCCGTCATGCGCGCGGATGACGTTGATCTGGTCCGAGACGATCTTCAACGTGACCCGCGCCCAGCTGCCGGCGAGCTGGGCCTCAACGATATCGAGCTGCTTCAATCCGAGAATGCGCGTCTCCAGCGTTTCCTTCGCCGCGTTGCGCTCATCGATCGCGGCAGAGAACGGGCGGTACACTTCATCGCTCAACAGCGGCCGCAGCTTTGCCTTATCGCCGGCGGCAAAGGCGGCAACGATCATCTCGAAGGCGACGCGCGCTCCTTCGACAAAGTGTGCCGGGTCGAATTCGGGGTCGGCGTTGTGGATGCTGGCGAGCCCGGCCGCAACCGCATCGCCCGGCGGCTCGCTCGCGGGCGGCGGCGGCGCGGCAACGCGCGGACCGAGCGGGACGACCTTGTCGGCAGCTCCTTGATCGCGCGGTGGCTCGGCCTGCCGCAGGAAGGGATTGTTGCGGCGCCGCTCTTGGCCGGTGCGGCGGCCGAGAACGCTGCGCAGCCGCAGCACCAGAAAGGCCGCGACCATCGCAAACAGGATGATGTCGAAATAGTGGGGGAAATCGCCCATGAGATCCGGGGTTCCTGCGAATAAACCCGGAGTCGCGCCGGGGACCGCCGATGGCCTCCAGAGCTAGATAGGCGGTTAACCACGTCCGGGCAAGCCGCGCCCTGGGAAGGTGGCAAGAGGCGGCGAGGCGACATCCCGGCTCTATAGGGCCGGCATTGAAGTCGCGGCGCGTTCCGTGCTAGCCGGGCAGCGCATTTTGGGCGGCGGCATCCGGCGCTCAGGGAGAACAGAAAATGTCAGATCCGATTCCGGGCCAATTTCCGGGCAACGGCCAGCCGCCGGAGGCCGCACCCGGCGCGGCGCAGGGCCAGCAGCTCATCATCAACGCGCAATACATCAAGGATCTGTCGTTTGAGAACCCGCGCGCGCCGCAAAGCCTGATGCAGCAGGCGGCGCCGCCCTCGGTCGAGATCAACATCGACGTCAAGGCGCAAAGCATCGGGCCGGACGCCTATGAGGTCGTGCTGACGCTGAAGGCCTCCGCGAATGTGCAGAACGAGACGCTGTTCCTCGTCGAGTTGAGCTATGGCGCGATCGCCACGGTGCGCAACGTGCCGCCGCAGCTGATGCCGCAAGTCGTGCTGGTCGAGACGCCGCGGCTGATGTTCCCGTTTGCGCGCAACATCATCGCCGAGACGACGCGCGACGGCGGGTTTCCGCCATTGATGATCAACCCAGTCGATTTCGCCGAGCTGTTGCGCCGCAACCAGGCCGCCGGCGGGGCCGATACGATCCCGAGCGCCGATACGGTGTGATGCTCTCCCGCTGTTAAGCGGCGAGCCAGAGGGGTGTTTTGAGGAGCGCCAGCATCGCCTGGTGCGCCGCCAGTTCGTCGAGCGAGGCGGCATGCGGGCGCGGCTCGCGCCGCGGGCGATCCTGCGGCAAGACGAGCGGCATCCCATTGCCTCCGGCGGCCGCGAAATCGAGCCCGGGCTGTCGGCCGCCCAACAGCTCGACATAGATCTTGGCCAAAAGACCGCAATCGATATCGGCGCCGTGCTTCTCGCGGACCGCGAGATCGATCGCAAAACGGCGGCACAAGGCATCGAGGCTGGCGGGCGCGCCCGGGAAGCGGCGGCGCGCGAAGGCGAGCGTGTCAACAAAGGGACACGCCAGGGCCGGGCGGCCAAGCCGCGCCAATTCGGCATTGATAAAGGCGAGATCGAATTCGGCATTGTGAATAACGAGCCGGTCGCCGCCGATAAAGGCGGCGAGATCGTCGGCAATCGCCTCAAACCCGGGCTGGCTCTTCAGGAACTCCGCGGTGATGCCGTGGACTGCCAGCGCTTCGGCCGGCATGTCGCGGTCCGGATTGACATAGCGGTGAAATTTCCGCCCGGTCGGCACGTGGTGCATCAGCTCGATGCAGGCGACCTCAACGATGCGATGCCCCTCATTCGGGTCGAGCCCGGTCGTTTCGGTGTCGATGACGATCTCGCGCATTGCGCCTAGGTGCCCCTACCGCCATGTATCCGCACCGCATCTCGCTGCGGATTCGACCTACGTCCTTCGACACGCGCTGCAGCTTCGCTGCTACGCTGCTCAGGATGAGGATCCGTGTGGGATGGCATCAACAAAGGGCCTCATCCTGAGCGCGAGCGCAGTGAGCAGTCGAAGGACGCACAACAAACAATCCAGCCCCGTACTCCCGGCGCTACGCTAGCGTCGCCGCCGCACAAATGCCCGGCGGTTCCGGCGGGGACCCTGTCCATAGCGCAAATCATCGACGATGGCCCGCAGGCGCCGGAACGTCGCGGCTTTGCTCAACGCCGTCGGCACGACAAAATCGGCGCGCCGCCGTTTCTCCGAATCGGGCAGCTGAGCCCCGATGATCTCGCCGAAACGGCGAGCGGTCATGCCGGGCCGGCGCGTGACCCGCTCGCGCTGCAACCGCGCCGGCGCCGAGACGACGAGCACATAATCGCAACGCCCCGTTCCGCGGGTTTCGTAGAGCAGCGGGATATCGAGCACGATCAGCTTGTCGTGACGCGAACGGGCGCGGGCGACAAAGCGGCGCTCGGAGGCGCGCACCATCGGATGCAGGATCCCTTCGAGGCGGCGGAGTTCTTCGGGGTGGCCGAAGACGCACTGCGCGAGCCGCTGCCGGTCGATAGGGCCGGCCTCGCTGCGCACCCCCGGGAATGCCGCCTCGACGGCGAGCACCGCCGCCCCGCCGCGGCCAAGCAGGCGATGCACGACAGCATCGGCGTCGAACAGCGGCACGCCGAGATGCCGCAGCATCGCCGCGGCGGTGCTTTTGCCCATGCCGATCGAGCCGGTGAGGCCGAGGATGATCACCGGGTCCCCATGGCTCCCAGAGTCGTCAGGATGGCGGCCCGCAATTCGCGCGTCACCTGGACCGGGCTGCCAAACCACGCCTCAAAGCCGGGCCTCCCCTGATGCAACAGCATGCCAAGGCCATCGACGGTGCGGTGGCCACGCTGCCGCGCCAGGGCCAGGAGCGGCGTTTCGAGCGGCACATAAACGATGTCGGCGACAATTGCAGCGGTTGGCAGCGGCGACAGATCGATCTCCAAATCCGGTTCACCGTTCATCCCCAGCGAGGTTGTGTTGACGAGGAGCCCGGCATCGCGCAGCGCGGAATCCAGGTCGTTCCAAGGGAGCGCGGTGATGCGGGTCGCCGGCGCGGCAAGATCGCTCGCCACCCGCTCGGCGCGCGCCAATGTGCGGTTGACAATGCGGATCTCTTCAACGCGCAATTCGATCAGGGCCGCGATAACGCCACGCGCCCCGCCGCCGGCGCCGAACACGATCGCCGGTCCCAGCGAGGGCGTCCAGTCCGGCGCCCGCTCGCGCAGATTTTCGCGAAAGCCGAACGCGTCGGTGTTGCGGCCTTCGAGACTACCGTCGGGCATGACGATGATCGTATTGACCGCGCCGATGCGGCGGGCGAGCGGCTCGAGCTTGTCGACGATCGCCAGCGCCGCCTGCTTGTGCGGCAAGGTCAGATTGCAGCCGCGGAAGCCGAGCGCCGGGAGCGCGCGCAATGCTTGCTCCAGATGCTCCGGACGCACGGCCAGCGGTATGTAAGCGCCATCGATGCCGTGCTCGTCGATCCAGAAATTGTGCAGCGCGGGCGAGCGCGAATGCGTGACCGGCCATCCCATGATGCCAGCCAGCTTTGTCCGCCCCGTGATCCTCATCCGATTGTCCTTACGACAGAAGCGCGCTGCGGCTGCGCAGAAATTCGAGAAGTTCGAACAGCGGCAGCCCAAGAACGGCGAAATGGTCGCCTGCCATCCGTGAGAAAAGCTGGATGCCGCGAGCTTCGAGGCGATAGGCGCCGACCGAGCCGAGCAGCGCCCCACCCTCGGCGGCGATATAGCGGTCGAGAAAAGCGTCGCTGAAGTGCCGCATCGTCAATTCCGGCCGACTCGCCGCATCCCATAAGCGCTCGCCGCCACGGAGGACGCACACCGCGGTTGCCAGTCCATGAGTGCGCCCGCGCAGGCGTTGCAATTGCAGGCGTGCCTCGGCGAGGGTCTTTGGCTTGTCGTACCATTCGTCGCCGGCATCGAGAAGCTGATCGGCGCCGATGACCAGCGCATCGAGGTCGCGAGCGGATACGGCCGCCGCTTTCGCGCGGGCCAGCGCCTTTGCGCATTCGGTGGCCGACCGACCAGCCAGCCGCATCTCGCATTTGATTGCGCTCTCGTCGATCGCGGCCGGCTCGATCGAGAATGCCACGCCGGCCGTCTCGAGCAGGTGGGCGCGCATCGGGCTTGCCGATGCGAGGACGACCCTTTCAGGCGTCGGCGCCATGGCGGCGCATCAAGAGCTTATAGATCGCCGCGGCGGTCTCCTCGATCGAGCGGCGGGTCACATCGATCACGGGCCAATGATGCTCGGCAAAAACGCGGCGGGCCTCGCGCACCTCCGATCGCACCGCCTCGATATCCGTATAGTCGGTGTTCTCGTTGTGATCGAGCATGCTGAGCCGGTTGCGGCGCAGATGGATCAGCCGTTCGGGATCGTTTGTCAGCCCGACAATCAGCGGCTTCTTCGCACTGCGGAGCTCCGACGGGAGCGCGACGCCCGGCACAAACGGCACGTTCGCCGCCTTGATGCCGCGATTGGCGAGATAGAGACAGGTCGGCGTCTTCGAGGTGCGCGACACTCCGACAAGACAGACATCCGCATCGTCGATGCCCCAGGACGATTGTCCGTCATCGTGGTTGATCGCAAAGGTCATCGCGTCGATGCGCGCGAAATATTCATTGTCGAGCAGATGTTGCCGGCCGGGCACGCCATGGCTCTGCCGGCCGAGATAGGAGGCGAGCGCGCCGATCACGGGATCGAGCACCGGGATCGCCTGGACCTGCAATTGCCGGCAGCCTTCCTGCAAGGCCTGGCGCAGCGTGTCGTTGACGAGCGTGAACAGGACGAGCCCCGGATTGGTCTGGATCCCGGTGATGACCCGCTCGATCTGACTGCGCGTCCGTATCATGCTCCAGACATGCTCGATCGCCTGCGCATCGTCGAACTGCACGAGGCAGGCGCGCGCCACCGAATGCACTGTCTCGCCGGTCGAATCCGAGACGAGGTGAAGGTGAAAGCGGCTCAGCACGAGAGAACCCACAGAGCATTGTGGATGGCCCGCGCTGTTCTATCGGTGCAGCGTGCATAAGTCGCATGCCGCCAGATCCATCCCCGCACCCCGAGATCCCCATGCTGCGTTTTCAACGGTGCAAAACCGGCCAATGGTCGGTATAGGCGATACGGTAAAATCTCGTCCTCCGCCACACTACCCCGGTTTTATCCGCTGCCTCGGATCAACGATGCGGCTTGTGTTTTGCGGCGATTCTAGCCTTATGCACACAGTCCGCAAACGGCACAGCGAGAATTTCAACCGGGGGACAATTCCGGGGAGAGGCTTTGATCCCCAATCTTCGCAGCAGCCTACATCTAACAACATCTTTAAGATTCTAGATAAGTGATTGGTAGAAGGCGCGCCGATGAACGGTGCAAAACCGAAACCCTTGTTGCGAACGCTGGCTGGCGAGCGGCTCGACAGGCCACCCTGGTGGCTCATGCGCCAGGCCGGTCGCTATCTGCCGGAGTACCGCGCGTTGCGGGCCCGGGCGCGCGACTTTGTCGATTTCTGTCTCAACCCCGAGCTGGCCGCCGAGGCGACATTGCAGCCGGTCCGGCGCTTCGGCATGGACGCGGCGATCGTGTTCGCGGATATCCTGCTGGTGCCGATGGCGCTCGGGCAGAAGCTCGGTTTTGGCGAGGACGGACCGCGGCTTGAGCCGATTGCCGACAGCGGAGACGCTGCGCGGTTGCGAGCGGATGGGATCACCCTAGGGCTCGAACCGGTCTGCGAGACGATCCGGCGATGTCGGGCTGCTTTGCCGGAAGAGACCGCGCTGATCGGCTTTGCCGGGAGTCCTTGGACGGTCGCGACCTATATGGTCGAGGGCGGCGGCAGCCGGGATTTTCTCCGGGTCAAGAGCTGGGCCTATCGCGATCCCGAGGGGTTTCAGTCTCTCGTCGATATCCTGACTGAGGCGACAAGTGCCTATCTCGCGATGCAGATCGCCGCCGGCGCGGACGTCGTCCAGCTGTTCGACAGTTGGGCCGGAGTGCTTCCGGAGGACGGGTTTGCACGCTGGGTCATCGAACCGACACGCCGGATCACGAGCGCGCTCCGGGAGCATTTTCCCGAGGTGCCGGTGATTGGCTTTCCGCGCGGTGCCG
>WNFW01004954.1_pt1 | contig 13956 bp, 11 predicted proteins | sample 5400131 | NCBI WGS metagenome assembly WNFW01 (sample SAMN13153362, study PRJNA577476) | soil metagenome | isolation source: 20 cm soil or saprolite under grassland replicate 1 | place: USA:California | collected 2016-06-15 | reverse complement strand
GCCTTCAAAGAACTTCCAGGGCTGATCGATCGCCTCGACGATGTTGTATTCCATGCCGATGGCTTCGGCGCGGGTGACGAAATTGCGCAGCACCGAAGCCTGCTCGAATACGCCGGGCTGGGCATTTCTCAGATTGTAGCCGGCGCTCGGCCAACCGAACTCCGCGATCACGATCCGCTTGCCGGGAAACTGGTCGCGCAACAGCTGAAACATCGAGACCGCCTGGTCCACCGCCTGCTTGTCGGTGAAGTTTTCCCAGTAGGGCAGCACGTGCGCGGCGATGAAGTCGACGGAGTAACCGAGCCGCGGATTGTCCCGCCAGATGTTCCAGATCTCGCCGGTCGTGACCGGGACATTGACGGATTTCTTTACCCGCTTGATGAGCTCGATCAGGTCGTCGACCTTTTGCTCGCCGCGATAGACCGTCTCGTTGCCGACCACGACGCCGATGACGTTGCTGTTGCGCTTGGCGAGATTGATGGCGGCGTCGATTTCGCGCTCGTTGCGGTCGTTGTTCTTGTCGATCCAGGCCCCGACCGTGACTTTCAAGCCGAATTCGGCCGCGATCGGCGGCACCAGTTCGACGCCGCCGGTCGAGGAGTACAGCCGGATCGCCCGGGTAAGGGTGGCGAGCTTCTTCAGGTCGGCGCGGATTTTTTCGACGTTGGGAATGTTGTCGACGTCGGGATGCGCCGTTCCCTCGAACGGAGCATAGGACACGCTCGGCAAGATACCCTTGAAGTCAGGGGCCTCCTGCCTGTCCCGGAACACCCCCCACAGGGCAGCATGAACGGTGGACACGAACAGCAGAACGGCGACGACGGCGCGCATCGCAAGCAACCAACGGGGTCAGAATGGCAGGGCAGCGGACCCGTCCCCAAGATCCGACCAAATCAGCGAGCTAACCAAACATATATCTGCCACGCGATTTCACAACTCTTATGACGCCGTGTCTGATGGCGTGATGGCGTTTTCAGGGCGCAAATATCCAAACCGCAAAATTTTTGGATCGTTCCGCCGCGGGTAAGGATTATTTGCCAGTATTACTTTCCAGCAATCATTTGGCGGGCGCGGCTGCAGCGGCAGGCGCCGGGGCGGGCGTCGCAGGCGCGGCACCCGGGGTCGAAGGCGGGGGAGCTTGCGCGGCGGCCGCGGCCTGCGGCTGAGCGTTGGGATTGATCCAGCAGGCGTGAACATGGTTGTTAAGGGAGTCGGGCACCTTGGAATCGATCTCCGCGCCGAAACGGGTCAGGCAGCGGAAGGTTGCCTGGACGTGGCCGCCGGGACAGCCAAAACGGTCGTAGAGATCGAGGTGCCGAAAGGCGGTGTCGAGGTCGTCGAGCCACATCAGCCGCACCATGCGGCGGCCGAGCCAGACGCATTCGGGGTTGCCGGCGGGGCCGTTGAGGACCTTGGCGGCCTCGACGAACTGGTCGGTCTTGCGCTGGTCGTCCTTGTTGGCGTCAGCCGGCGCGCCGGAATTGGCCGCGCCGGGCTTGCCGGACTGGTCCTGGGGGCGGTTATCCCCGCTCTGGGCGAGCGCGCTTCCGATACCAATCGCGCTTCCGATACCAATCAAGAGTGCAAGGCCGGGGGCGGCGAGGTGGCGCAAAACCGCATGTCGAAACTCAAGCACCCGTCGACGCATAAATTCCCCGAATTGTTGCCTGCCTGTTGCCGCTCTGACGGCGCTGGTTTGATGCCGATCAAATGGGTCCCCAATGCGGCGAAAACCCGCTCCGATTCCCATGACGGGTATTTCGGATTTTGTCCAGCAAACTCACAACTTTATCGCGCTGTGGTAAAGCCGCCGGGCAGGAGCGCCGAAGAATACCTGCCGCCGCTCTGGTTAGCGCTCTTGATACGCTCCTGGCAGTGCTGTTGCCCGCGCTGTTGGCAGGGCCTCTTGGCAGACGGCCGGTGACCGGCTAATCGACGTTCCCCGCCCGGAGGATGGAACAGATTTCTCTTCGTACGCCACTGGCGCTTCTCGTGATATCCTTAAGCGCGATTGCCGCCATGTGGTGGTGGGCGGCGACGCCTATCAGTCTGGCGCGCGCGCCGATTGATCCCAACGCCAAACTGCTGTGCGTGTCCTATGCACCGTTCCGCGACAGCCAGACGCCGCTGCAGCCGACCACCCATATCGCCCCGGAACAGATCGCGCAGGACCTGTCGCAACTCGCCAAAATTTCCGATTGCGTCCGCACCTATTCGATCGAAAACGGCCTCGACCAGGTGCCCTCGCTCGCCGCCAAAGTGGGCTTGAAGGTCATCCAGGGGATATGGCTCGGCAGCAACCGGCTGAAGAACCAGGCGCAGATTTCGACCGCGGTCGGCTTGGCCAGGCAATATCCTGAAGTGATCACCTCGCTGGTGGTCGGCAACGAGGTATTGTTACGCGGCGAGATGACCACGTCCGACCTTGCGGCCAATATCCGCGCAGTAAAGGCGCAGGTGACGGTCCCCGTCACCTATGCCGATGTCTGGGAATACTGGCTGCGCAATCGCGAAGTCTATGACGCGGTCGATTTCGTCACCATTCATATCCTGCCCTATTGGGAAGATTTTCCGGTCCGCGCCAAACATGCCGCCGCCCATGTCGACGCCATCCGCCGGCGCATGGCGGTGGCATTTCCGGGCAAGGAAATCCTGATCGGCGAGACCGGCTGGCCAAGCTACGGGCGGATGCGCGAAGGCGCGCTGCCCTCGCGCACCAATCAGGCCCGCGTGGTCTCGGAAATCCTGGGGCTGGCGAAGCAGGAGAATTTCCGCGTCAATCTGATCGAGGCCTACGACCAGCCCTGGAAACGGCAGCTCGAAGGCACCGTCGGCGGATATTGGGGCCTGATCGATTCCGTGCAGCGCGCGGTGAAATACCCGCCCGGCGAGGCCATCAGCAACTACCCGTTCTGGAAGCTGCAGATGGGATGCGGCATGGCGCTCGGCGTTTTGGTGTTCGGCGCGGCCTTCCTGACGCTGCGCCGCCGGCCCTGGACGCCGCGCCTTGCGTCGTGGATCGCGGTCGGACTATCCGCGACATCGGCCGGCATGCTGCTGGGCGTCGCCGCCGACAAGATGTTTTATGAAAGCTACGGTTTCGGCGGCTGGCTCGGATGGGGTGCGCTGCTGGCGGCCGCGATCGCCTCGCCTTTGCTTTGCACCAACGCCCTGATGTCGGGGCGTTCACTGCCGACATTCCTGGAGCTAGTTGGTCCGCGCGATATGCGCAACGCATCGGCGCTGACGGTGCTGCTGGGCGCCGTCCTGCTCGTGACCACCTTGATCGGCACCGAGACGGCGCTGGGCTTTGTATTCGATCCGCGCTACCGGGATTTTCCCTTCGCCGCGCTGACCATGGCGGTGGTGCCGTTCTCGACGCTGACGCTGCTCAATCGGCCACAGCAGGGGGCGCGGCCGATCACCGAGGCCGTTTTCGCAGCCCTGTTGGCAGGGGCTGGGCTCTATACCATCTTCAACGAGGGCTCCGACAACTGGCAATCGCTGTGGACCTGCGCGGTGTATTTCCTGTTCGCGGTTACGCTGTGGCGGGCGCGGGTCGTGCAAATCCCAAAATAAGCAGGCCGATGGCGATGCCCGACAGGCCGATATTGTAGAGCACGATGCCAAATCCGGCGGCGACCAGCCCGCCGGTGAGCAGGACGATCGACGGCCGGATCACATGCAGCGTCGCGATGATGAGCGCGACGATGCCGAACACCGAATTCTTGAACAGCGAGGTCGCGAGGATCCGGGTCTTGCACAGCAGGGTCTGCAGGCCGGCGTCGCAGGCCAGCGCTACGGTCGAGAACTCGATCGCAAGATAGCGCAGGTAAAGCGCGTAGCCGACGGTGACAAAGCCGACGACCAGCAACCATTGCACCTGGTAGGGCGTCAACCGGAATGGAGTTTTCTTCACGTGAGCATGTTCCGGCAAGTGGAGTGCGCTTAAGGGCGAATATGGTCGGGAATGTGGGGCGGGACAAGGTCGGAACCGGGCCACTCATCATGGCTTCAAAAGGCATCCAAAATCGCCCCTAACGCATTGCAATGATGAAATTTACTGGCGCTTGCCAAAAAGCGACGACAGCGTGTAGCCCTCTGCTCTTTGTTGGATCGGCGCCTCGATCTCGGCGCGCTTTGGAATGACCCGTCGCCGCGGCGCCGGCCGGACAAAAGCGCGCGGCTCCTCCGCCTTCATGGCCAGCGTTTGCCCATCGAACACCGCGGTCTCGCAACTCCGCTCGCTCTCGAGCAGGCCGGCACAGATTTTCGCGGCCGCCGCCGCGTCGCCGAGCGGGCCGGCAACCAGCCGCAGCTGCATGCCGAGCCCGTTGTTGTTTTCCCTGACCACGATGATCGGCCGCAACGCCGACAGCGCGGCGTTCGATTTGACAAGACCGCGCCACAGCGCGCGCAGACCGCTCAGCGAATTCGCAGCACCCACGTCCACGCCAAATTCGGTTCGCTGCACCGCGAGCTTGGATGCCGCCGGCGCCCAGGGAGGATCGCGTTCGGAATCGCCCGCCGCCATCGCCACTTCCGGCATCGGTGCCGCCGTGACGGCGCTCGCCGGCGCCTCGGATTTGATCAGCTTCCCGGCCGCGGCGTTCGGAATCGCCCGCCGCCATCGCCACTTCCGGCATCGGAGCCGCCGTGACGGCGCTCGCCGGCGCTGCGGTAGGGGCCGGCGGTCCGATCGGCGAGGTCGCCGGGCTTGTAGGCGGACTTGTAGCCGGACTTGCATCCCGCGCCGTGGCCGGCTCCACGGCAGGCTTTTCGGCTGCCGCCGCCGCCACCGCGGACACGACGGGCGCGGGGGCCGGATTTTGCAGCGCCGATGCCGGCTCGGTTGTCACCGCGGCGACGGAAGGGGGTGGGGCAGAGGCTTGGCCGGGAGGTGGCGCAGGGGCTTGCGCTTGCGGCGATGCCGAGGTGGGATTCTGCCGCGCGATCGCGCCGGTCACGGAGTCCATTCCCTGCTCCAGCACGGTGACACGCGAATAAAGCCGGTCGCGATCGCCATTGAGCGTCTCGATGGCGGACGCCAGCCGCCGCGCCTCGTCCTGCGTTTGCTTGGCGACGGCCTGCATTTGCTGCGACTGCCGCACCAGATCGACCGATGCCACCTGATCGCGGCGCACGATCGTTGACTGGTTGGCGAGCAACGCGACGATTACGGAGCCGACCGAAGCCAGCCCCCATGACCCGAGCCGCCACAGCGCGCGTCGGTCGATATCCTCTTCCTCGGCCAAAAGACCGGACAGCAAGCCGCCGGTGTTTTCGGGTTCGAAGCCGCCGGCCAGATGGTCGGAATCCCGCGCCATAGGATGTTCTCGGCCCTCCCGAGCCTGCCGAATCATACCGCAAACATTAACAGGAAAAGCGCCGCCGTCCTGAATCCGCCGGGTTTTCCCGCGTGGCGAATCAGATTTCCACTCGGATTTCCACTCGGAGCGAAAACGCTTTATGACGACGGCGGCGGCTTAACCGCTCGTGCAAGAAAATCAGGCAAGAATTCAGGCAAGGGATTCAGGCAAGGAATTCAAGCAAGGGATTTGGGATGACCGGCAGAACCAGCCTCACGATCGTGCTCACCGCCGGTGAGGGCACGCGCATGCAATCGGCGCTGCCGAAGGCGCTGCATCCGGTTGCCGGCCAATCGCTGCTGGCGCATGTGCTGGGCGCTGCCCCGAACGGCGCGGGCGCTTCGCTTGCCGTGGTCATCGGGCCGGGCCACGAGGCGGTCGCCGCGGAAGTCAAACGCCTGCGTCCGGAGGCTGCGACCTTCATCCAGCGCGAACGTCTCGGCACCGCGCATGCGGTGCTGGCGGCGCGCGAGGCCATCGCCCACGGCGCCGACGACCTGCTGGTCGTGTTCGGCGATACGCCCCTGATCATGCCCGAGACCCTGGCACGCTTGCGCACGCCCTTGAAAAACGGCGCGACGCTTGCGGTGCTCGGCTTTCGCGCCGCCGACCCCGCCGGCTATGGCCGGCTCTTGGTCGAGGGCGACCAACTGACGGCGATCCGCGAGGAGGCCGACGCCAGCCCTGCGGAGCGCGCGATCAAGCTCAGCAATGCCGGCGTCATGGCGTTCGACGGCCGCCGCGCGCTGCCGATCATCGAGAAGATCGGTAACGCCAACCGCAAGAACGAGTATTATCTGAGCGATGCGGTTGCCATCGTTCGCCAATTGGGCCTGGAGGCTGTCGTGATCGAAACCAGCGAGGATGAAGTGCGCGGCATCAACACCAAGGCCCAGCTCGCCGAGGCCGAGCAGGTCATGCAGGCGCGCCTGCGCAAGGCGGCGCTTGAGGCCGGCGTGACCATGATCGCGCCCGACACGGTCTTTCTCGCCACTGACACGATTTTCGGCAGCGACGTGACCATCGAACCGTTCGTGGTGATCGGCCCTGGTGTGACGATCGCCGACGGCGCCGTGATCCATTCCTTTTCGCATCTCGTGCAGGCCTCGATCGGCAAGAAGGCCTTGGTCGGCCCCTTTGCGCGCTTAAGGCCGCGAACGTCGCTGGGCGAGGGCGCCAAGGTTGGCAATTTCGTCGAGCTCAAAGCCGCCACGCTGGAAGCGGGCGTCAAGGTCAATCATCTCAGCTATATCGGCGACACCCTGATCGGCGCGGGCGCCAACATCGGCGCCGGCGCCATCACCTGCAACTATGACGGTTTTGGCAAGTACAAGACCACGATCGGCGCAGGCGCCTTCGTCGGCTCGAATACCTCGCTGGTGGCGCCGGTGAAAATCGGCAACGGCGCCTATATCGGTTCGGGCTCGGTGATCACCAAGGATGTGCCCGACGATGCGCTGGCGGTAGAGCGCAGCCAGCAGACCAATCGCGACGGCGGGGCGAAGCGATTTCGCGAGATCAAAACGCGGGACAAGACGCCGAAAGGCAAGTAACGGCAGGCGTTATTAAGCTTTCGGCTTAACGCTGTTTCAATCCGCAATAATTATTGAGTATCTGAACACCAGCGATTCTCGTTAAGAGATACTGGTCTCATTTGCGCCGTCTGATAATACTTCGATCAACTGGAGATATTGATCCGCATGTGCGGCATTGTCGGCATTCTCGGACGCGCTGCGGTCGCGGATCAAATCGTGGATTCGCTCAAACGGCTGGAATATCGCGGCTACGATTCCGCTGGTGTCGCCACGCTGGAAGCTGACCGTCTGGAGCGGCGCCGCGCCGAAGGCAAACTGAAAAACCTGGAAGCCAAGCTCGCAAAATCGCCACTGGCGGGCCATACCGGGATCGGGCACACCCGCTGGGCCACGCATGGCAAGCCGACCGAAAACAACGCGCATCCGCATGCGACGGACCGCGTCGCGGTGGTCCACAACGGCATCATCGAGAATTTCCGCGAGCTGCGCGGGGAGCTGCAAAGCAAGGGCGCGGTCTTCAAGACTGAAACCGATACCGAAATCGTGCTGCATCTGGTCGACAGCTACCTCATCAAAGGCATCAACCCGGTCGAAGCGGTCAAGGCGGCCTTGTCGCGGCTTCGCGGCGCATTCGCGCTGGGGTTCATCTTCGCGGGCGAAGACGATCTGATGATAGGCGCCCGCAATGGGCCGCCGCTGGCGATCGGCTATGGCGACGGCGAAATGTATCTGGGATCGGACTCCATTGCGCTCGGCCCGTTCACCGACACCATCGCTTATCTCGAGGATGGCGACTGGGTGGTGCTGACGCACAAATCCGCGACCATCTACGACAAGAACGATGCCATCGTTCACCGCGACGCGCTCAAGCACAGCGTCGCAGCCTCGCTGGTCGACAAGGCGAATTACCGCCACTTCATGGCCAAGGAGATCCACGAGCAGCCGGAAGTGGTCGGCCACACGCTGGCGCGTTATGTCGACATGGCGACCGAACGCGTTTCGCTGCCGCTGCAGCTGCCGTTCGATTTCAGGGATATCCAGCGCATCTCGATCGTCGCCTGCGGCACCGCGAGCTATGCCGGCTATGTCGCCAAATACTGGTTCGAGCGCTTGAGCCGGCTGCCGGTCGAACTCGATGTCGCCTCCGAGTTCCGTTATCGCGAAGCGCCGCTGCGCCAGGGCGATCTGGCGATCTTCATCTCGCAGTCCGGCGAGACCGCCGATACGCTGGCGGCGCTGCGTTACGCGAAAGCACAAGGCGTGCACACGCTCTCGGTCGTCAACGTGCCGAGCTCGACCATTGCGCGCGAGAGCGAGACCGTGTTGCCGACGCTGGCCGGCCCCGAAATCGGCGTCGCCTCGACCAAGGCCTTCACCTGTCAATTGATGGTGCTGGCCGCGATCGCGTTGGCCGCCGGCAAGGCGCGCGGCGAATTGTCCGATACCGATGAGGCCAAACTCGTGCACGGCCTGGTGGAAATTCCGCGGCTGATGGCGGCGGCGCTCGCAACCGAACCGCAGATCGAAAAGCTCGCGCGCGACATCGCCAAGTCGAAAGACGTGCTCTATCTCGGCCGCGGCACCAGCTATCCCCTGGCGCTGGAAGGCGCGCTGAAGCTGAAGGAAATCTCCTACATCCACGCCGAAGGCTATGCGGGGGGCGAACTCAAGCACGGGCCGATCGCGCTGATCGACGAGAACATGCCGGTGGTGGTGATCGCGCCGTTCGACCGGGTGTTCGAGAAGACCGTCTCCAACATGCAGGAAGTCGCGGCCCGCGGCGGCAACATCATTCTGATGACCGACGCCAAGGGAGCCGCGGAAGCCACCATCGAGTCGCTGGTCACGATCGTGCTGCCCGACATGGACGCAACCTTTACGCCGATGGTCTATGCCGTTCCGGTGCAGCTTTTGGCCTATCACACCGCCGTCATCATGGGCACCGACGTCGATCAGCCGCGAAATCTCGCCAAATCCGTGACGGTCGAATAGAGGCAGTGCTCGCGGTAGCCCACCGGGCCTTCCAAAGTCTGCTAGGATGGCTTAGCTGGCACAGTACAATGGCCGCTTCGACCGACCTGGAACCCTGATGAACCGCGACGATACGCCTGCAAACTCGCCCCCGGCCGAGCCTCCGCCGGAAGTCCATAGCGGGTTGATGGCCCGGTTCCGAAACTACTTCCTTACCGGCCTGATCGTCGCCGGCCCGATCGCAATCACCTTTTATCTGACCTGGTGGTTCGTGACCTGGGTCGATGGCCTGGTCCGGCCGTTCGTTCCCGTCGCCTACCGGCCGGAAACCTATCTGCCGTTCGGGCTGCCGGGTTCCGGGCTCATTGTCGCGATAATTGCGCTAACGCTATTGGGGTTCCTCACCGCCAACCTGATCGGGCGCACGCTGGTCGATCTCGGCGAGCGGCTGCTCGGGCGAATGCCGGTGGTGCGCGCGATCTATCGCGGCCTGAAGCAGGTGTTCGAGACGCTGTTCTCGGGTCAGGGATCGAGCTTTCGCCGGGTCGGCCTGGTCGAATTTCCCTCGCCGGGGATGTGGTCGATCGTGCTGATCTCGCAGGCGCCGAGCGTGGAGATCGCCAGCAGCCTTCCCGGCCAGGAGGAACACATCTCGGTGTTCCTGCCCTGTGCGCCGAACCCGACCACGGGCTTTTTCTTCTATGTGCCCAGGAGCAAGATCGTCGAAGTCGAGATGAGCACCGAGGACGCCGCGACCCTGATCATGTCCGCAGGCGTGGTGCAGCCCGGCTCCGACCCGCAGAAGAAGATTGCAGCGCTCGCCGGCATGGCCAACGCCGCGCGGGTCGCCAATGCCGCCTCAATGCAGCCGGTGCCGGTGAAGGCGGATTGAGACCACGCTGGACTGGGATTCTTGGACGCTCGAATGAACAAGGGCAAGACCTTCAGGGAACGCGTATACGAGGCGCGCAAGGCCGTCCGGATGCTCGATCCGGGTCAAGCCAAGCAGATGCTCGATCGCGGCGGCGTCCTGCTCATCGACGTCGGCGAAGAGTGGCAACTGCTCGATCGAGGAACCATTCCGGGCGCCCGCAACATCACCCGGGGCGAACTTGAAATCAAAGCCGATACCGAGCAGGAACGCCGCGATCCCGCGCTGCAGGACCGTCGGCAGAAAATCATGCTGACCTGCGGTGGTGGCGGAAAAGCCACCCTCTCGGCAAGCGCCTTGCTGGAGATGGGGTTTACGGACGTCTCCGTCATTCAAGGCGGCTGTCGTGGATGGCAAAAGGCCGGCTATCCGCTGCAGCCTTATCCCGCGCCGATCAACGGCAACGCCTCGTCGCGCTCGAACAGATAGAGCAGGCAGCGCAGCGCTTCGCCGCGCTCGCCTTTCAGCTTCGGATTGTCCTTCAGGATGCGCAGCGCTTCGTCGCGCGCTTGCGTGATGAGCTGGGCGTGGACCTCGGAACGCGCGATGCGATAGCCGGGCAGGCCGCTCTGCCGGATACCGAGCACGTCGCCTTCGCCACGCAGCTTCAGGTCCTCTTCGGCGATCCGAAAACCATCGCTGGTTTCCCGGATCACCTTGAGCCGCGCGGTGGACATCTCGTTCAGCGGCTCCTTGTACAGCAGCAGGCAGGTCGAGGCCTCGGAGCCGCGGCCGATCCGGCCGCGCAGCTGGTGCAGCTGCGCCAGCCCAAAGCGTTCGGCGTTCTCGATCACCATGATGGTCGCGGCCGGCACATCGACGCCGACCTCGACCACGGTGGTCGCGACCAACAGGCCGATTTCGCCGGTGGCGAACTGCGCCATCACGCGATCCTTCTCGGCGCCCTTCATCTGGCCGTGCACCAGACCGACACGGTCGCCAAAACGCTTTTGCAGGCTCTCGAACCGCTCGGTGGCGTTGGTGAGATGGTCAATGCCCTCGGCTTCGGATTCTTCCACCAGCGGACAGATCCAGTAGACCAGCTTTCCGGCCGATAGCGCGCGGCCGACCGCATCCATCACCTCGTTGAGGCGGCTGTTGGGTACCGCGCGGGTATCGATCGGCTGGCGGCCCGCGGGTTTTTCGCGCAGTTCCGAAACATCCATGTCGCCGAAATAAGTCAGCACCAGCGTGCGCGGGATCGGCGTCGCGCTCAGCACCAGCACGTCGACTGCGTCGCCCTTGGCGGTCAGCGCCAGCCGTTCGCGCACGCCGAAACGATGCTGCTCGTCGACCACGGCCAGCGCCAGCGCCGAAAATACCACGTCGTCCTGGATCAGCGCATGGGTGCCGACCAGAAAATCGATCTCGCCGGCCTCTAATCGCGCCAGGATATCCCGCCGCTCCTTGCCCTTCTCGCGTCCGGTGAGGATCGCAACCCGCAAGCCGGCGCGCTCGGCGAGCGGCGTAATGGTCTTGATGTGCTGGCGCGCGAGAATTTCCGTCGGCGCCATCAGCGCGGCCTGCTTGCCGGCCTCGGTGACGGCGGCGGCCGCCAGCAGCGCCACCACGGTCTTGCCGGAGCCGACATCGCCCTGCAGCAGCCGCAGCATGCGCACCGGCTGGCGCAGGTCGCCCGCGATGGCGGCGGCGGCCTGTTGCTGCGAGGATGTCAGCGCATAGGGCAGCGCGTCGATGATACTGTTGCGCAGATGGCCGTCGCCGGCGTTGCGGTCGCCGGCGGGCCGGCGCAACTGCGCGCGCACCAGCGCCAGCGCCAGTTGACCGGCCAGCAATTCGTCGAACGCCAGCCGCGACCAGAAGGGGCCATCGGGCAAGATGTCCGTCAGTTCGACCGGCAGGTGCACGCGGTTCAGCGCTTTGGCGATAGCTGGAAATTTGCGGCGGCGGATCAGTTCCGGACTGATCCACTCCGGAAGCCGGGGCAGCTTTTGCAGCGCCTGCGCCATGGCGCGGCGCAGCGAGCCGAGCGCCAGCCCTTCGGTGAGCGGGTACACAGGATCGATGCCGGATAGTTTGGCAAATCCCTCCTCGTCGACGACGCGGTCGGGATGCACGATCTGCAAGGTGCCATCGAACATCTGCGCGGTGCCGGAGACATAACGCCTGGCGCCGACCGGCAGCAATTTCTCGACATAGCCCGGCTGGGCGCGAAAATAGGTCAGCACCACGTCGCCGCTCTCGTCGCTGGCATAGACCAGATGCGGCGCGCGGAAATTGCGCGCCGGCGTCGGGCGATGCCGGTCGACGGTCACCTCCAGCGTCACCACGGTTCCCGGCACCGCCTCGCGGATTTTCGGCCGCGCGCGGCGGTCGATCACGCTTGCCGGCAGATGCAGCAAGAGATCGACCAGCCGCGGCGTCTGATCGCGGCCCAGCAAATACCGCAACAGCCGGTCCTGCTTCGGTCCGACGCCACTGAGGCTAGTGACCGGCGCAAACAGCGGATTGAGCAGAGCAGGGCGCATTCACAACTCTCCGTCATACGCAAGCCTCATGCGCGGGCATAAGCGCCAACGGGTCCGCGCAAAGCGCGGCCCGATGACAGACTCCGCGCGTCTTCGCGCCAGGTGACCCGCGCATCCTTCTTCAATCGCGCATCCACCTTCAAGAGACGATGGATTGCCGGGTCAAGTCCGGCAACGACACCAGTATTGATAATTCAGTATGGCTCCGTCCATCACGCTACGCGCTGATTTGCCCGGACCGGGCAAATCACTGATTTCCTGTCCAGCCCCCTTTTTTCCTGTCCAGGCCCCCTTTGCAAAAATATTTCGCTGACCGCGGGTGCAGCGCGCACCCGGCGTTCCCTGCGCCCTCTTTTATCTCAGGGTGCGAACCATTCATGCAAACCTCGGGCGCGCCGCGAGATCGCGGACTTTTGTCATTTCAGCTGTTTGAAAATTGAATCAGGAATTCGAAAGGCCGCGGCGTACTGGATACCCCGCTGGAGCCTGTCATCGGGCGGCGCTTTGCACCCGGTGGCGCGCAATGACGGTCAAATGCGGTGGATGGCCGGAACAAGCCGCGGCCAGGATGGTTTTCGCCATCGACCCGGTTCGCCGGGAATTTGCCCAGAGCGCGAATTTGTACATAGAAGGGCTACTGACATTGGGCCCGCCCATCGCTATATCAACCCCGCCCGGCACGTCCGGGCATTTGGCGTTGGATGGAGCCAGGAAAATGACGGGATCGACACGGTCGAGCGGCGGGCTCGATGACCGCCGCAAGCGGCTATTGTTTCGCTGCTGGCATCGTGGCACCCGCGAGATGGACCTCATTCTCGGCCGCTTCGCGGACGCCGAGATCGCCACCCTGTCAAACGAGGAAGTTACTCAACTCGAGCATCTGATCGAGGTGCCCGACCCCGATCTCTACGCCGCCCTGACCGGCGACGCGCGGCTGCCGCCGCAACATGCGAACGGCCTGTTCGACCGCATCAAGTCATTTCGCGCCGTGGACCACGACGCATGAAGGCGCCGACACGATCTCCCGCCGAATTGCTTATCCCCGGCCGCGCGCTGACCTTTGCCAATGTCGCCGAGGGCGCGGAAGGCCTGGTCGTTTCGGACCTCGCCCGCGCGGTGGCGGCACGGCCAGAACCGCCTGCGGTCAGCCTCGCCGTGGTCTGCCGCGACGGGGCGCGGATGCAGCAACTGGCCCGCGCGCTGGAATTCTTCGCACCGGATTTGCCGGTCATGCAGTTTCCGGCCTGGGACTGCCAGCCCTACGACCGGGTGTCGCCGCATGGCGGCATCCTGGCGCAACGGCTGACGACGCTGGCGCGGTTGTCGCGCCTGCAGGGCAGCGACAAGCCGCTGATCGTTCTGACCACGATCAATGCCATCGGGCAGCGGGTGCCGGCGCGCGAAACCATCGCAGCACAGGCGCTGTCGGTGGCGCCCGGCCATGTCGTGCCGATGGATTCGATCGTGTCGTGGCTGGAGCACAACGGCTACAGCCGTTCCTCCACCGTGCGCGAGCCCGGCGAATATGCCGTGCGCGGCGGCATCCTCGATCTTTTTCCGGCCGGGCTCGACCAGCCCGTACGCTTCGATTTTTTCGGCGACACGCTGGAATCGATCCGCTCGTTCGATGCCGAAACCCAGCGCACGCTGCTCGACATGCG
>WNFW01003241.1_pt1 | contig 13961 bp, 12 predicted proteins | sample 5400131 | NCBI WGS metagenome assembly WNFW01 (sample SAMN13153362, study PRJNA577476) | soil metagenome | isolation source: 20 cm soil or saprolite under grassland replicate 1 | place: USA:California | collected 2016-06-15 | reverse complement strand
GCAGGCAGTTATGGTAGTGAGTCGGTGTGGTCAAATCCAAACGATACCCAGCGCAGCCCAAATGGTGCGGGCGGCGGTGGTGGTATCAGCAGCACATTTCCGCTACCATCGTGGCAAACAGGTCCAGGAGTTCAGAATCAGTACTCAAATGGGAAACGCGAAGTTCCAGATGTATCTGCGGATGCTGATCCAGCTACAGGATATGCAACGTATTGTACGGTTACAAATGCAGGCTGTCCTGCAACAGGCTGGATTACTATTGGTGGTACAAGCGCGGCTGCACCACTATGGGCAGGAAGCATGGCGTTAATCGATCAATACATGAAATCGCAGGGTAAAGCAGCTATAGGGTCCGCAAATCCAGTATTATATGGCCTTTTTAACGCGCAGCAACAGTCGCCCGCGTTCCACGATGTTACCAGTGGTAACAATCTTAAATATAGTGCTACGCCTGGCTACGATATGGCAAGTGGTATTGGGTCACCTGATGTGAATAATATTGCTCAGGATCTCGCCTCATCTGGCAGCGGGAATACTCCCTCACCTACTCCAACAAGTACACCGTCACCTACTCCGACAAGTACGCCGTTACCAATTCCAACAAATCCGCCAACACCAGCCCCTGCACAGGTACTTATTCAGAATGGAGGTTTTGAGAAAGGGCTAACTCCATGGCAGGAGTCATCTTCTGGCGGTTATCAAATGGTTGATAGCTCGAACTTGCATAGTGGCCAATATGGTGTCTACTTCTGTGGATATATAGGTTGTACTGATCGCATCTGGCAGACTTTTACAGTACCGACCAGCTTCACAAAAATTACGATTACTTACTGGTGGTATTCCGATACCGCTAAGACAACGAAGCAATGTCTTGATACCTTTATCAGTCGTTTACAAACGACTGGTGGAGTGACTATTCGTAACTTGCAACATGATTGTAATACCCATGTTTCCAATGCCTGGGTGCAAAAAGGAAAAAATGGCTCTTTTGATGTAACAAGCGCTTTGTCAAAGTATAAGGGTCAACAGGTAACGCTTTTCTTCCAGGGTACTAATGTTGCGAATCAATACCAACCCACGGACTTCTTTATAGATGATGTTGTGGTGAACATCACGTAAAGTACTGCTTACTAAAACATGATGTGATATACTTTTGAAGCTACTATTCGGTCATACCTGGGATGGATATCAGCATGATATACCCTCCCCTCCAAAAATACTTTACAAGGACTATCACTCATGATTGAACAAGAAGGAGCCATTTCACCTGAGAACACGCTCTTTGTATTGCTCTGTTTCGAAGGGCCTGATGTTTACTCGACTGCTGGAGGTCTGGGAACACGTGTCAGCGAACTCAGTGAAGCCTTAGCAATACAGGGTTATACCACACACCTCATATTTATTGGTGACCCTTACAAACCATCAACAGAAGAGCGTGTAGATGGCCGTCTCATCTTGAAACGCTGGTCGCAGTGGGTCAGCAAATATTATCTTAACGGCGTTTATGATGGCGAAGAGCAAAAACTGTATGATTTCAATGAGAGCGTTCCATACCATATTTATAACGAAATAATGCGTCCCGCTATAGAGCAGGGTAAAATGGTCGTTATCATGGGAGAAGACTGGCACACAGCAGAGGCAATGTGTCGTACATCGGACCTGTTGAATTGGTTCGGTGTGCGCCATAAAGCTGTCATGCTCTGGAACTTAAACAGTTTGATGTCACTCCATCGTATCAATTGGGGTCGCCTCAACTATGTCACAACGATTACCACTGTAAGCAAGTACATGAAGCATAGAATGTGGAGTTATGGGGTGAACCCCCTGGTGATTCCAAATGGAATCCCAACACGTCATCTTACGCCCGTAGATACCTCGGCAGTGACCAGACTGAGAGAGATAGCGCAGCAGAAAGATCCGCAACGCCTTTTCTTATTTAAAATTGGTCGCTTCGATCCAGATAAACGTTGGATGATGGCTGTGGAGGCTGTTGCGCGACTGAAGTATAGCGGTTACCCGGTCACACTCTTTGTACGTGGTGGTATCGAGCCACATGGAACAGATGTGTTACGTCATGCTTATAACCTGGGGTTAACTATCCAGGATGTCGTTGCCAAAAGGCCAAATCTGGAGCAATGTCTTGAAGTCATGCAGCATATAAGCTCCCCTCATATAGATATTTATAACATGCGTTTCTTCCTACCGGAAGAATTTGTGCGTACGACGTATAATGCTGCCGACGCCACATTAGCAAATAGTGGTCACGAACCGTTTGGTCTTGTTGCCCTGGAAGTAATGGCTGCTGAAGGAATCGCTGTCACAGGCAGTACCGGTGAGGATTATGCAATCTCGCTTGAAAATGCTATTGTCACCGAAACAGACGATCCTGATGAAATTGTAGGTTATCTACTCTATTTACGACGCCATCCGGAGGAGCAGGAGCGTATTCGCTGCGGTGGCCGAAGTACAGCAGAGCAATTCTTATGGGATCAAGTGATTGAGAACCTGGTAAGCAAATTGGAGTTCCTGGCGCGCAAGCAGGATATTCAACTTTCGTAGATACCAAGTTGTATTTTGATTGAGAGGAAATCTACGATGGTTGCAGATCTGGCAATCTATACTGTGGTGCATCAACCTCGTCGTTTAAAGCTCCCGGCACAACCTATACCAAGAGGGGCCTCAATACCTGAGATTCTATCGGCTTTTCACTATCCTTGCTGCATCAAGCCGAAAAATGGGATCCTGTTTTATTCGATCTTTTTCGTGAATTGGTTGCCGAAGAAAATGTGGAAATCGTAGGCGTCGAGCCCTACCATAGTTTTTTGTTCTTGCTTGATCTACCGACGTTCGTGATGCGCATGCGCTGGATGGCCGATGAGTTAGAGCGTATTTTTGGTAAACGACCTACAGTGACTGATACCACAGAAATGTGCATGTCCGTAACGCTTTACGATGCCCTTGATGCGGCTGGTTTTAACGGAGCGCTCATGGATGGGCGTGATTGGGTGTTGGAGTGGCGCGAACGAACGCATCTCTATACATACAGTGACGAAAGACCATACCCAGTTGGTATTCAAACTCCTCGTTCTCTCATTGGTAGCAGGCAGTCATCAAAGCGGCTCGCAGCACAAAGCGATCGAGAGCAGGGGACGTATCTTCTGACGCGGCACACCGAATTAAGCGATGATGTTGGGTATCGTTTCTCCAATCGTGACTGGTCCAGATATCCGCTCTATGCAGATACGTATGCCGACTGGATAGCAAATACCGGGGGCGATTTCGTCTTCCTGGGTTGGGATTTTGAGACGTTTGGGGAACATCACCGTGTGGATAGTGGTATCTTTGATTTTATGCGAGCTTTGCCAGAGGAACTTGCTAAAAGAGGTGTGGCTTTTCAAAAGCCAGGTGAGTTAATCGAACACTACGGTAAATCTGGTTGCGCTTATCATCTCCCATTGCCTATCCATCCGACAACGTGGGCAGGGGAGGGTGGTATGGAGTTTTTCCTAGGTAATGATGCACAGAGAACTATCTTTCAACTGATGGGTCAGGTTTACGGCATCGCAAAGCTGACTGAAAATCCTGATTTGCTTGATCTTGCTATATGGTTAGCACAGTCTGATAACTTGCACCTGATTCAGTGGTTTGGGCGGAGCGGACCCGAAGCTGAAGTTTCCTCGTACTTTACTCCTGATGAATGGTGGCCGCTTGGTTCGAACGGTATTATCTATGAACAGCAGCAGGTCTATATCAACGCGATTTATGCTATAGAGCCGTATCTGCCTGCTCGTTTGATACGCCAGGCTAGACATAAGAGTGGAAACAAAGTGCCTCGTCGCAAAAGCGAAGGGACTGCACCAGATTCAGGTTATGTAGAAAGACATATACAGTTGACATAAAGGAAAAGGCTATGAGTAACCAAACGAGCCATCCCTGTGACGAGCTTTTAAAGCAGTGGCAGGCGAAGCGTGAAGCGGCAAATTTTTACTTTACAGCCCTGCTTCGCTTAAATCCAGATACATCCGAAGCACTTCAACGACGACAGGAATTAAACGACAAGGTGTTCGAGAGCCTCCTGTCATGGAAACACATCGATGATCAGCTACAGAGCTGTTATCAAGAATATGGTGAAAGAAATTAATTGAGCACAGAACCATTTAGAATAGATGTACACCATCATATATTGCCACCTGACTACCTATCGGCTCTAGCCAGTGTGGGTATAACCAGTAGTGGAGGAAGGCCAATCCCAGAATGGGATCTTCAAAATACTCTGGCGCTGATGGATCGTCATGCGATTGCAACTGCAATCACCTCCATCTCAGAGCCAGGAATCTTTTTTGGAGATGAGGCGTTCAGACGAGATTTAGCACGTCGTTGTAACGAATTTTCTGCCCAGCTCATACAGGAATACCCTCAGAGATTTGGGGCCTTTGCGATTCTGCCTCTTCCTGATATTGACGCAGCCTTGCGTGAGCTAGAATACGCCTTGGATACTTTAAAATTGGATGGCGTTGTTCTTCTCTCAAGTGTGGATGGCAGGTATCCAGGAGATCCTCTTTTTGATGAGTTGTTCACCGAACTAAACCGGCGTAAAGCTGTCGTCTTTTTACATCCCACTGTTCCTGCAATCAATAGCGAACTCAAGCTCGATTTACCCCCTTTTCTGATTGAGTTTGTCTTTGACACGACACGAGCAGTCACAAATCTTATCTACAGTGGCACGCTCGAACGCTGCCCCGATATACGTTTTATTGTAGCGCATGCCGGTGGCACAGTTCCGTTCCTGGCATACAGGATTTCAATGGGACAGATTATGCTGCCTGGCGCTCCTGAAGGAGCCTTGACCTATCTCAAGCAGCTCTATTACGATACTGCATTATCTGTCAATCCTATTGCCCTACGATCACTCCAAGAATTGGTCGACTCTCCAAATATCCTCTTTGGTAGCGATACCCCATTTGCTCCGGAGCTGGCTCTATTTTTGTTCGTGCAAGGCATTCAGAACTTTGATGGTTTTGATGAGCAAGCGCGAAAAGCGGTCGAACGAGAAAGCGCACTGGACTTGTTCCCTCGCTTCAAGTAGGAAAAGAAGGAACGAGTTTAAGAACAAGTTAAGAATTTGGGTATTTCATCCTAAACTTCACCTATTATGCCCAAAAAATTGACGGGCTTCAGTCTAGTCAGGTAGACTCACCAAAAGTATCGATTAGGATACTCAAGGGACTCCAAACGTGGATGCAAGTTTTAGTGTGATATCGCGAAGCAGCAGATATCCTTAGTATGAGGTAAGATATGCAGCATTTCAGCCCTTTTCCATCATATCAACAGCATCATACTGTTGATATGATGGAAGAAGAGCACATAATCAACGATGTATTTGTTCCTCAATCCTTTCAGACAACATCACCATATATTATTTCTGGACAAATTCCTAGAACCACAACCCGACCACTTACAAAGATTTCAGGCGTTACTCCCATCAATACAGCTGGACTTTCACTCACTAAAGCTCTGCAGGCAACAATGAGCTCTCCTATGAGCGGACGAACGATCGTTATCCCGGGTTCCAGAAAACAGAAGAGCATACACCGGGACACCGCACATTCTACCATGCGTTTAAGCTCACGCTTGCGCCATTGCATCATTCTCGCCGTAATCTTGCTGGTGATACTTGTCACTTTAGCCTCGTTGTCTCCTTTGTCGAAGGGACAGATTAAAATATCTGTATTTCCATCTATAGGTAACTGGGTACAAGCACAGCAACTTAACTGGGAGATTCAGGCACATGAAAAAGCTTTGTCGCAGCAAGGATCTGTCTTGAATAACCCTGTTTTACCACCAATGGCGTTACCTAAAAGCCAATATGTTGCTATTGCCCAACAAGATGCTGTCGCCGTGGGAATCCCACCCGACTATTTTGTGCGACAAATACAGCAGGAAAGTGGCTTTAATCCTAATGCGGTTTCGCCTGCGGGTGCTATCGGCATCGCGCAGTTCTTGCCGAGTACAGCAGCTGGGCTGGGTATTAATCCATTGGATCCTATACAGGCGCTCCAGGGAGCAGCTAGATTGATGGCAAACTATGCGCATAATTATGGGGGAGATTATGCAAAAGCTCTCGCTGCCTATAATGGAGGTTCAGGTAATGTTCAATCTGCTATCAACAATTGCGGTGCTAATTGGCTGAATTGTTTGCCTGGCGAGACTCGTCACTACATTTACGTTATTATGGGGATTTAAGTGCAATAGATTCAAGAACCTGAAAGAAAGCGACTATCATAGTCGTTTTCTTTCAGGTCTTTTATTGCTTGACATTCACTTTTGCTCCAACATACAATTTAGTACAAGCTGGTCATTGCAGCCTTGAATCGGCACACGGTGGGTGGAAGTCTGGAGATTGCGCTGGTCTTGATATACGCATCGCCTGAAGAAATGCTGGCAAGGTGGGTCTGTCTGAAATCAGCTTAGGCGTACTTCCTGGGACGGGTCGCACCCAGCGTCTGGCACGGGCGCTGCCCAAGAATAAGGCGATTGAGTACATGACCGAAGGTAAGCTGATGAGCTTTGAAGAGGCGCTCGAACCCGGGCTGATCAACTACATCTATGAGCCGGAGCACTACTGGGACGAGGTGCTGCAGTATGCGTGCCAGTTCTGTCATCTGAACAGGGCATCCAGGACGATGAGGCGCATCAAACGTGCGGTGCAATCGGGGGCCGAAGTGGCATTCTCTGAAGCCCTGTCCATCGAACGAGAGTTGCAGCAACTCTGCTTTCAAAGTGACGATGCCAAAGAAGGTCTCGCTGCCTATAATGAGAAACGGAAAGGAAGTTTCTCGGGCAGGTAGATATACAGGTATATTTCGTGTTGCTGCAATGTAATGGCGCATTTATTGCGCCTATTATATCTGTTGGATTACAAGTTAAGGATGTGAAAAAATGCGTATCAAAGTGATTCTTGAGACAAGCGATGATGGAGGCTATACTGTATACGTACCATCGTTGCCAGGCTGTATAAGCGAAGGAGAAACAGCCGAGGATGCTCTGACAAACATTAAAGAAGCCATTGAGCTTTATCTCGAGCCTGTCGAGGATGATTGGGTTTTAAATGAGGATGCAATCTAACTATTGCATACATTTGATAGCTTACAAGAGTTAAGATATGTCCGACGTACGTATTCGTCTCCATAATGGCTTCTTCTGGCTGATTCTTGATCGCCCTCCGCTTAATATTCTCTCAATCGAAATGCTGGATCAACTAACAACAGCTATGCATGATGCAATAGTGCATCCTCCTCGTTTAATCATCATTACAGGTGCTGGAGACCGGGCATTCTGTGCAGGTGTAGACGTTCGTGATCATCTCGATGGACGCGAAAAAGAAATGTTGCGTGCTGTATATAATAACTACGCTGCATTTGAGAAACTACGTTCACATAATATTCCTACAGTAGCTCTGGTAAAAGGGCATGCGCTCGGTGGAGGCTGTGAATTGGCCGCACTCTGTGATACTGTCATTGCCCACGAAGATGCAACCTTCGGCCTGCCAGAAATCTCTTTAGGAGTATTTCCTCCGATTGCTGCGGTTTATTTTCCCTCACTGATAGGATACAATGCCACATTGCGATTGATGCTGACCGGCGAAACTATTCAAGCTAAAGAAGCTTTGCGTTTAGGTCTTGCCCATCAAGTTCTTTCCTCACGCCACTTTCTATCTGATGCAGAAGAATTGCTGACGATGCTGGCTACAAGTAAGCAGGTATGACTACTTTTCCCCCATTCCCGTTTATTGAAGTTAGATGATTCTATCTGGGAACTTTATGACACGATGGAACGTCTTGACACTAGATGCTCTCATTGACTCAATTCTTTTGAAAAAAGCATTCGAGCGAAGAGGATAAGGAGAAACGAACATGTGTATGGTTCAGATTGATAGACGAAAATCACTCTGGCTGATAATTTCACTGGCTACAGCACTCGCTTTCATACTAACGGCTTGTGGCACAAACTCTGGGTCAAGTTCAACCTCAACTGGAACTACCCCTGTGCCAATTTCCACGAGCACGCCTAATTCGTATGGTTGCCCTAGCAATGCGGTGGTTGGCACTACTTCGACACCGGCCAACATAGTGCTGAAGATGCCTAATAGTAACACGACCGTCGTTGCTCATCATGGTGATGTGATCGAGATTCAACTTCCTTTTGGCCAGGTATGGAATGGCCCTACCACTTCGCAAGGAGTGCTGCAACTACAAACACCCTATGGTTATGCTTCGCAAACTACAAATTCCTGTATATGGCGGTTTACTGCTCAAGGAGCTGGTTCTACCCAACTGAACTTTTATGGCAAGGCTATCTGTAAAAAGGGTCAAATGTGTCCACAATACGTGGTCAGTGTTCCGTTCAGTATTCATGTGAACTGAGTGAGGCTTAAGCCTTAATTTTCTCGTTTTTGGGATCGTAGAGAGGCTCTTTCATAACAGTTGCTCCATAGCATACCCCGAATAACTGCAACTCGACCCGAGTTCCGGGTATGGCATATTCCAGCGGTAAATAGCCATATACAATGCTTTGTCTCACGGTATAGCCATATCCAGCGCTCGTAACAAAGCCAAGCACGCGCTCACCATCCAGCAAGGGTTCGCCTCCTAAGGCCACAGCAGCTGGATCGTCTATGATAAGGCAACACAATTTACGAGTGACGCCCTGTGCTTTGATACGCTCTAGAGCTTGCCGACCGAGGAAAACGCCTTTTTGAAGTTTGACTGCAAAGCCAAGACCAGCTTCAAAGGGGTTATATTCCGAATGAATATCTGCACTCCAATAGCGATATCCCTTCTCAAGACGCAGCGACTCAATAGCTCTATAGCCTGCCGCCAGCATGCCCAGGGGTTGCCCTGCCTCCCAGAGGGTATCCCATAACTTGAGGCCGTATTCCATTGGGGCATAGATTTCCCAGCCAAGCTCACCCACGTACGTTACACGCAGCGCCAGTACCGGAATATTGCCAATTGTCACATTTTGCGCAGTCAGGTAAGGAAACGCTTCGTTCGAGAAATCGTCCTCACTTACCTGCTGCATCAGATGACGCGCTTCGGGTCCCCATACGCCGATACAGCAACGACTGGATGTGATGTCATTCACGTATACCGAGCCATCGCCGGGCATGTGGCTACGAATCCAGGAGAGGTCATGATTGCCAAAGGCGGTGCCAGTAATAATCTGGAAGCGATCGGCAGCCAGGCGAGTTACGGTCAGGTCGCATTCGATACCACCATGCTTATTTGGCATTTGAGTATAGGTGATGGCGCCTACAGGTTGATCCATCTGATTATCAGTAATATACTGCAAAAAGGCCAGTGAGCCAGGACCAATTACTTCTATCTTGCTGAAAGAAGTTTCATCAAACATTGCCACGCGTTCTCGTGTGGCCCGGTGTTCAGCGCCAATTGCGGGTGACCAGTAACGACTGGCCCAACTATATGGCTCAGGCCATCCCTGCCCTTCGGCCAGTCGTTCGTTCGAGGCGAACCAGTTAGGGCGCTCCCAGCCAGCTTTCTCACCAAAAACGGCATCGAGTTCTTCGAGACGATTATACACAGGACTGATACGCAATTTACGCGCGCTGCTGCGTTCCCGCATGGGGTAACTAATGTCGTAGTATGTGCTGTAGATTTCGTTGACTCGTGTGGAGATGTAACGACGGCTTGCAGTATATGCACCAAATCGACGAATATCCATTTCCCATAGATCCAGACTAGGTTCACCGTCGATAATCCACTCTGCCATCATCTTGCCAACACCACCAGCACCTGAAACGCCATGCGCACAGAAGCCGCAGGCGGCCCAGAAGCCTTGTACATCCGGCGACTCACCAAGGATAAACTCACCATCAGGAGTGAACGACTCTAACCCATTCACTTGCTTCATAAGTTCGACTCCTCGTAGGGAGGGGATTCGTTTGATACATCCCTGCATCAAGCTCTCAAAGCGTGGTGGGTCGAAGCTTTGCACGGTGGGATTAGAGTTATCGGGAATGGCATCAACATCAAAGGCAGCAGGATCATGTTCATAACCACCAAGCACTAAAGTGTTACCATCCTGCCTGAAATATACCAGCTTATCGGGGTCTCGCAAATTAGGAATGTTGATATCTCCTGAGAGTTGGGGTAGGGGAGCAGTCTGTGCATATTGATGTTGCATGGGAATGAGCGGGATAGATATCCCAACCATTCGTCCAATCCGTGGTGACCAGATGCCAGCGGCTACGACCACAATTTCTGTGCGAATACGACCTTGAGAGGTGTTGATGGCTGTCACATGATCATTTACAATTTCGATGCCTGTGACACGTGTATTGGAGTAGAACGTTGCGCCATGTTGTTGTGCGATAGTTGCCAGGGCCTCAGCCAGGATAGGAGCTTTAGCTGAACCATCGTTGGGCAGAAACAAGGCACCTTCGACTCCCTCCAGACTCATCATAGGAAACATGCGTTTTGCTTCACTGGCGCTGATGAGTTCAGCTTCTAGTCCTGCACTTCTCGAAAAGCCCACCTGTCTTTTAAGTTCCTCCATGCGTTCTTTCGATGAAGCCAGACGCAGACTTCCAACTGCAAAATAGCCAGGGTTGCCATTCACCTGTAGCTGTTTGTACAACGCTATGCTATAGACTAGCATCTTTGTCAGGCTGATAGATGATCGCAGTTGACCAACAAGGCCGGGTGCATGTGAAGTTGTACCACTGATTACTGATCCCTGCTCGAGGACAACTATGTCACGCCACCCTCGTTCAGCTAGATGGTAAGCGATGCTGGAACCGGCTATGCCACTACCTATGATGACAACTCTAGCTTGATCGTGCATTAACAAAGTCTCCTATGTTTTTACTGCCTGGAGCCATTGTTCAAAAGGCGCTGTTTGAACATTGTGTAAAAAGCGATTCAGGTGATGATGAGCGTACTCTTTATAATCAAAGTCGAGGTCTGAGATACCCATTTGTAAAAATCCCCAAAACGACTCGCGCAAATCGGAACCGAGTCGCATCAGATGAAGATGCGCCAGGCTGGCTGGGTGTACTTCTCCAAAATAGTTTAGTAACAGTAGCGTACACTGTTCTTCGTTCAATGATTGATTTACTGCGAAGTTCCCAAGATCAAAGAAGAGGTCACCCATGCCTGCATACTCCCAATCAAGAATGCGGATAGAGTGATTGTCATCGATGAAATTGCTGGCGAGCAGGTCATTGTGGCAAGGTCTGATGTATGTTGTGCCAGTGGTGGCAAGTGCTTGCTCCATTTGATCCATCAAGGCAAAAACCTGAGGGAGCGTTTCAGGGAAGGCAACATCATGTTCGATTGCCAGTGTATGATAGCTTCGCACTGTTTCAAATGGAGAGAAAGTGCCTGGGAAAGCTGGCCCGGCATGATAACATTTCATTGAAGCGACGATACGGGGTAACATTTCATGTTGTGCTGCGATTTCGGGAGTTATAGCTGTGCCATCGATGAAACGTGTGACAAGCACGTCTTCGGCAGGAAGAAAGTGAATTACCTCTGCTCCCACGCCAACCTGAGCAGCAATTGCTGTGCAAATACTTTCGCGGCCACGATCGATACCGAGCAGGTGGGTGCCCTTCCCTCCAATGCGTAACACGAAGGTTTCTCCACCAATATCAACCCGATAATTCTGATTGGTAATACCACCAATCAAGGGAGCCACTCTTGCATCGGCAGCGTTCCAACCTGGAACCCGGTTCAGGATGTGCTCAATGTGCTGATCCATCTCTCATGCGCTCCTTGCTTTTAACTGAGCATACATCCTGATTCAAGCTGAGTCAAGAAATATTTTGTATATATTCATATTTTGGAATGTAGCCCTGTACAACCCAATAATTTTATGGTATAGGATTCATTGTCACACTTTGTGAGAGTTACCAGGGAGTGCGTTTTTCTCTTTAACAGAGAAGAGGATAGCTTGTCTCAACCACTTGTAGGTATCATTGCCAATCCTGCTTCTGGTCGTGATATACGGCGCCTCGTTGCCTATGGCACGGTATTTGATAATAATGAGAAAATGGCGATTGTACGCCGCGTTCTCCTGGGTCTCGAAGCCGTGGGCATTACGCAGGTGGCTTATATGCCTGAACGCGAGTTCGGTATCTTACCTCGCGCCATCGATGGGCTAACTGGACGCCAGCAAGGTTTTACTCTCCTAGCATTTCCACTCTCAATGCCAGTATTGGCAACTAGCGCAGATTCCACATGCGCTGCTCAAATGCTCGCTTCCATGGGTGCAGGTTGCATCATCACACTGGGGGGAGATGGAACAAACCGCGCTGTTGCTAGAGGATGTGGCAGTGTTCCTCTCGTGCCGATTTCAACGGGCACTAACAATGTTTTCCCGGCATTCCTGGAGGGTACGATTGCGGGAATGGCTGCTGGTTTGGTTGCTAGAGGTCATGCAGGTAGGAATGCAGTGCGCCGCGCACCCCGACTGGCAGTGCTGGTCAACGGTGAGGAGGTAGAGAGTGCTCTGGTGGATGTGGTAAATTCCTCAATGCCTTTTGTGGGATCGCGAGCTATCTGGGATCTTTCAACCGTGAGTGAAGTTGTGCTTTCGCAAGTGGTGCCTGCCAGGATTGGCATGTCAGGGCTTGGTGGTGCATTGTTAGATGGATCTTCAAAAGGTGTGGAACGACCAGGAATGCATATTCGATTGGGACCCGGTGGATCTCAGGTTCTAGTTGCTCTGGCACCTGGACTTATTGAGTGGGTAGATGTGACCGAATACCAGAGACTGGCAATGAATGATGTAGTACGTTTCCTGCCTGGCACAGGAACAGTTGCGCTTGATGGCGAACGCGAAATCGAACTTTCTCCCAAGTCAGTGGTAGAAGTTCAACTATGTGCTGATGGTCCGTTTGTCGTGAATGTCTCCGCTGCTCTTGAAGGAGCAGCATCAGGGGGTTACCTGCATCGTTAGCAGGTCGACACATATTTGGATACCTCTAAGAAAGAGGTATCTCATTCAACAGTCAGGAGGTTTGCAGCTATGGTAACAAAAGAGGGTAGTGTAAGTGCGCAAACAATGGATAAGTCTCTCTTGCTTCGTATGTATGAGCAGATGCAGACAATCCGTGCGTTTGAAGAACGCGCTGGCAAGGAGTTTGCTTCGGGTAAAGTTCCTGGATTTGTGCACCTGTACGCAGGTGAAGAAGCGGTCGCAGTTGGTGTTTGCTCCCACTTGACAGATGATGACTATATTACCAGCCATCACCGTGGCCATGGCCATTGTATTGCCAAAGGTGTAAGCATACGCGAAATGGTGGCTGAATTGCTGGGTCGTGAAGCAGGGGCTTGCCGTGGCAAAGGTGGCTCAATGCATATCGCGGATGTCAACAAAGGCATGCTTGGTGCCAATGGTATTGTGGGTGGTGGTTTCCCTCTCGCAGCCGGGGCCGGACTTACCGCCAAATTCAATGGCAAGGGCCAGGTAGCAGTCTGTTTCTTTGGTGATGGTGCTGGCAATCAGGGTACCTTCCATGAAGGACTGAATCTTGCCGGTATCTGGAAGCTTCCAGTAATATTTGTTGCCGAAAACAATGGTTATGCTGAATCCACGCCAGTTAGCTATCACATGAGCTGTCGTGATATTGCCGATAGGGCGGCAGGCTATAATATGCCAGGTGTCACTGTTGATGGACTGGATGTCTTTGCGGTTTATGAGGCTGCTGGTGAGGCCATTGCACGCGCAAGGCGTGGTGAAGGTCCCAGTTTGATCGAATGTAAGACGTATCGTTACTATGGGCACTTCGAGGGTGATGCAATATTGTATCGTACGAAAGAAGAGGAAGAGTCTTATCGCGCTCGAGATCCGATCACTGCGATGCGTCGTGCTCTCGTTGATCGCGGCATAGCTGAAGACGCAGAACTGGATGCAATCGACAAAAAGATTCATGATTC
>WNFW01002341.1_pt1 | contig 13969 bp, 14 predicted proteins | sample 5400131 | NCBI WGS metagenome assembly WNFW01 (sample SAMN13153362, study PRJNA577476) | soil metagenome | isolation source: 20 cm soil or saprolite under grassland replicate 1 | place: USA:California | collected 2016-06-15 | reverse complement strand
CTCAACCTCAACATGAGATTCGGTCCTGACGCCGTTTCTTACCCGTGAGAGAGGGGAAGCGAATGCCGGCCCGTTCAGCCCCAGCGTATTCGGCTCAGCGACAGCAGCGCGAGCTTGCGGATCTCCAGCTCGTCGTCCGGGCCCGTAACGGCGACCAGGTTGCCCTCGACGCGCTGATCCGCCGCTACACGGGCTTCGTCCGTCTGAAGGCGAGCTCGTACTTCCTCGCCGGTGGCGATTCCGAGGACCTGATCCAGGAGGGCCTGATCGGCCTCTACAAGGCGGTGCGCGACTTCCGGCACGACAAGGAGACCTCGTTCCGAAGCTTCGCCGAGCTCTGCGTGACGCGCCAGATCATCACGGCGATCAAGACCGCTACGCGCTTCAAGCACTCGCCGCTGAACACGTACATCTCCTTCTCGAACACGCCGGCGGGCCAGGACTCCGATTCGGACGTGACCCTCGGCGATGCGCTCCCCGGCCCGACCGTCGACGACCCCTCGATCTGCGTGATCTCGACCGAGGAGCTGCAGAGCCTCGTGTTCTCGCTCGGCACCGGCCTCTCGAAGCTCGAGGCCGATGCCCTGAAGCTCTACCTCGAGGGCTCCTCCTACGAGGAGATGGCGGAGGAACTCGGCTGCGACACCAAGACGATCGACAACGCGCTGCAGCGGGTCAAGCGAAAGGTGCTCCAGCACCAACAAGCGCGCCAGGTCCTGCAGTAGCGGGGTAATCTGGCCGCGCGTTGGACGCGGCGATTAGTCAGGACGAGCTGCAGCTCGCGGCCCGTAATCACGGCCTGCCGCTCGAGGCCCTGCGTTATCCGATCACGCCGGCAGGTCTCCACTACCTCCTGATCCACTACGACATCCCGGACGTGGATGCCGACCAGTGGGCTCTGAGCGTCGGCGGGCGGGTGGCGAAGCCGCTGAAGCTGTTGCTCGGAGATCTCCGCGAGCGACCCGCGCAGGAACTGACGGCGACGATGGAGTGCGCCGGTAACGGCCGGGCGCTGCTTGCCCCGCACGTCGTCAGCCAGCCGTGGCTGCTCGAGGCCGTCGGAAGCTGGACGGGTGTGTCACTGAGGGCGATCCTCGAGGAGACCGAGCCGCTCGACGATGCGGTCGAGGTCGTCTTCACCGGGCTCGACCGCGGCTTCGAGAAAGGCGTCGAGCAGAGCTATCAGCGCAGCCTCGAGCTCGACGTCGCCCTCGGGGACGACGTCCTGCTCGCATACGAGATGAACGGTGCGCCGCTCCTGCCGCAGCACGGATTCCCGCTCCGCCTGCTCGTCCCGGGCTGGTACGGGATGACGAACGTGAAGTGGCTGACCGCGATCACGGTCGTCGACGAGCCGTTTCAGGGCTACCAGCACACGGCGGCCTACCGATACCGCGACAACGAGGAGGACGAGGGAACTCCGGTCACCCGCATGCAGCCGCGTGCGCTGATGGTGCCGCCCGGGATCCCGGACTTCAACACACGTGCGCGGACCGTGCCGGCCGGCCCGTGCCTGCTACAGGGACGGGCCTGGTCGGGCTGGGCGCCGGTGACGCGTGTCGAGGTCAGCGCCGACGGCGGCGAGACCTGGAGCGACGCGGAGCTGGAGCCCCTTGAGTCACGCTGGGGCTGGCGCGGCTGGCGCTTCGAGTGGGCGGCCGACGAGCCTGGAGACTACGTCCTCTGCTGCCGCGCCCGCGACGAGGCGGGCAACGTCCAGCCGGATGAGGCGGACTGGAACATCGGCGGCTATTCGAACAACTCGCCGCAGCGGGTGTCCGTGACGGTCCAAACGGTGGGTTAACCCGCGACTCGCGCGTTCAGAGGCTGGATATCGACGCGCCCGATTTCGTATTCACGTGCGAGCCGGATGAACCTGCGCTGGTTGTTGCGTGGCGGGTGAACGCGGAGTGACCCTTTCGTGCGAACCTGCGCGTGCTGAATCGGCACCAAGTAGACGCCGGAGGTCTCAGGGCAGTAGACCGCGAAATAGTCGATCTCACCGATGTAGTCGCGTTGCGCCATTCGCGGATTGGCGTGGTGCGCGTAGTTGCTGCACGCATTCCACCTGACGGCCCCCTCACGAAGTCGACCCGTTTTGCATTGGACCCGAGCGAGCGAGTGGCCATCATCGATGACGAGGTCATAGCGCGTGTTCTCGCCAAACGGCAGAGCGACACCGAAACTAGCGTCCTGTAGAGCGATCATGACTGCGAGCGCCGTCCGGTCGCCTTTCGTCTTCGGATGTTCGATCACGTCTGAAGAGTGGCATTGGTATCGGCTGGGCCGTGTCCTAAACAGACAACGGAACTTCGCCTACCATGAAGGCGTGCCGGAGTAGCTCAGTTGGTAGAGCAACGGTTTTGTAAACCGTGGGTCGTCGGTTCGAGTCCGGCCTCCGGCTCCTCTTCCGCCATTTGACGCCGCGATATCCATCTGATATCTAGATATCGTGCGAATCGGAGCTCCTGTAGAAGCAGTCACGAACGCGACCGAGCCGGTCGTGGGCTGGAAGATCTGGCGCGTCGAGCACAGCGAGGAACGGACACGACTGCGCAGCGTCCTCTACGGCAGCCTCTGGCCGCCGGGCCGACCGGCCGTCGCGGACTGCAAGAAGCTCTATCGCGCGCGACACGAAGCGCCCGACCCGCTGTGCGAGTGCGGAATCCATGTCGCGAAGTCGCTCGAGCAGTGGCGCCACTATCTCGCCGTCGGCGGCGACCGGGTCTTTGGCCGCGCGCTCCTCTGGGGCGACCGCCTCGAAGGTGAGCTCGGCTGGCGCGCGGCGACCGCCTATCCACTCGCGCTCTACGTTCCGGCAACGCTCGCCGACGCGGAAGCGGTCGCTGCCGGTCTGGCGGTCTACGGCGTCCCTGTCGAGATCGCCGGCGTGCCGGCGACTGTCCACGAGCCGGTCGCGGCATGAGCCCGTACGTGCCAACCGTGATCGAGCAGACCAGCCGGGGAGAGCGGGCTTTCGACATCTACTCCCGCCTGCTCGACGAGCGGATCGTCTTCGTCGGCTCGGCAGTCGACGACCAGGTCGCGAACGTCGTCAACGCCCAGCTTCTTCACCTCGAGGCGGAGGATCCGGAAAAGGACATCTCGCTCTACATCAATTCACCCGGTGGCGACGTCTATTCGGGTCTGGCGATCTACGACACGATGCAGTTCGTCAGGCCAGAGGTGCGCACGATGTGCGTGGGAATCGCGATGTCGATCGGCGCGGTCCTGCTCGCCGGCGGGGCAAAGGGGAAACGCAGCTCGCTCCCGAACGGGAAGATCCTGATCCACCAGTTATGGACGCCGGGCTTCGGCGGGCAGGCCTCCGATGTCGAGATCCGCGCTCGCGAGGCGATCGGCATGAAGCGCCGCCTGGAGGAGATTCTGGCCGAGCAGACAGGTCAGTCGCTCGAGCGGATCGCCCGTGACACCGAGCGCGACAACTTCATGACGCCGCGCGAGGCGCTCGAGTACGGCCTGATCGACGAAGTCGTCGAACGGCGCTAGACCAAGCCTTCGATCAGGCTTGCTGCCTTGACCGTGCCGGGGTCGGCCTGGAGCCTCGCTGAGATGCCGCTCAGGCGGCCGGGCAGCATCGGGTCGGCAAGCAACGTCTCGATCGCTTCGATCAGCTCAGCGGGCTCATGCTCGTAGGTATCGAGTCGTCGGCCAAGTCCCAACTCTTGCATTCGCTGAGCGTTGTCGTGCTGGTCCCAGAAGAGCGGCAGGACGACCATCGGCTTCCCAAAGTGCAGCGACTCCGTAACGGTGTTATTGCCGCCGTGCGTGATCACGACATCGACCTCGGGCAGGATCGCCGGCTGGGGCAGGAACTCCTCGCCGCTCATGTTCGGGGCCAAGCGAAGCTCTTCGTGCTGCGGCCCCATGCTGACAATGACGAAGTAATCCGTCTGTCCGAGAGAGTCGATCAGCTTCTGCATGAGGCCGACGTCAGCCGAGCCAAGGCTCCCGAGGCTGAGGTAGACGATCGGCTGGCGGTGCGGAGAGAGGCCGGAGACCGAGTCGGGCTCTCGGACGCATGATCCGAGCCGTTGCCACGTCTTAGCGACAGGTACGGAGCGTTCGTAGTCGGCCTCCGGCGGATAGAGGTAGAGGTTGAGAAACGGGGACTCGTGGATGAACTCGCCGGCGGGCAGTGCCGGAGCGCCGCGCTCGAGGCAGAACTCGCTGAGCTCCTGCTGGAGCGGCTCGTGGAGCTCGCGGGAGCGCGCACGGAACTCGTTCCACCCCGACCGATCGCCGGTTGAATAACCGGAAAACGTCGGCGGGAGCGCCGGGTCTTTCAACTCGAGCGGGTTGCAGGAGACGATCCGCACCCACGGCACACCGGCGGCCACCACGGCCGGGAAGCCGACGACGTTGTCCTCGACGATCACGTTGGGCCGGAGCTCCCCGAAGAGCTCTCGCAGGCGGTCGTCGACATAGCGCGCGCCGTCGACCAGTTCCTGCCAGACGGGCAGCACAAAGCCCTCGAGCTGCTCGATCGTCGGCTTTCTGAACTCGGGCGACGTGTCGCGGACGAAGTCCTTCCAGAACTGCCCCGGCACCTCTTCGACCTCCGCCGGCGGCTTGAGTCGCATCAAGGCTTCCTCGAACCCTTGGGCTTCGAGCGTGCCCGCGAATGACTCCTCGACCACGAACACGACCCGGGCTCCGCGGGCCTCAAGGACCTGCCCGATGCCGACGCAGTTGTTCGTCGGACCGTAGGCGCCCTCCGGGAAGAAGACGATGGTCGGCCGGTCGCTCAAGCGTTCGACAACGCTTGCTCGAGGTCGGCCCAGAGCTCGTCGACGTCCTCGAGCCCGACGCTCAGGCGGAGCAGGTTCTCCGGCACGCGGTCACCTTCCCAGCGGCTGCGGCTCTCCAGCACCGAGTCGACACCGCCCAGGCTGGTCGCATTCATGATCGTCTTCAGCGACCGTTCGACGCGCGGCGCATTTCCCCGGATGTCGAACGAGAGCATCCCGCCGAAGCCGGGATAACGCACCCGTTCGACCGCTGGATGCCGGCGAAGGCGCTCGGCGAGGTCGGCGGCGGTGGCGGTCTGTCGCTCGACCCTGGGCCGCAGTGTCTTCAGGCTGCGCAGCAGCAGCCAGGCAGAGTCCGGCGTCGCAACGATTCCGGTCCGGCCGCGGAACTCGCGGAGCCGGCCTGCGGCGGCCTCGTCGGCACAAACGACCGCGCCAAGCAGCAGGTCGTGGTGGCCGCCGAGGTACTTCGTGGCGCTGTGGACGACGTAGTCGGCGCCGTGCTCGAGCGGCCGGAGATAGACGGGGGTCGCGGCGGTCGAGTCGACGACGACGCGGCCGGGATGAGCGGTGGCCGCCTCGAGGTCGGGCATTGTCAGGAACGGATTCGAAGGCGCCTCGAGCCAGATGAGGTCGGCGCCGGCCGGCGGCGGGGCGGTCTGGTCGAACTCGACGAACCGCAGGCCCCAGCGCTCGAGTGAGCGGAAAAGCGCGCCGGTCCCGTAGTACGCGCCCTCGGCCAGCGCGATCGTCTGGCCGGGAGCGAGCTCGGCCAGGACGAGCGCGGTAATCGCGCCAGAGCCGGAAGGAAAAAGCAGCGCCTCGCCGCCCTCGAGCTCACCGAGCGCGCGCTCCGCCTCGACCCCCGTCGGATGCGCGTAACGCTGGTAGTAGAAGTCGCCGGGCTCGCCGTCTCGGTACGGCCAGATCGTCGAGCGGTCGAGCGGTTGCACGGACGCCACTCTACGTTCGAGTTTGACGGTGTCCGGCGGTTGTGCGTATTGTCCAGCATCTCAGTCGAGAAACCAGATAGATAAGGAGAAATGAATGAGGCGTATTTCGCTTTCTTTCCTGCCGATCCTAGTACTGGCAGCCGGAATCGTCGTCGGCGCGAGGGCCGCGACGGCTAGCACGACGCTCAGCCTCGTCGCCTACTCCACGCCAAAAGACGCGTACGGGAAGATCATCCCGGCGTTCCAGGCGACCACGGCAGGGAAAAACGTCTCCTTCAATCAGTCCTACGGCGCGTCGGGCGACCAGGCGCGTGCCGTCGCGGCCGGACTCAGCGCCGATATCGTCGCGCTCTCCCTCGAGCCGGACGTCTCGACGCTGGTCAAGAAGGGGATCGTGCCGAGCAACTGGAATCAGAACCCCTACCACGGGATTGTGACCGACTCGGTCGTCGTCTTCGTCGTCCGCGACGGAAACCCGAAGAAAATCCACACCTGGGCCGACCTGGCGAAGAGCGGCGTCCAGGTGATCACCCCCAACCCGTTCACCTCGGGCGGCGCCCGCTGGAATGTGATGGCTGCCTATGGCGCGCAGCGCGCGCAAGGCAAGACTGACAGCCAGGCGATCGCCTACCTCAAGAGGCTGTTCAAGAACGTCTCGGTGCTGCCGAAGAGCGCCCGCGAGGCCACTCAGGTGTTCGCGAGCGGCAAGGGCGACGTGCTGCTGACCTACGAGAACGAGGCGATCTACGCGAACAAGAAGGGCGTGCACACCGAGTACGTGCTGCCCAAGCAGACGATTCTGATCGAGAACCCGGTCGCGCTCACGAAAAGCGGCCTCAAGCACTCGGAGGCCAAGGCTTTCCTGAAGTTCCTCTGGTCGTCGAAGGCGCAGAAGCTCTTCGGAGACGCCGGCTACAGGCCTGTGCTGAAGTCCGTCGCGTCGAGCGCGAAGTACCGTTTCAAGCAGCCGAAGAGCCTCTTCACGATCAACTCCAAGGCGCTCGGACTGCGTGGCTGGAAGTCGGTTCAGTACCGCTTCTTCGATCACAGCAACGGGATCATGGTGAAGGTGATTGGCCACTAGCGCGGCTGTCTCCGTTTCCCGCGCCGGCGCCGTCCTCGGACGCGCCGGCGGCGGCCTCGCGCGCGGAATCGCGATCGGCTACCTGAGCCTGATCGTGCTCGTGCCGCTCGCGGCGCTGGTCTGGAGCTCGCGGTCGGAAGGAATGGACACGTTCTGGCAGGAGGTCACTAAACCGCAGGCCTTGTCTGCGCTGAAGCTGACCCTCGGCGTCTCCTTCCTTGTCGCAGCCTTCAACGCGCTCACGGGCACGGCGATCGCCTGGGTGCTCGTGCGCGACTCCTTTCCGGGAAAGGGGTTCTTTAACTCCGTCATCGACCTTCCGTTCGCGCTGCCGACGATCGTGGCCGGGCTCGTCCTGCTCGAGCTCTACGGGCCGAACAGCCCGTTCGGCGTCGACGTGGCCTTCCAGCGGGCAGGGCTCGTCCTCGCGCTCCTCTTCGTGACGCTGCCGTTCGTCGTGCGGGCCGTGCAGCCCGTGCTGCTCGAGCTCGATCGGGAGATGGAAGAGGCGGCCGAGTCGCTCGGCGCCCGGCGACTCGCGGTCTTTCGCCGGATCGTCTTCCCGAATCTGCTGCCTGCGGTTCTCTCCGGCGTCGCGCTGGCGTTTGCCCGCGCCGTCGGTGAATTCGGATCGGTCGTGTTGATCTCGGGAAACATCCCTTTCAAGACGGAGGTGTCCTCCGTCTACATCGCCGGCCAGATCGAGTCGGATAACCCGACCGGCGCCGCTGCTGTCTCCGTGGTCCTGCTTCTGATCTCTCTCGCGGTGCTGCTCGCGATCGGCGCCTTCCGGCACTGGAGAACCCGTCATGACCGCTAAGTACGCACTGCGCTTCGGCGCCCTCAGCTATCTCGCGTTGCTCCTGCTCCTCCCGGTGGGCCTCGTCTTCTACCGGACCTTCGAGCACGGCTTCCACCCGGCCTGGGCGGCGGTGACGAATCCACAGGCACTGCACGCACTCTGGCTGACGCTGATCATCGCGGCGATCGCGGTTCCCCTGAACACGCTCTTCGGCGTCGTGCTCGCGATCGCGCTCGTCCGGCACCGCTTCCCGGGGCGCGGGCTCCTGAACGCGGTCGTCGACCTGCCGCTCGCCTTGTCGCCGGTCGTCGTCGGGTTTTCGCTCTACCTTCTCTACGGCACCGGCGGTTGGCTTGGTGGCCTCGCGGGGCACGGGATCAAGATCCTCTTCGCGCTCCCCGGGATGATCCTCGCGACGATCTTCGTCTCGCTGCCGTTCGTCGTTCGTGAGGTCGTGCCCGTCCTACGGGAGATCGGTACGGATCAGGAGCAGGCCGCCGAGACGCTCGGCGCGGCCCCGTTCACCACCTTTCGGCGGATCACCCTGCCCGCGATCCGCTGGGCGGTCTGTTACGGCGTCGTGCTGACGACCGCGCGCGCGATCGGCGAGTTCGGCGCCGTCAGCATCGTCTCGGGACGGATCGAGGGCAAGACCGAGACGCTGCCGCTCTACGTACAGTCTCAGTTCGAAGGCTTCAACACGACAGGTGCGTTCGCCGCGTGCGTCGTGCTGGCGCTGATCGCGCTCGCTACCGTTCTGGCGATGCGGATGTTCCGACCCAGAGAGGGAGCAGGCTGATGGGCATCACGGTCGTCGAGGTGACCAAGAAGTTCGGAGACTTCGTCGCGCTCGACGACGTCTCCGTTGCGATTCCCGAGGGCTCGCTGACTGCGCTCCTCGGCCCGAGCGGCAGCGGCAAGTCGACGCTGCTGCGCGTGATCGCGGGCCTCGAGGAGCCCGATGGTGGTCAGGTCCTGCTCGGCGACGACGACGTCACTCACCAGCCGGCGCGGGCGCGCGGGGTCGGGATGGTCTTCCAGCACTACGCGGCCTTCAAGCACATGACGGTCTGGGAGAACGTGGCCTTCGGTCTGAAGGTGCGCAAGCGCCCGAAGCCGGAGATCGAGAACCGCGTCCACGAGCTGCTCGAGCTCGTGCAGCTGGAAGGCCTTGCGAAGCGCTACCCGGCGCAGCTCTCGGGCGGCCAGCGGCAGCGGATGGCGCTGGCCCGGGCGCTCGCGGTCGACCCCGAGGTGCTGCTGCTGGACGAGCCCTTCGGCGCGCTCGACGCGCGCGTTCGCAAGGAACTCCGCGCCTGGCTCCGCCGCCTTCACGACGAGGTGCACGTGACCACGATCATCGTCACGCACGACCAGGAGGAGGCGATGGAGGTCGCGGGCCAGATCGTCGTCATCAACCACGGCCGGGTCGAGCAGGTGGGTACGCCCCGCGAGCTCTACGACTCGCCGGCCAACGAGTTCGTGATGAGCTTCGTCGGCCCGGTCAACAAGATCGGCGACACCTTCGTCCGGCCGCGCGACATCAGCCTCAGCCTCGAGCCCGACGGCGATGGGACCGAGGCGATGGTCGAGCGGGTCGTCCATCTTGGGTTCGAGGTCAGGGCTGAGCTAGTCCGCGACGACGGCCAGCACCTGCTCGCGCAGCTGACGCAGGAAGAGGCGCAGGCGCTCGAGCTCGAGCGCGGCACGATCGTCTACGCGAAACCCAGCCGCCAAACCGTCTTCACGCGTTAATAAGGAGTCAGTGCGGAAGCCAGGCGTCGGGGTCGGCGGCTATGGCCGCGACCTCGTCGGGCAGCCGTCCCGCGGCGAGGTCCGCGAGCGTGACGACCTCGAGGACAGCCCGTAGGTTCGCGCGTACGGCGACCCAGACCTGTTGCAGCGGTGCGGCCGGGCCGCCGTATTCGACCAACTCGGGCCGTTGGCCGCGGACGTTCGCGATCGGGCCCTCGACCGCGCGGATGACTTCGGCGAGCGAGATCTCGTCCGGTGGGAGAGAAAGCCAGTACCCGCCCTCGGCGCCGCGCTGGCTCTGTACGAGGCCGGCGTGCTTGAGATCGAGCAGGATGTTCTCGAGGAACTTGATCGGGATCTCCTGCGCTTGCGAAAGGCGCTCGCCCTTGACCGGGCCCTCGCCGGCGGCGGCGAGCTCGGCACACGCGCGCAAGGCGTAATCGACCTTCGCCGAGACTCGCATTGCGGGATTGTGCCTCTAGAGGGCTAGGCGGTCGTCGCAGCGGCGGCATCGGGCCGCGGATCGGCCATGACGACGCGGTTCTTGCCGTTCCGCTTCGCTTCGTAGAGCGCTTCGTCGGCCGCGGTCACGAGCTGTTCGGCGTGTTCGAGCTCGCCCTTGACCGCGACGCCGAAGCTCGCGGTCACACTTACCTCGGTGCCGTTGGGAAGCTTGATTGTCGCCGCCTCGAGCGCGGAGCGCAGGCGCTCGGCGAGCTTCCTTGCGCCGACTATGTCTGTCTCGGGCGTCAACAGGGCGAACTCTTCGCCGCCGTAGCGCGCCGCCAGGTCAACTTGTCGGGCGCCGGAATCGAGAATTGCGGCCACGCGCTTGAGAACCGCGTCGCCGGCCTGGTGGCCGAGCTCGTCGTTGATGCTCTTGAAGTTGTCGAGATCGATGAGCAGCAGCGCGAGCGAGTCGCCGACTCTCTCGGCGCGCCGCCATTCGAGCGCGAGCTCGTCGTCGAAAGAGCGCCGGTTGGCAAGACCTGTCAGCGCGTCGGTCGCGGCCTGCGAGGCGACGCGGCGGAAATCTCCGAGCGTGTTCAGGATCGGACGAGCAAACATCAGCGCGACGAGCACGAGCAGAGCGAAAGAGCCAAGAGCCGCGTAGAAGATGCGGCGCCGGTAGGGCTGGACGCTGGCGTTGATCGTCTCGTTCGGCCGGAGCGCGAATAGGCTGATCCCAACCGCGTTCGGAACGCGCGTGAGCAGTCCGCGGTAGCTCTGTTTGCCAATCTCAACCGTGTGTCCGCGGAGCTGCACGTGTTGACCGGTGCCGACGACCGTCCGCTCGTGCACGATCAAGAGGCGGTCGTCCTGGGCATGCGATGCGGCCTGGCGCAAGCGAGCCGCGAGCTTGTGGTTCAACGCGATGGTGGCGACGACGGTCCCGACCCTGTGGCCGTTGACGGTGAGTGAAATCGAGCGGCTCAACGCGACCGGCGGGCGGGTGCCGGCGACGCGCGTTCGGCCAAGGTAGAAGAGCACGCCGGGGGAGTCGGCTGCGATTCGCTTGATCGTGGCGCGGTCGTGGGCGATGAAGGCATGCTGCACCGTCGGCGAGCGCGCGAGGTCGTCAGCGCGATTCGCTGCGTCGTCACCCAGCTGGCCGAGCTCCTGGCTTGCAGCCTGCAACTCGGCTCGAAGCGCGCTGTCTGCCCGCGCGCGCTCGTTCTGGAGCGCGTTGGTGCCGAGGATTCGGACCGTCGCGATCACCGGGATCACGCCGACCACGAGGACGCCGGCCAGGAGCTGGAGGAGAGCTCGGCGTGAGATTCCCCGCTGACCGCGGCGCCGCCGGCCGCCGGAAGGCAGATCGTGGCCGGGACTCGGGGCAGGGGCCGCGGGCGCCATCTTCCCGAGTTATCGACGTCCAACGCTCCGGCCTTGAGCCTTCGCGGGCCGCCGGCTAGAACTCGTTGTCTGCAGCGCCGGACTCGGTCGCGGTGCCGCTGGGCGCCGTCCAGACCATCGTCCCGGCCTTCTTCTGGTCGAACGACTTACCCGTCGGCGTGCCAAGGACGACGGTGACCACGTTGCCGCTCAGCGTCATCGTCGAGCCCGCCGCCGTGACGGTCTGCGTGTTGGTGTAGTTGTTGCCCAACTGGACGAGGCCGAGTGCCCAAAGCGGAGCTCCCGTTGTCCCGTTGAGAATCGTGACGAAGTCGTTCTTCGCGTAGTTGCTGATCCGTAGCGTCACCGTCGTCGCCGAGCCGTTCCAGCCCGTCAGGATCAGTGAGGGATCGGGCGCGCTTGCGAACGTGTAGACGATCGCATCACCGGCTGCAGGCGTGCCATGTGGGCCGCCGCCGCTGGTCGTCTGTATGTCCGCGGGTGCCGGCAGGGTGCTCGGCGCGGATGGCGGAGGGGTCGGAGATCCAGGGGGAGGCGGAGGCGCGGGGGGCGCCGGAGGCGGTGGGGGAGGAGGCGGCGGCGGCGGAGGCGGAGGTGGGGGCGGGGGCGGAGGCGGGGGCAGCGCCTTGCCGCCGCCGGTGCTCCCGCCGATGTCACCCAAGTCGCCCGTATCGCCGGTCCCGCCCGTATGGCCCGTGTCGCCTGTCCCGCCGGCATCCGAGCCGCCGGTGTCGCCGGTGTCTCCGGAATCGGGCGGAGTCGTTGTGGTGTCGCCGCTGCCCGGATCGGTCGTGTCGCCGTTGTCGCTAGAGCCTCCTGAGCCGGGCGAGTTGCCCGCGCCCGGACTGGTGTCCCTAGCTGGTGGAGTCTCCGCTGGCTGGCTCGTTGGAGCCTGAGGCTGATCAGCGGTCACAAGCGTTGCCAAGTCGGGAGCCGGCGCCGAGCGCGCCGGTTGCGGAAGTGCGAGCTTTGCGCCGATCGCATTGACTTTCGCGGCGGCGCGCGCACGAGCCCGCGCGCGCTTGGCGACCTCGGCGTGGTACGCGGCGAGAACTTTCTCGGAGACGATCGTTGCCGCCTCGGTTTGCGGAACGGAGGATGCGCCTCCCGTTCCGCCGCCCGTACCAGTTGCCTGCGCCGCGAAGACGACGCTTCGCGCGAGCCGGTTGCTGCCGCCTGCGCCTGTCACCTGGGAAAGCACAGGCAGACCGACCGTGACCCAGAGAACGGCCACGACCGGGAGCGCAACAACAGCCGGCAGGAACCGGGTACGCGAAGGGGGAGTCGCGCGTGGCGCGCGAATGCGTCGTGGACGATCGATGTACGAGTGCCGCAAGATTCTCTCCTTGGGCCGCCGCAGGCCTCAAACAGACGCTAGGCGGAGGGGCCTGATCACGACTCCCCCAGGAGGGTGACTTCGCGCCCGGCGCGAGTTCCCTCGAACGGGGACTCGCGGCATCCGGCTCTCGGTCGGGATACGCTCGCGTCGTGGCGACGGAAGCCGATTCGACCGGGGCCAAGCTGCGGGAGCTGGCCGAGTTGCGCGAGCAGGCGCGGCACGCCGGTAGCGAGAGCGCGGTCGCCCGCCAGCGCGAGCAAGGGAAGCTGCTCGCCCGCGAGCGCGTCGAGAGACTGCTCGACCCTGGCTCGTTCTTCGAGCTGGATCGCTACGTCAGGCACCGCGAGTCGAATTTCGGAATGCTCGAGCGGCGTCCCTACGGCGATGCGGTCGTCACCGGCTACGGCACGATCTTCGGCCGAAGGGTCTTCGTCTTCTCGCAGGACTCCACCGTCTTCGGCGGGTCATTGAGCGAAGTCTTCGCCGAGAAGATCTGCAAAGTGATGGATCTCGCCGCGAAGTTCGGTTGCCCGTTGATCGGGATCAACGACTCGGGTGGCGCCCGGATCCAGGAGGGCGTTGTCTCGCTCGCGGGCTACGCCGAGATCTTCTGGCGCAACGTCCAGGCCTCGGGAGTCATCCCCCAGATCAGCTTGATCATGGGCCCGTGCGCGGGCGGAGCCGTCTACTCCCCCGCGATGACCGACTTCGTGCTGATGGTCGAGGGCTCTTCGTACATGTTCATCACGGGCCCCGACGTCGTGAAGACGGTGACCGGCGAGGAGGTGACCTTCGAGGAGCTCGGAGGCGCGGCGACACACGCGGCGAAGTCCGGCGTCGCCCACTTCATCGCGCCCGACGAGGAGGCATGTCTCGAGGACGCCCGTTACCTGCTGTCGTTCCTGCCGCAGAACAACGTCGACCCGCCGCCCTATGCAGAGCCGACCGACCCGGCCGGGAGGGAGGACGCCGAGCTCGATTCGACGATTCCCGACGATCCTGCAAAGCCGTACGACATGAAGAGCGTCATCTCCCGCGTGGTCGACGACGGCGATTTCCTCGAGGTGCACGAGCGCTGGGCCGAGAACATCGTCTGCTGCTTCGCGCGGCTCAACGGCTATCCCGTCGGCGTGATCGGCAACCAGCCACGTGCGCTGGCCGGCGTGCTGGACATCGCCTCCTCGACGAAGGCGGCGCGCTTCGTCCGGACCTGCGATGCGTTCAACATTCCGCTGGTCACCTTCGTCGACGTCCCCGGGTTCCTACCCGGAACCGCTCAGGAGTGGGGCGGCATCATTCGCCACGGCGCGAAGCTGCTCTACGCCTACTGCGAGGCGACAGTGCCGAAGCTCGCCGTGATCACCCGCAAGGCGTACGGGGGCGCGTACGACGTCATGAGCTCGAAGC
>WNFW01001970.1_pt1 | contig 13969 bp, 15 predicted proteins | sample 5400131 | NCBI WGS metagenome assembly WNFW01 (sample SAMN13153362, study PRJNA577476) | soil metagenome | isolation source: 20 cm soil or saprolite under grassland replicate 1 | place: USA:California | collected 2016-06-15 | reverse complement strand
CCGTCACGCATGCGATCAACATGGATCAGCGATTCCTGAGCCTCGCCTTCCAGGCGGGCAGCGGGGCCCTGACCGTGCAGGCGCCGGCGAGTGGGAACCTGGCGCCGCCCGGCTCCTACATGCTGTTCATCCTCGACGGGAACGGGGTGCCCTCGGTGGCTCCCATCGTCAAGGTGCGCTGATCGGGTGAAGCGCGGCTTTCCGATCGAACGCTGACCCTTCCTGCGCGTGGTATGATTTTGCCCACCATCGCGGGGGGCCCATGAAGATTTGCTTCTTCCACCTCATGCCGTACCGGTTTCTGCCGGACGACTTCGAGACGCGCTACCGCTCGGTCTGGGTCGACGTCCCGCACAGCCTCTACGATCCGGAGAAGACGCGGGGGCTGTACCACGAGTTCCTCGACGAGCTCGAATTCGCCGAGGCCCAGGGCTTCGACGGCCTGTGCGTGAACGAGCACCACAACAACGCCTACGGTCTCATGCCGTCGCCGAACCTCATGGCCGCGACGCTCACGCGCCGGACGTCCCGCGCGGCGCTCATCGTGCTCGGCAACAGCCTCGCCGCCTACAACCCGCCGCTGCGCGTCGCCGAAGAGTTTGCGATGCTCGACGTGCTCTCGGGCGGTCGGCTCGTCGCCGGCTTCCCGGTCGGCACCTCGATGGACATGAACTTCGCCTACGGGATCAACCCGGCGACGCTCCGCGATCGGTACTATGAGGCCCACGACCTGGTCCTCCAGGCGTGGACGCGGCCCGAGGTCTTCGCGTTCAACGGCAAGTACACGCAGGTCCGCTACGTGAACATCTGGCCCCAGCCGCTCCAGAGGCCGCATCCGCCCGTGTGGATCCCCGGGGGCGGGAGCCTCGAGACGTGGGAGTGGACGGCGAAGCTCGACTACGTCTACTGCTACCTCTCGTACTTCGGCTACAAGCGGGGCAAGGCCACGATGGACGGTTTCTGGGACGCCATCGGCAAGCTCGGCGTCGACGACAACCCCTATCGCGCGGGATTTCTCCAGCTCGTCTGCGTCGCCGACACCGACGCCGAGGCCGAGCGCCTCTACGCGCCGCACGTGCATTACTTCTACCAGAAGTGCCTGAACGTCTGGGAGGGCTTCGCCGAAGCGCCCGGCTACCGGACACTGAAGACGTTGCAGGCGGGTGTCCGGGCACAGATCGGCGCGCAGGCCAGGAAGATTCGCCAGTCGCTCGACTGGCCGAAGTACCTCGAGCAGGGGTACGTGATCGCGGGCGGACCCGCGACGGTACGCCAGCAGCTCACCGAGTGCATCAAGAGTCTCCGCGTCGGCCACCTCATGGTGCTGCTCCAGATCGGCTCGATGCCGAAGGATCTCGTGTTCCACAACACGGCCCTCTTCGCGCGCGAGGTCATGCCCCACGTGCGCGACCTCTGGCCGGGCCACAAGGATCGCTGGTGGCCGTCGGGCGCGCCGAACGGACCATGACGCCCAAGGACCGCACCCTCGACATCCGCGACGGCGCCGTCCGCTTCCGCGTGCTCTCGGCGGGGCGCGGTCCCCACCTCGTCTCCTTCCACTCGTTCCACGAGCGCGGCGGTTGGTCGCCGTTCCTCGACCGTCTCGCCGCACGCTACACGGTGCACGCGCCGTTCCACCCGGGCGTCCAGGGCTCGAGCGGCGTCGAGGCGCTCGACGACGTCCTCGACCTGGTCCTCGCCTATGACGAGCTCTTCGACGCTCTCGGCATCGGCGCTGCCCACCTGGTCGGCCACTTCTTCGGCGGAATGGTCGCGGCGGAGCTTGCCGCGACCCTGCGCCCGCGCGCCGCCAAGCTCGTCCTGGTCTCGCCCCTCGGGCTCTGGCGCGACGACGCGCCGACGGCGGACGTGGTCATCCTGCCCACCGAGGACCTTCCCGAGACCATCTGGCGCGACCCCGCGTCGCCCGTCGCGCGTGAGTGGGCCGCGCTCCCCGAGAACGAGGAGGAGAACGTCGCGGCGCAGATCGAGTCGGTTCAGCGGCGGGCGGCGATGGCGAAGTTCGTCTGGCCGATCCCGGACAAGGGGATCACGAAGCGGCTGCACCGGATCGCGGCGCCGACGCTCGTGCTGTGGGGTGACGCCGACCGTGCCAACCCGCTCGTCTACGCGGAGGAATGGCAACGGCGGGTCAAGGGCGCGGCCCTGCGTCTCCTCGCCGGCGGCCATATGGTGCTGCACGAGACGCCGGACGCCGCTGCCGCGGCGGTCATGGAGTTCCTCGATGGAGGGTGGACACCGCGATGATCAAACGATTCCACGTGCTCTACGTCGGCCAGGTCGAGCTGGAGAACATCGGGTTGCACGGGACGCCGGCCGACGCCCGGCGCTACAGCAACGAGCGGCTGAGTGAGCCCTTCTTCGCCGCGCGCGATGTCGCCCAGCTGATGGACGAGCTGGGTTACTACGCGCTGTGGACGGCGGAGCACCACTTCCAGCACGAGGGCTACGAATGCTTCCCGAACCTCATCCAGCTCTCGCTCTGGCTCGCCACCCAGACGCGGCGGCTCAAGCTCGGCTGCGCCTTCAACGTGGTCCCGATGTGGCACCCGATCCGCCTCGCCGAGGACTACGCGATGGCGGACATCGTCACCGACGGTCGGGTGATCATGGGCGTGGGACGTGGCTATCACTCGCGTGAGGTCGAGACGTTCGGGGCGCCCGTGATCGACCAGGCGGCGAACCGGGAGCTGTTCGAGGAGCAGATCGACCTCCTGCTCAAGTGCTTCAACGAAGAGTCGTTCAGCCACCACGGCAAGCGCTACGATTGCCCGCCGCCCGTGGACTACCGCGGCTACCAGCTCACCGAGATCACGTGCGTGCCGCGGCCGAAGCACCTGCCCGTGGAGATCTGGATGCCGATCGCGTCGAGCAAGTCCATCGATTACATGGCGAGCAAGAACTTCAAGGCCATGGTGACCCTCAACGGCGAGACGATCCTCGACAACGTGGTGAAGGCGTACCGCGACGCCTGCGCGAAGTACGGGCGCCCCAAGCAGCTGGGCGAGGACATGATCTGGGGCGCCGGGCTCTACCTGGCCGACACGCCCGCGGAGGCCAAACGCCGCGTCGAGCCGTCGCACGACGAGCGCTACAAGTGGTTCGCGCCGTTCGGTTTCGTGCGCTACGCGGACGCCGAGGGCCGCACGTGGGGCACGCCGGGCGCGCCCGCGCGCGTCCCCACGCTCACGGACGGTATCGCGCAGAAGGCGTGGTTCTGCGGGCCACCGTCGCACGTCATCGAGGGGATCAAGTCCATCGAGGCGAAGTACCCCGCGCTCGAGGACTTCATGATCCACTGGGCGGAGGGCCTGCCGGCCAAAGAGTTCAAGGAACAGCTCCGCTGGTTCGCGCGCGACGTGATGCCGGCGTTCGGGACGCGCTAGCGAGAGCCCGCGAGCTCGCCCTATACCCCACTGGGGTATTTCCCCGACGTCCGACGACCCCCAAGGGATGGTGTTTTTTCTTTTTCTCCCCTCGGCCATGTGGTAGTAATACCCCCGGGAAGTCTGGAGGCGGTTGCCCGACCACATAAGGAGGAGGAGCACATGGCGAAGGGACGGAAGGCGTTCGGCGGGTACGCAATCAGCTTCAAGGGCTGCAAGGACACGGTGGAGAAGGTCTTCGGCAGCGGCCCGATCGGGCCGTCCGTGATGACCAAGAAGCTCTGGGCCTACGTGAAGCGGAAGAGGCTCGGCAAGCGGTAAGCGGACGCCGTTTCATCGTCGCGGGCGGCTCGCATTCGGCGAGCCGCCTTTTTTGTGTCCGCCGGCGCGGCTCCCGACGCACGCGGGGGGTCTCTACGTCGGAAGCTCGTCGAGCGTCCGGACGACGTCGTCGGCTCGCAGCCCCAGCTCTTCCTCGGGGGCGTTCCCGCGGTTGCACCAGGCGACCCGGTAGCCGAACGCTTTCGCCCCCGCCACGTCCCACGCGTTCGACGACACGAAGACGAGCTCGCTCGCGGCGATCCCGAGCCGCGTCGGACCGAGCGCGTACACCGCGGGCGCCGGCTTGTACGTCCGCACCGCATCCACCGAGATGACGTGCTGGAGGTAGCGGCCGAGGCCGCTCGAGCGGACGGCGGCTTCGAGCATGCGGGGCGAGCCGTTCGAGAGAATCGCGCGCGGCCGCCCCTCGAGGCGCTCGAGCGCGCCCCGGACCTCGGGAAAGCACGCGAGGGACAGGTAGGCGTCCATGAGCCGCCGCACCTCCCCCTCGCTCGCGGTCAGGCCGAGTCGCCGGATCGCATAGCGCAGCGCCGCCTCGGTCACGGCCCAGAAGTCCTCGTAGCGGCCCATCACCGCCCGGAGCCAGGTGTACTCGAGCTGCTTCTGGCGCCAGGTGGCCGAGAGCGCGGCCGGGTCGCTCGTGATCGCGCGTCCTGCCTGGACGACCGAGTGGACGTCGAACAGCGTGCCGTACGCGTCGAAGACGTAGCCGCGGATCGAGGTCACTGTGAGCCGGTGGCGCGCCGGGTGCGGCCGGGCCGCTTCGAGGCCCGGGGCGCGGGCTCGTCGGGAGGCTCGAGCCCCGTCTCGATGAACGCATAGCGCAGGAGTTTCTTGGCGTCGACGAACGAGCGCGACCGGCTCCGCGCGCCCAGGACGATCATGACGAACTGCTGTCCGCCGCGCCACGCCGAGACCGCGAGGTTGTATCCCGCCTCGCGCGTGAAGCCCGTCTTGAGCGCCTGCACGCCACCCGGGTTGTTGAACAGCGAGATGTGCCGCGTGTACACCCGGCCGCGGTAGACGAACGTCTGGCCGCCGAGCATCGTGCGCGACGCGGGGTAGTCCGCGAGAAGGCGCATGGTGAGGTGGGCCAGGTCGCGGGCGGTGGACCGCTGGTTCGCGTCGGGCAGGCCGTGCGCGTTGGTGAAGCGGGTACCCGTGAGGCCCAGCTCGCGCGCCTTCGCGTTCATCCGCTCGACGAACGTGTTCTCGTCGCCGGCGAGCCGCTCGGCGAGCGCCGTCGCGGCGTCGTTGGCCGACGCGATCGCGACCCCCTCCAGCAGGACGCGCAGGGGGACCGACTCGCCGGCGCGCAGACCCATGCGATACTTCGGCGTCAGCGCGGCGTAGTGGCTGACCTGGACCGATTCGTCCAGGTCCACCTTGTGGCGCTCGATGTCCTCGTTCGCGAGGTAGAGCGTCATGAGCTTCACGAGGCTCGCGGGCGCCCGCTCCTCGTCGGCATTCTTCTCGAAGAGCGCCCGACCCTCAGCGTCGAGAAGGAGCACCGACTCGGCCGACACCGATGTGGGTCGGCCGTTCAGGCTCGGGGGGCGCCCGTCCTCGGCGAGGACGGCGGCGGGGATCAGCAGGACGGTCAGCGCCGCCGATCCGGCGAGCAGGCGACTCGGATGCACTGCGGTCATTCTAGCCAGCGGCCGAAGCCGCCAGCAAGGGAAAAGCCCTCAGCGGACGGCCTGTTTCAGCTCCTTCGAGGGCTTGAAGCGCGGCACGCGGCCGCCCACCGTCACGGACTGCCCCGTGCGCGGGTTCTTCATCGTCCGCGGCTTGCGGCGCGCGACGGAGAACGTCCCGAATCCGACGAGGGTCACGGAGTCGCCGTGCTTGAGCGACGCGCGAATGCCGGCCAGCAGAGCGCGCATGGCGCGCTCGGTGGACGCCTTGGGCCATCCCGCGGCCGTCGCCATGTGCGCGACGAGGTCCGATTTCGTCATCGGCGCTACATCCCGAAGGTCGAGCGCGCTTTGTCGATCACGGCCTCCGTGATCGACGAATACCCATGGTCCTCGGCGAACCGCTCGATCGCGCGCCGGGCCATCGGCCGGATGAATTCGGGAATGCGCTCGACCCGCGCCTCGGCCTCCGCCGTCCACGCGACGCGCGCGGGCGTGGTCCCCTCGTTGATCATCGCGGCAAATGGGCAGCCGGGGCCGTCTGGGGTCTCGGCGCTCTCGGGCGCGCCCTCGAACGCGTCGGGGCGCGGGTTGGCCATCGCGCTCCGGAGGTGCTCGAAGGGCGCCGAGGGCGAGGCACGGCCCCCCACCTTGACGCCGAGGCTCTTCACCATCTGCGTCTCGAACGGGTTGGTCAGCATGGCCACGCGGAACCCGCACTCGGGGCAGCGGAAGACGACGCTCAGCGAGCCCGCGTCCGGTCCCTCGGTCGAGTGAAGCTTCATCGGCGCGTCACAGTCCAGGCAGAGGAACTTCATGGCTCAGGGATTCTAGCAGAACCGCGCCGCGCGCGGCGCGCCGGCGATCAGCCTGAAGAAAGACGAAGCCGTGGCCACACGCGCCGCGCGGCGGCGGTCTGCATGAGCGCCACGGCGGCCGCGGCGAACGCGACCGCGGCCCAGCGGTGCGTGAGGACTCCGCGCAGCGCCACGACCGACAGGAAGACGTAGGCGGCGAACCGCGCGCGCGGGTGGACCCGCCACAGGAGTATCGCGACCACGGGCGCGGCGAGTCCGGAGATCCACCAGCGGGCGACCCCGACCGCCACGAGCGCGTAGCCGACGAGCGCCAGCGGCAGGAGGATAGTGACGACGGGACGCGACTCGCTCACGTGCGGAAGTTATGCTAGCGTGAAACTCCGGCGCCGGTGTAGCTCAGTGGCAGAGCAGCTGATTCGTAATCAGCAGGTCGTGGGTTCAAGTCCCACCGCCGGCTCCACTTCGAATCGCACACTTCCGCGACGCCGCCCGAGCCGAAGAGCCGCTTTGGTTCCACTTCTGGTTCCAGATTCGCGCCCGGCGTGTCCAACACCTCCACCCAGGGACAAGGTGGAGATTTTCCAAGGGCTTCGTCGTCGCCGGTTGGGGAAGTCGTGCCCGAGATTGCCCTCATAACCCATCACGAGATGTTCCTCATGACCGTGGCTCTGCTCCTCAGTGCGATGTCCTTGTTTCACAACGGTAGACCCTCGCGTGAACGTCGTGCCAGAATTTCTCCGCGGTGTTTCCCCTCAGCCTCAGGACCTTCTCGACCATGTCGTCCCAGTTGTCGTCATTGACGAGGTCGACGAAAAGGCAGGCGCTCACCACCTCTGGATCCCACGTCCAGTGCACAAGGGCGCGGGCTACGCCCATTCCTAGCTTCCGACACGCAGGGTCGAAGGATGAAGTCGTGCTCCCGTACGGGATTGGGATCACGAGGTAGAGCAGGGATCAGCCCCTGCCGAGAATTGCCCTTGCCACCCGCGCTCACCCTCACTGCGAGCCTGGCGTTCTTGAGGTCGACGACGGCGGCCTGGACGTCTGCGGTCAGCTCACGGTTCGAACTGATGTCGATCCCGAAGACGTTGCCGCTGGCGTCGAACTCCACCTTCGATGTGTACTGCAGACCCAACGTGGTGACGCTCTGTCGAAAACCTGCGTCTGCTGCAAGGGCCTGCCACGCAGAGTTCTCGGCGAAGGGCACTCGCGGAAGCGGGCGCTGATCGCGTCGTGTTCAGCGTGGGCGCCGGTGAGATCAACCACCTGCTTCCTGAACTCGACACCTATGCGGCGCTCATGCGCTGAAGCGCTGGGCGAGTCCCCGCTCGTCGGTCGAAGGGCTGCCAGAGATTCGGCAATCAGTCTGATCGAAGCGGCCGGCGGCGACTAAGGCCGCTTTGTTAGAAGCGGAAACTGACTCCTATGAGCAGATGGTTTGTGTTGATGTCCGTATGGACCTTCAATTTCGTATTCCCGGGAAAAGTGTTCTGAAATTCGAACTCGGGGCTGAAGTGCGTGAAGCGATACTCTCCGAAGACGCCCATGTTCTGCGTGACGAACCAAGTGGCACCGATACCCGCCTTGAGCCCCAGTGAGGTGTCCGTATTAGATTGATCGTTGGGGGGGCCAAAGTTCGTACTGTCGTTGGCCGTGGCGATAACAACTGCCGGTCCGAGGCTGACGTAAGGCTGGAGCCGGCCTTGCGGGAACAGCGGGCTCGCGATCAGTCCCGGCCATCGAAGCATCAGGTCGAAGGACATTTCCGTCACGGAGAGCTTCACCGTATCAACTCGAATAGTGCCGAGTCTGACACCGTTGCGCGTGAAGGCATTCGGTTGAGGGCTGATATTCGGCTGAAAGTGAGAGACCTCCAATCCAAAGCCATAGGGGGCCACGTTGAACCAGTAGCCGAAGCGACCACCACCTACCACGGAGGTGTCAAAATGAACGTCCAGCGCGGTGTTCGCGGTTGGAGGACCGATGCCAATGACATTGGCTGTGAGGTCGTGGCTTTGTGTGAAGGCGCCCCCGAGGTACACATCGCCAAACCACTCAGCCGCGGCGGAACCCGCAATGCTTTCGCAGGCCACGAGTACCATGACGATGAGCGACGCCTTTCTCATCACAGTCACCCCTACGTTCCGCGTCTCAGGCTAAAGATACTCGATTGTAGACCGGTCGCGTCACGGGCCTTTGCAAGGCAGGCCGCGCTCCCCTGCCGACGGCGCGTGGAAAATTCCGGGCCCATCTCTTTTGGTTGTACGGCGTCCACCGAGGAAAGTGGGCGACGTTGCTCGCCGCCCACTTTGCCGACTCGTCCGTCATACAGTGCACAATGTTAACGCACAATGTCACGGATTCACGATCTCGAGCGTTGCGACGACGCCCGCGTGATCGGATGGCCAAAACCCTGAGGGTGAGCGGTCGGCCGGGTTGTCACCCACGACATCGACTCTCACCACCCCGATGTCGCCGCGGAAAAGGACGAGATCGATCCTTCGGCTGAGCAGTGACACCGGGCTGAGTAAGAAGCTGTCCTGACAGCAGGTGAAACCAGGCCCAGTGTCGGCCACCGCCCACGCGTCCGTGAGGCCGGCGGTCGTCAGAGCGCCGTACGCCGCCGTCGAGCCGGTGACGGGATCGGAGTTGAAGTCGCCGATAACGACGAGGGGGAGCACCGTATGACCCGGCCCCTCGAGAAGCTCCTTCGCCTGGGCGGTCTGGATCGCGGGATTCGGACAGTCGCCGTCCAGGTGCGTGCTCACGAGGCGGAACTGTTTGCCGCGGATCTTGATATCGACGGACACCCAACCCCGTTTGATGGTGATCGGGCCGAGGAGCGCCGTGGGAAGCACGCAGTTGGTCGCGAAGTGACCAACCTGGATGTTGGACGCCTTGAGATCTGCCGTCTTGAGGTCAGCACGAGCCAGGATGACCTCGCGGTCCGTGTGGCGGACGTCAATGCCCAAGGCGCTTGGAAGCTCCACATCCCAGCCGAGGGATGTGGCGACGACCTCGTAGGCCAGACCTCGCGCGGCGAGGGCATCGATGAGGATCTGCACGTAGTCGACCGCGACGGTCGGCGCCGGAGTGGCGGGGCCGTCCGGCGGCGACTGGGTGCGGACGAGGACCGCCTCCTGGAGCCCGATGAATTCTGGCCTCGCCGCGTCGATTTCGGCGGCCAGAGCGGCCGCCCGCTCCGGGAAGTTGCGGGCGTGATAGCCGTTGTATGCGGCCGCGACCTTGATGAGGAGATCGCGGAGGCTCGTCGCGGTGGCCACCTCGTGGAACTCGGCGTTGATGCCGTGATAGACGTTCCTGGTCATGACGGTGACCATTCGGTCTCCTCGGAACGGAACCGCCTGCTGTGCCATCGCTTGACCATTGAGGGCTGCCGTTAGCAGAGCGAGGGTGAGAATGAACGCGCGCATGACGTCCTCCTTTGTCGACGTGTCGCGGCGTCTAAGCGCCCGTTGTCTGTCCTGACACGGGTTTCTCTCGCTCGCGCCGCCATGCGTGTGTGATACCGAGACCACCGTCACGAACGCGTCACAGAGGGCGTCACGAAGCGAAAAATTCGACTGACAGGTCCCCTTCAGCGAGGGTTAGGAGTCAGCGGGGAACTGGTTTGGCATATTGCCCTCCCAAACGTTCGCCCAGATCCTCGGTCGACCGAGACGTAGGTCGCGTGGGTCGACGTGGTGGGGCTAATGACCAGGACTTCGTCGCGTTGGGAGCGTGGCTATCGCACAGAGGAAGTGAACACGCTGGCCTCGGCGGCTCCACGGTCGCGGTGATGACCGTGGCCGTCGCGTATCATAGCCCTAGTCCCTGCAGCGCCTGCGCCAGTTCTTCGAGATCGCCTCGGCTGTGGAGAGCGCGGATTCCGAGGGGCGCGAGGACGCGGCCAAGATGAACGCCGAGTGCTGCCTCGAGATAGCGGATCTCCATCGCAATCGTGTCATCGCTGGGAGCCTCGAGCTCGCTGCTGGCCAGAGCGTTCACGAGCGCGACAACATAGTCGCGAATCAAACCAATTTTTCGCCAGGCAAGCTTCTCGGGCGTATCCGTGGGCCGATGATAGTGTGCCCAGCGGCCACACGTGAGGAACAGATACGGCGTACCGCGGGAGCGGAAGGCATGATGGTCGCTCATGTCGCCGACGACGTAGTTTTGTGCGACCACCAGTGGGAGGTCTGCGGGTCGAGGACACGCGTCGAGCATGCCTGGAAGCGTCGCCGAGCTCTCGATTCCGGTCGCGATCAGGAGGTTGGCGAGCCCGGGCAGCGGCAGCGCACAGTCGTGTCCGACCAAGTCCATCACCAGCGCCGCGTGGAAACCTCGCCCGTCGGCCTGGTCGGCGCAGAACCGGATCGAACCCATCGCAGGTCCGAGAAAGTAGGGTGGCTCCTCCGCGTCAAACAGAGCAACGACAACGTCGCGTTCTCGTGGGGTCGTCCGGAGCATATCAGCGGCCGACAGCGCGATCGCCACCGCTGCCGCGTTGTCATCAGCGCAGGGTGCGGCGATGACGCTGTCGTAGTGCGCGCCGATCACGACTGGTGGAAGCCGTGGGTTTCTCCCTGCGATGAGGCCCACGAGGTTGTGAAAGTGCGTCCGCCGGCCCTGGTAGGAAAGCTCGAATCCCTGATCGCGGTACGGCACGAGACCGATCTCGGCGAACCGCCGGCACAGGTACGCGCGAGCTCGGGCATGCGCCGCGGTGCCGACCATGCGACCCTCGGGCAGCGCGATCGCGCCTACGTCCTTACGGAGGAGTTCATCACGGGAAAGCGTCAAGCGACCTCCCTCCCCGCTCGGTTCACGGTCGCCTCCGTGCCACCATTCTGGTATCGAATCGCAAACCGGACACCGATGGCTTCGCGGACCCCTACGAGAAATTGAAACTCCGTGGATCGAATCTGTACGACAGGATGTTGTCAATGGCGGGTAAGTCATACGTGCCGTAGAATTTGGGCATCATGGATAGGCCCCTCTTGATGTAGCTGGGGGTCATGCTCGGCGTAAAGCCAACGTCCCTTCGATTGATACCGACGGTGCGAAACCCATTCTTTTCCATGTACGCCATGGTCTTGATCGCGAATCTCGTGACCCTTTCCGATCTCTGCGTCCACGCCGTGTGCCATGCCCCGAAAGGATGAAAATAATTCGGCACCCCGCCCAGCATGATGCCTTTGTAGAAGTTGATTCCCGCCAGAGCGATCCGCTCCTCACCCACGTACATCTCGAACTTCAAGATATCCAGATTGAATCCAGTCGCCAGGACGCACACGTCGCACTTCAGCTCCTCACCGTCGGTCAGCACGATGGAAGATTCGGTAAAACGGTCGATTTCACCGGTCCTGATCGCGATCTCGTTCTTCCTGAGTTTGTCTTTCAGCCCGATCGCCACGGGAATCCGCTGCTCCCAGGGGTTGTATCGAGGGCTGAAATGTTGCTGAAAGGACGCTTCGCCCACCGTCTTGAGCCAATGGCGTTTGAAGAACCATCGGCCGAACCGGGGAAACCGGCGGAACGCGACGAAGATGAGATCGTCCTCGCACTGGAGGACGTAGCGGAGGGCTTTCACCGGGAAGGTGATGCCCATCGCGTGAAGGCGCTGACACGCGCGGATCAACGGCCCGGCCTGGTTGGACGTCTCGTAAATGTAGGAAGGCGATCGCTGAAGCAATACGAGCGATTTTGAGACTGGCGTGAGCGCCGGCGCACAGCAGATGGCTGTCGCGCCGCTTCCGACGACCACCACGTCCTTGTCGCGAAATGTTCGCCGCCGGTCCAGCCGCGACGTATGAAGGATCTCGCCGCGGAAGCGCTCGGACCCTTTGAACACCGGCACGTAGGGACCGGAGAAATAGCCGTTGCCGTTGAGCAAGAACTGGGACGTAAACATCCCCGAGGGGGTATGCACGATCCATTGTTTGTCGTGGAGATCGAAGACCGTCTTGGTGACGAGGGTGTTGAACCTGATGTTCTGTAGGATCGCAAATTCGCCCGCGACGGACCGAAGATATTGATGGATCTGCTCTTGGCCTTGCATGCGGTACGGCGAGAGGAATGGTTTGAAGCTGAACGAGTACTTGATGAATTCCGAATCACATCGTGCGCCATGCCATCGGTGTGTGAACCAGACGCCGCCGACATCGGGGCTCCGTTCGAGTATTGTGTAGGAGATCTTGTTCGCGCCCAGGTAGTACGCGGCGCCGATCCCGGTGATCCCCGCGCCGATGATGATGACAGTCGAATGGCTAATCGAGCCAGCCCGGTGGTCGTCCGCCCTGGTAGTCGAATACGACGGCTCCGAAGTCGCGACGCCGAGCAAAGGAGTGTTCATCATGACCTCCCGGACGCTCGTCAGCGTGGAACGAAGGCAGCCATCGCCTTGAAGTGACGTGTGACTTCGTGCGCCGCGGCGAGCCACGACATCTCGCGATAAAGAATCCCGTGGCGGTGGCAGAACTCGCGAACGACGGGCCGAGCGGCGCGCAGCCGGGCGGTCGGCATCGCTGGAAAGAGATGATGCTCAATGTGGTTGTTGACTCCGCCAAACAGGAATCCGTGTAGCCGAGACCTCCCGAGGTTGCGGGTCGTGCTGATCTCCTGCATAAGGAACGAGACCGACTCGTCCGGTTCGATGACCCGGGTGCCGATATGGTTGACGAGGAAGATCGCGCCAAGATAGGGACCGGCCAGCAGGGTCATCAGCCCATAGTTCAGGAGCGCTGCCGGCAGACCGACCACGAGCGCCGGAGCTACAAACCACAGCGCGCAATGCAGGAGCACGATGATTTGGTCTACGCGGGTTGTGCGCGGGTTCTGGCGCAGGAACCGCAGACTGTCGATTTTCAGGGTGAACGGCTGGAGCCAAACCAGGCTCCAGATGAGGAGCGACTGGTGGCGGCTGATCAGCTTGCCCAGACCGGTCTTCTCCTGGGCCGACTGCCGGTACATGCTGAAGAATTCCGATTGCATGTCGGGATCCCGCGTCCGATCGTTGCAGTGCGGATGATGGCGACGGTGGATATGGCGGTAATACGAGTAGCAGAGCGCGGTCAGCAGCGTATTGAACACCTGTCCGAGACACGCAATCGCACGGCGATTCCGGGTGACTGCGCCATGCCCCACTTCGTGGGCGAGGAAGCCGGCATGCACGCTCACAAACGCGAGCGTGACGAGCGCCAGCGCGTGCACGGCCAGGCCCGGTCCAGCAAGCAGGGTGGCGTACGCGCCCGCGTAGCCAGCCAAGATGAACGCTCCATACACGACGTTTCGCGCCGTCGTGGGCCGGAAGCAGCCGGCATTCGACAGCTCCGCGAGCAGCATGCGCCGCAGGCGATCGCCGTCCGGTCGTCCAGCCTTCACCGAGTCATTCGCTTCAATTCCGGTTTTCATGACGTTGACCTCCCAAGTCTTCAGGGCGCCCGTGGAAGCGCTGGATCCCCGATGCCGTTGGCCTCCGCGCTGGCGTCTTCATAGGCCTGGAGTACCGCGGGACGCGTCACAGAGACGTCACGGCGGGCGTCACGCGCCGGAGCCATTTCGGCGGCGCGGCCCGGGTGTGCTAAAGTCGGCGCAACTCACATATGGCGGCGCTGCGGCTCGCCCTCCTTGGGACCTTCGAGGCGCGGCTGGATGCCGGGTCTGCCGTCAGCTTTGGTCGGAAGAAGGCCGAAGCGCTGCTGGCCTACCTCGCGCTGCATCCCGGACAGAGGCAGCCGCGCGACAAGCTGGCGACCCTCCTTTG
>WNFW01006428.1_pt1 | contig 13972 bp, 13 predicted proteins | sample 5400131 | NCBI WGS metagenome assembly WNFW01 (sample SAMN13153362, study PRJNA577476) | soil metagenome | isolation source: 20 cm soil or saprolite under grassland replicate 1 | place: USA:California | collected 2016-06-15 | reverse complement strand
CACCGGCTCGCCGCCACCGGAACCGAACATGATGCCGGTGCCGATGCCTACGCCGCCGCCGCGCCCGCCGCCGATCCCGAAGCCGACCGACGAGCTTCCCCGGGAGCCTACGCTGTCGGACACCCACGTATACACGTCGCGGCCATCGCTGAGCTTCGTGCTGCGGGCGGGCGTCCCCCAGCGCAGCACGACCTCGTCGTACGTGGCGCCGTCCCAGCTGTCCCTCGCTTCGGTGAGCTCGCCGCCCGGGGCGGCACAGCCGGCAAGCAGAACGACCATCAGCGTTGCGGTTCTCATAGAGTCCTCCAGGGAAACGAAAACGCCCCGAAGATTTCTCCCCGGGGCGTCGTGCTGCTGTAAGGCACGCCGGCCTAACGGCTGGCGGAAATCCCAAGTCTGCGGATTGATCCGCTGTTCGAGGTCGGTAGTCCGGTCCTGCCTTGTTGGTCTCTCACGGGATCACCTCCTTTCGAAATTGTGGAATCGAAAGTCTAGCACGGTCGCTTGCGCCGGCAACCCGGGCTAGGTCTCGACGACGGGCACGGACGGGGTGCGCGGGATCAGGAGCCACAGCGCGATGTAGAGGAGGATCCCGAGACCGCACGCGAGGGCGAGCAGGATGAACGCGACCCGGAAGAGCACGGGATCGATCTCGAACTGTTCTCCGAGACCGCCGCACACGCCCCCGATCTTGCGGTCGGAATTCGAAAGATGCAGCCGCTTCAATGGGCGGGGCTCGCCCTGCGCGCCCGTCTTCTCGGGTACCATGATCCACAGGATCAGATAGGCGAGCGCCCCCAGCCCGCCGAAAAGGAGCGACGCCATCGAGATCGAAATAGTCGCCGAGCCCGGCGCAGACGCCGGCGATCTTCCTGTCTTCGACGAACCTATAGAGTTTCTTCATGTCACCCCCGCCAATCTTCCCGGCAAACGATTAGAGTGTCAATCTAGCGGCTTGACCTGACGGGCAAGGACGAATGACCGCAATCGACAGACGAGGTGGATATGGCGAAATCACGCGCGGGCAAAGGAGTCGGGAAGCATCGGGTCGTATCGCACAAGGCCTGGATAGCGGCGCGCAGGAAGTTCCTCGCGAAGGAGAAGAAGTTCACCCGGCTGCGCGACGGACTGAGCCGCCAACGGCGCGCCCTGCCCTGGGAGAAGGTCGAAAAGCAATACGTCTTCGACGGACCGAAGGGCCGGGAGACTTTGCCTGAGCTTTTCGACGGCAGCAGCCAGCTCGTCGTCTATCACTTCATGTTCGCCCCGGACTGGAACGAGGGCTGCAAGCACTGCTCCTTCTGGGCGGACAATTTCAACGGTCTCGGCATCCACCTCAATCACCGCGACGTGAGCCTCGTAGCGATCTCCCGCGCGCCGCTTGAAAAGCTCGAAGCCTTCAAGAGGCGCATGGGCTGGAGCTTCAAATGGGTTTCCTCCGGGCAGAACGATTTCAACTACGACTTTCAGGCGTCGTTCACTCCGCAAGAAATCGAAAGCGCGGCGGCGTTCTACAACTATGCCAAATTCGACGTCGGAGTGAGCGACCGCGAGGGCGTGAGCGTGTTCTACAAGGACGCGAGCGGCGACGTTTTCCACACGTACTCGAGCTACGCGCGGGGAATCGACATGCTGAACACCGCCTACCACTACCTCGACCTGGTTCCCAAGGGGCGGGACGAGGACGGCCTGGAATTCACGCAGGCCTGGGTCCGGCATCACGACGGGTACGAGGAGTGAGCGTGGCACGCTCGCCGTGGGCGCTCACCTCAGCCTTGACGCATCTTCCATTGCCACTGACTCAAGCGCCAGCGACTTCCCTCAATGGCCAGTGCCCCGATATAGCCCGGAGCAGGCTGGAGAGTATTGAACGACCAACGCTTTGCTGGAACGATATCGTTTGAGGGCATATGAAGGTCTACAGGACCAGCGATAAGGGCATGCGGCTTTTCTCTCCATTTTTTTCTCGCAAAACGGACTTGAAGACCTCACGCGCCGATGGAGCGCGGAGTATGCATGATGGCAAGAAAATCCGGTCCCAGTCGCCACGCTTTCGCGGAGGGGAGTTTTGAAGTATCGTTGATGCCCCCAGCAAACGGACAGGGAGAACCCATGCCACGGATTTCGGCAGGACTGCAAGTGATTGCCTTTGCGGCCATCGCGGCCGCGACGGGAGCTCAAGGCCAGGGCTTGGTCACCACGCACAAGCTCTCGGCGGCGCTGGCGAACCAGCTCGTCGGCGATTCGGTCGCGGCCTGCGCGCAGAAGGGCTACCAAGTGGTCGCGGTCGTCGTCGATCTCGACGGCGTCCGCCAGGCCGTGCTGCGCGGCGACGGCGCGCCGATCCACTCGATGGACAACGCCTATTACAAGGCGTACACGGTGGCCTCGGTGGGCCTTGTTCGCAAGGAGGACAGCACCAAGGCCATCGCGGACAGGGTGGCGAAGAACCCGCCGAGCAACGTGCCGACGACCCAGCTACCCAACGTCACCTATGCGCAGGGCGCCGTCGCCATCCAGGCCGGCGGCCAGACGATCGGCGCGATCGGAGTGAGCGGCGCTCCGGGCGGCCAGTTCGACGAGGAGTGCGCCCGCGGGGCCCTCGCCAAGATCAAGGATCGGATGAAATAACGCGCGCTTGCGTGGACGCACCCGCCGTGAGCGCGGGTGAATGGCGGGTCAAGGTCGGAGAAGAGGAAACTTCCGCGACCTTCGAGCCCGCAGTGGCGTCTCCCGGCAGCGCGCTCTTCGTCTGCGCGCACGGCGCCGGCGGCCACATAGCCGACCGCGGGATGCTCGGGGTAACCGAACAGTTGCGTAGACGCGGGTTTCACGTCGTTCGTTTCAATTTCCTTTACAAGGAGAAGGGTTCCAGGCGCCCGGATCCCATGCCTCGCCTGAAGGAATGCGTCGCGGCCGTGGCCGCGCACGCCCGCCGCGAAATCGCGCCGCAGGCCCTCATCCTCGGCGGGCGCTCGATGGGCGGACGGGCGGCCTCGATGCTCGCGGCGGACGGATTTTCCTGCGACGCTCTGCTGCTCCTCGCCTATCCCCTTCATCCGGCGGGGAGGCCCGAAGAGCTGCGCGACGCGCACCTCGCGAAGATCGAGGTGCCGGTCCTGTGCCTGAACGGTACCCGCGACACGCTATGCCGGCGCGACTTGATGGATGCCGTTGTCGAGCGTCTGACCGAGCGGTGGACGATGCACTGGCTGGAAGGCGCCGATCACGGCTTCCACGTCCTCAGGAGCTCGGGAAGGTCGGACGACGAAGTTCTCGGCGAGATCGCGGAGGCTTGCGGTGCTTGGGCAGCCGGCCTAACTTAATCGATCCTAGCTCCCGACCGCTTGACGACTTCGGCCCACTTCGCGGTCTCCTTCGTGACGAGCGCCGCGAACTGCTCGGGTGTGCCGCCTGCCGGTTCGTAGCCCAGTGTCGTGAACCGCTCCGTCACCGCGGCCGAGGTCATCGCCCTATTGATCTCCGCGTTGAGCCTTGCGACGATCGACTTGGAAGTGGCGGCTGGAACGATGATCCCGCCCCATATCGAAACCTCGTAACCCGGCACGCCCGCTTCAGCGACAGTCGGAAGGTCCGGAAGCGCGGTAGAGCGCTGCGGGCAGGTTACTGCCAACCCTCGCAGTTTGCCCGATTTGACGTGCGGAGAAATGGCTGCCACGGGACCAAGCATCACGTGCACCTGTCCCGCGACCAGATCGGTGATCGCTTGAGGGCTGCCCTTGTACGGGACATGGACCATTCGCGTGCCGGTCATGGCTTGAAAGAGCTCGCCGCTAACATGCGAGGTCGTCCCGTTGCCCGGTGAGCCGTAGAGCAGCTTTCCCGGGTTCTGCCCCGCAAAGTCAATCAAGTCCTTCGCCGTCCTGACAGGCAGCGACAGCGTGGTAGCTAACACGTTGCACGTGTTGGTCGTCTGAACTACGTATTGCAGATCCCGGTCCGCATCGTAGGGAAGCTTCATCAATGCGCGATTGATCGCAAGCGTAGAGGAGTTCCCGTAACCGATCGTGTAGCCGTCGGGCGTCGCCCTCGCAACAAGCTCGACTCCCACGACCCCGCCCGCACCCGGGCGGTTTTCGATCACGACCGGTTTCCCGACCGAGTTGCCAAGCTCGCCCGCGATCAGCCGCATGATGATATCGGGCCCGTCTCCGGACGCGGAGGGCACGATGAGCCTGATCGGCTTCTGCGGATATTCGCCGGCTGCCGCGTGCGCGCCGAGCGATGCCGCACACGCGACCAAAAGCAGGCGAAACGCGCGGCTCGGAAACTGATGCTTCGTCGTCCGTCCTTCAGACAGCCGGCGCGAACAGAACTCGCTCGATGGAAGAGTGCCCACAGTGCCTCCTTTCGCGGCGCCTCAGATGCGCGGCGATATTGACACCACAAGCTTGGCGCTGCAATCATCCCGGTTTCCCCGCATTATGAATCTCAGTCACCGGGATGGAGCTGCGCGACATCGAGTATTTCGCAGTCGTCGCCGAACATGGGCACCTCGGACGCGCGGCGGAGTCCCTCGGGTTGAGCCAGTCCGCGCTCAGCAAGAGCTTGCGCCGGCTGGAGGGATCGGTCGAGGCGAAGCTGATAAAGCGGACTTCCAAAGGCGTCGAACTGACCGATGAGGGCCTGACCTTGCTTTCTCGTGTGCGCCCGCTGCGATTGGCGCTGAGCGATGTCGCCCGCGAGGTCTCGGACCTGGGAAAGGGGCGCGTCGGACACCTGCGCATCGGCGTATCTCCAGGAATAGATTTCGATCCCTTGCCGCCCGCCTGCGCCGCTCTGCTGAAAGAGACGCCGCGGGTAACGCTCAAGGTTTCTGTCGAGGCGATCGACGCATTGCTGTCCGCATTACGCCACGGAGAACTGGACCTGACGGTCGGCAGCGTTCCTGCAACTCCCGCCGAAGGCATCGTGCAAGAGCATTTGTTCGACGACGAGTTCTTCGTCTATGCGGCTCCCGATCACCGGCTGGCGAAGCGCAAGCGGGTCACGATCGCCGACCTCGCGCAGGAACGATGGGCCATGCCTATGCACGCCATCATGCCTTCGGCCGTCCAATGGCTGCGGCGCGTGCTCGAGCAGCACGGCTTGCCCGCGCCCCGGTTCACGCTGGAGACCGGATCTCTTTTTCTGAGGCTCCGACTGATCGCCACTTCCGGTTTATTGACTCTCACGTCGCGACGGCTCGTGCGACGGCTCGCGCCACAGTTTCCGATGGTAGTCATTCCCGTCGAGGAGCTGACGTGGACTCGGCATGTCGGCGTGAGCTATCGCAAGGACGCCTACCTCTCGCCCGTGGCACGGCGATTCACCGAGATACTCAAGTCAACGGCTCTGGAAATCGGCAAAGGACCATAATTCTGGAAGAAAGCTGGGTCTGGTGCGCCCAGGCACCGTCTCGGCGCATGCAAGCCGCCGTTGGCGGCACCCCCGACGCGTGTGATTCCGTTGTCGCTGTCTTGCTCTAGCCGCTTGCGATCGTCTTCCAGGCCTTTGTCAGGCGCTCCGCAGTGCGCCACGCCAGCGCTTGCGCGGTGAGCGTCGGGTTGTGAGCACCGCTGGTGCCCATCACGGAGGCACCCAGCACGCCGAGGTTCGGCACTTCGTGCGAAAAACCCCAGGAGTCGACGACGTTTGTCTCGCGGTTGTCGCCCATGCGCGTCCCGCCGTACGCGTGCGTGGACGGGCCCATCGTGCCGACCGGCCCTCGTTCCACCGCCACCGCTCCGGCCTCCATGAACCACTGCGCCATCTTGTCCTGTGTGAACGCGCCGATCTTCCTGTCGTTTTCCTTGAAATCGGCCGTGATCCGGCACACCGGGAATCCGAGCGCATCCTTCACCGTGGGATCGAGATCGAGGGTGTTGTCATCGAACGGCAGCGTCGTCTTCTGGAGGTACGCGATGTTCCAGCGGTCCGCGTTCTGCTTGACGAACGATTTCCACGCCGGACCCCAGACCGGCGCTTTGCCGAAGGTGCTCATGTTCGCGGCGCCGATCGGCCGCCGGTCGGAATACACCCAGAGGTTGCCGCCACCGATGAAATCGAGCCCCGAGTGGTCGAAGTTGTCGTCAGCCCAATCGTCGACCGCGATGCCCTGCGCCGGCAGTCCGTACCAGTTGTTGAGGTCGAAGGGGAACAACGCCGTCAGGGTCGATGCCGTATTGTGGGAGAAGTAGTGTCTGCCCACCTGCCCGCGGTTGTTCGCCAGTCCGTTCGGATAGGGCTTGGACTTCGACAGCAGAAGCATGCGCACGTTTTCATAGGTATAGCCCGCGAGTAGCACGACCTCCGCCGGCTGGAAATACTCCTGGCCGCCCTTCACGTAGTTCACCCCGGTCACGCGCCCGCTCCTTTCGTCGACGGCGATCGTGGTGACGTGGGCCTGCGTGACGACTTTGAGGCGGCCGGTGTCCTGCGCCTTGGGAATGGTGCTGGCCGCCGTCGAATTCTTGGCGTTGAGGTGGCAGCCGCCCCGGTTGCAGTAGCCGTGGTACACGCAGGCAGGGCGACTGTCGTAGACCTGCGAATTGATCGCCGCCGGGCCGGGAAACGCGTGCCAGCCGAGGCTCTTCGCAGCAGCTGCCATTCGCTCGGTGAACCCCGTGCCACGCAGTGGAGGCATCGGATACTCGCGCTTGCGTGGTCCCTCGAAAATGTTGCCGCGCGGATCGATCTGGCCGCCGATGTTGCCCGCCTTGCCCGACACGCCGACTTCGTATTCCACCTTGTCGTAATACGGCTCGAGCTCCTCCAGTCCGAACGGCCAATCCTCGACGGTCGAGCCCTTGGGTATGCGCGCAGCTCCATAACGCCGCGTGGTCTCGCTCACGACCTTGAAGTCCCAGGGATTGAGGCGCCAGCTCTGCGCCCAGTAGTGCACCGAAGTGCCTCCGACGGCGTTCATCATGGGATGGATCGGAAAGCGCGGCGAATACGGCGCCGACGCATTCGGCCTGTGGGTCGGAATCTCGGTGTTCGCTTTCTGGACCGATTGCGGCCAGCCGCGGAAATTGTTGCGCAGCTCATCCGGAGCAAAGTCCCGGCCCGTGAGCCAGTCCCCCGCTTCCAGGCCGATCACCTCGAGCCCGGCGCGTGCCAGCGGCAGGACCGCTACGCCGCCGACCGCTCCGAGTCCGACGACGACGACGTCGGTCTTCCTGAGGTTAGTGGCCATGCCCGTCTCCCCGCTTCGTGAACATCGAGTCGTCGTACGCCGACTTGTGGTTCGGTTTCAGTGCCACGCCCATGCGCTGCTCCTGCGCCGCCACCGAAATACGCACTCCGGGATAGCCGATCAGGTCCCACCCGACGAAGTTCGCATTCCCGCCGTAGTACGGGTCGCAGAACGTGCCCTGGATCGTGTGTGCCCGAAGCAAGTTGAAGAATGTGGACGAGTTCGGCGTAAAGCCTGTGGCCGCGTTCTTCTCCATCTCGCTCAACACCGCGTCCTGATCCTTCGGCTGGAGACTGGCGAACGGCCTGCCTTTCGAGGTCTGGGCATAGGCATTCAGCGCGGCAAGACCGGCGGCGTATGCCCTGCGGGCAGACGAGAGCGGGCCGGCGAGCGCGCGGTCGATGTAGTGCGCCGCGCGGGCCTCCGCGGCGCCGGGCCCGTTCTCGTCGGACGGAATCAGCCGCGCGACGATGGCCTCGAGCGTGTCCGACTCCGCGGCGGTGAGCGTTTCCAAAGCCTCCCGCGGCGGCGCCGCGGCGGTGCGCGCTTCCGCGGCAAATGATGACGCGGTTTGAACGAACGCCCCTCCGGGAACGACGCTTGCCGCCCCCACCATCCCGAAACGCTTCAGCAGCTCGCGGCGCGAACGATCGCGCGGCTCCTGTTTCCTGTCATCCGCTTCATCGGCCATGATCTCTCCTCCATTTCCTTGAGTGTCGGAACCGCCTAGTCCGTGATCGCCTATCAATTAAGCCAAGAATGCGCCGCAACACGCAAGCGCCGGAGCAAATCAGATCCGGTGGCGTGATGTGGGTCCATAATGCGGACGCAGTGGTTCGGCCATCACCCAGGCACTTTGGAGGATCGTTATGAGGGGGCCAGTCACGAAATTCATCAGGATATTCCCGCTCGCGGCCGGCGCTCTGGTCGCCTTGTCGATCCAAGCCGCGGACTACCCCGCCCCGAAGGAAGCCGACTGGGTGGCGCGCGAGTTCCGCTTTCACTCGGGCGGGACGCTGCCCGAGGTGCGCCTGCACTACACGACGGTCGGCGCGCCCTCGGGCGAGCCGGTGCTCCTCCTGCACGGAACGGCCGGGTCCGGCGCCACCCTGCTCGGGAAGGATTTCGCGGGCGAGCTCTTCGGGCCGGGGCAGCCGCTCGACGCGAGCCGCTACTTCATCATCCTGCCCGACGCCCTGGGCACCGGGAAATCGACTAGGCCTTCGGAGGGCCTGCGCGCGCGTTTTCCCAAGTACAACTACGACGACATGGTGCTCGCGCAATATCGCCTGGTAACCGAAGGCCTCTCGATCAAGCACCTGCGCCTGGTTCTGGGCAACTCGATGGGCGGCATGCAGACCTGGATCTGGGGCGTGAAATACCCCGACCTCATGGACGCGCTGGTTCCCATGGCCTGCCAGCCGACCGAGATGTCGGGCCGCAACTGGATGCTGCGCAGGATGCTCGCCGACGCGATCCGCAACGATCCGGAATGGAACGGCGGCAACTACACGGCGCAGCCGCGCGGAATGCAGAGGATCCTCGTTCAGTTCGGCATCGCCACCTCGGGCGGATCGCAGGCGTACTACAAGCAGGCGCCCACGCGCGAGAAAGCCGATGCGATCGTCGCGCAGCGGCTCGCGCAGCCCTTCCGCGGCGACGCCAACGACGTGCTGTTCCAGTGGGAATCCTCGGACGACTACAACCCGTCGCCGGGCCTGGAGCGCATCCGCGCGGCGCTCGTCGCCATCAACGCGCAACCCGCCGGAGCTCGGAATCCTCGAGCGCGAGATCAAGCGCGTGAAGAACGCTCGCTACGTCCTGATTCCCGCGAGCGGCGACACGCGCGGCCACGGCACCACGGCCAACGCGGCGCTGTGGAAGGAGCACCTCGCAGATCTGCTGCAGAGGGCGCCGCGGACGGGGAAGCAGTAAATTCCGGATGAGCCGACAATTCAATCCACCGAACCGGAAATAGGAATTGTCCGTTACCATACGACTGCGTATCGACAGGGGGGATCAGCCGTGACTTTCAAGAAACTCGCTGCAGCATTGCTTTTCGCCGCGTGCTCGCTACCGGCCCTGGCACAGGAAACGCTGGTGGTGTACTGGACCAAAGGGTTCTATCCTCAGGAGGACAAAGCCCTCGACGACATGATCGACAAGTTCCAGAAGAAGACCGGCGTCAAGGTGGAACTCTCCCGCTATGCGCCGCAGGAATCGGTGCCCAAAGTGGTCGCGGCGCTCGATTCGGGCACGCCGCCCGACGTGGCGTACGGCGACGTGTTCGACTTCCAGGTGGCGGGCAAGTGGGCGTTCGAGGGAAGGCTCGAAGACCTGTCGGACATCCTCGTGCCGATGAAGGCGAATTTCCTGCCGATCACCCTGGAAACCACCTTCATGTGGAACGACAAGACCAAGAAACGCGCCTACTACGCGTTCCCGATGAAGCGCCAGACGATGCACATCCAGTACTGGAAGGACATGCTGGCGGAAGCGGGCTACAAGGAGTCCGACATCCCGAAAACCTGGAAGGCCTACTGGGACTTCTGGTGCGACAAGGCGCAGGCCGGCTACCGCAAGAAGAGCGGCAAGCGCATCTACTCGATCGGCTCGCCGATGGGCGTCGATTCCTCGGACTCGTTCTACTCGTTCCTCACCTACATGGACGCGTACAACGTCAAGGTGGTGGACGACGACGGCAAGCTGACCGTCGACAAGCCCGAGGTGCGCAAGGGCCTGGTCGCCACGGTCAGCGACTACGCTTCCACCATCGAGAAGGGCTGCACGCCGCCTTCGGCCGTGAACTGGAAGGACCCGGACAACAACGTCGCTTTCCACAACAAGCAGATCATGATGACGCACAACGCGACCATCTCGATCGCCGCGAAGTGGCTCGACGACTCGAACAACGACAAGCTCACGCCGGAGCAGCGCGCCGAGGCGAAGAAGAACTACAGCGAGCTGATCGCCACCTCCGGCTTCCCGGCCAAGCCCGACGGCAAGCCGATGGTGTACCGCTCGGCGGTCAAGGTCGGCGTGATCTTCGAGAATGCGAAGAACAAAAAGCGCGCCAAGGAATTCGTCCAGTTCATGATGCAGGACGAGAACCTGATCCCGTACGTCGAGGGCTCGCTCGGCCGCTGGTATCCGGTCACGAAATCGGGGGCTGCGCGCGACTTCTGGACCTCGGACCCGCACCGCAAGATCGTGCACGACCAGTTCTCGGCCGGCACGGTCCCGTTCGAGTTCACCAAGAACTACAAGTTCACGATCCTCAACAACGAGAACGTCTGGGCCAAGGCCATCAACCGCATCGCCAACGACAAGTGGTCGGCGGAGAAGGCGGTCGACGAGATGATCGCGAGGATCAAGCAGGTCGCAGGATAGGTTTTACGTGTCTTCGATTGTCCTTCCGGGGGTGCAGCCGGCGAGCCCGGTAAAGCCTCCCCGGAAGGGTCTCACCACGTGGCAGACATGGGGGCTGATCCTCATCGCCCCGTATCTGCTCGTGTTCGCCGTGTTCGTGCTCTACCCGGTGACGTACGGCCTATGGCTCGCGCGCAATCCCGCGACCTACCTGCGCCTGTTCGAGGACCCGGTGTTCTTCCGCACCGTGGTCAATACGATTTTGTTTTTGTTGATTGCGGTAAATCTGAAGTTTCTGCTGGCCCTGTATCTGTCGGGCTTCTTCGTCCACGAGAAGAGGTGGATCCGCTGGCTGTCGGTGATCTTCATCATTCCCTGGGCGGTGCCGGCCATCCCGACCATCTTCTCCATCCGCTTCATGCTCAACCCGGAATGGGGGCTGGTGAACTCTCTCATCTTCCGGTTCACGGCGCTGGACGGGCCCAACTGGCTCACCAATCCGCAGCTCGCGATGGCGATGGCGATGCTGGTGCACATTTGGAAGGCGCTGCCCTTCTGGACGCTGATCCTGATGGCTGGGCGGCTCGCGATCCCGAAGGAGCTCTACGAGGCGGCTAGCGTCGACGGCGCGAGCGGCTGGCAGAAGTTCAGGTACGTCACCTGGCCCTCCATAAGAACGCTCTATCTGACTTCAACCTTGTTGAGCCTGATATGGACGCTCGGCGACTTCAACAGTGTCTACCTCCTCACCGGCGGCCAGCCGGCGGACCAGACACACGTGCTCGCCACGCTGGGGATCCGCTATATCCGACTCGACCAGGTGGACCAGGCGATGGCGACCATCGTGGTGGCGCTGCCCTTCGTGCTGCCGATGGTTTACTTCATGATGAAACGGCTATCCGTAGATGACCAGCAGGAAACTGCTTAGCGAAGCGAAGCTGTGGCTGGTCGCGATCCCGGTCCTGCTCTGGACGCTGATCCCGATCTACCACATCTTCCTGTTCTCGATCTCGTCGAAGGACTCGGCGTTCTCCGGCGCGCTCTGGCCCGACAAGCCGACGCTGCGCAACTTCGGCACGGTGTTCCGCCAGGAGCACTTCTACCTGCACCACTTCTGGAACCAGATCTGGAACTCGCTGTGGATCGCGCTCGCCGTGGGCGCAATCACGCTCGCGGTCGCGACCTGCGCCGCCTTCGCCATCAGCCGCCTCAAGGTGCGCGGCGGGCGCACCGTGATGAACGCGGCGCTGTTCACCTATTTCATCCCGGCGGCGTTTCTCGCGGTGCCGATGTACAAGGCGATGGGCGCCTACGGGCTGCTCAACAGCCGCTGGTCGCTGGTTCTCGCGATGGTCACGCTCGCCTCGCCCTACGCCATCTGGGTACTGAAGCAGGCCTCCGACAAGCTGCCATGGGAGCTCGACGAGGCGGCGCGCATCGACGGCGCCACGCCGCTGCAGCTCTTCCGCCTCGTCTACCTGCCGCTGATGCTGCCTTCGCTGGTCGCGATCGGCACCTACGCCGTGCTGCTCGCCTGGAACGAGTACCTGTACGCGTTCCTGCTTCTGTCGCACGAGAACACCATCCCGCTCACGGTCGGCCTCGGCCACTTCCTCGCCTCGGACGACTCGCCCTGGGAGATTCTCATGGCGACCGCGCTCATCTACGCGCTGCCGCCGGCGGCGATCTACTACGCCTTCCGCCGCTACATGGTCGGCGGATTGACCGCCGGGGCGGTGAAGAGCTGATGGCCTCGGTTTCTTTCGAAAGCGTTCAAAAATCGTTCGGAGCGACGAAGGTCGTCCACGGAATTTCTCTCGACATCGCCGACGGCGAATTCATGGTGTTGGTCGGTCCCTCGGGTTGCGGCAAGTCGACGCTCCTCAGGATGCTCGCCGGTCTCGAGGAGATCAGCGGCGGGACGATCGCGATCGACGGCCGGGTCGTCAACGACGTCGACTCCAAAGACCGCGACGTCGCGATGGTGTTCCAGAGCTACGCGCTCTATCCGCACATGACGGTGCGGGAGAACATGGGCTTCTCGCTCCGTTTGCGCAGGGACAACAACAAGGTCATCGAGGAAAGGGTTTCCCAAGCGGCAAGAATCCTCAATCTGGAACCTCATCTCGACCGCTATCCTCGCGAGCTTTCGGGCGGGCAGCGTCAGCGCGTGGCGATGGGCCGCGCCATCGTGCGCGACCCCAAGGTATTCCTGTTCGACGAACCGCTGTCCAATCTCGACGCCAAGCTGCGCGTCGCAATGCGCGCCGAGATCAAGGCCCTGCACCAGCGCCTGAAGACCACCACGGTCTATGTTACGCACGACCAAGTCGAAGCGATGACCATGGCCGACCGAATCGCGGTGGTGAACGACGGCCGCATCGAGCAGTTTGGCGCGCCGCTCGACCTCTACGACCGGCCGGTGAACCTGTTCGTCGCGCAGTTCATCGGATCGCCGGCGATGAACATCGTCGAAGGCGCGCTCACGGGGAGCGGTAATTCCTCTTGCGTAAACGCGCTGGGACAGCGCTGGCCGGTCGAAGCGCCGGGCGGCATCGCCGGCAAGGTCGTGAAGTACGGCATCCGACCGGAGCACATCGGGCTCGCTGGCCAAGACAGCGGCGGCATCGCCGCCGAAGTGGTCGTCGTCGAGCCGATGGGTGCACAAACGGAACTGGTAGTCCGGGTCGCTGACGTTTCCCTGACGGTCGTCACGCACGGACGGGCGGACCTGCGCCCCGGCGACAGGCTCTCCCTCTCTCCTGAAGCCGGGCGCGCGCACGTGTTCGATCCCGCGACGGGACGCCGCATCTGAGAAAAAACAGCACGCGTTCCTTCGGCCTCCATACGGCGGTATCCGCAGTTTCCTGACAGCGCGCCGGCGCTTGACGCGGCTCGTTCGGCGCGCGCATGATTTTCCGCAAAGGAGGATCACGTGATGAAAAACATCGTTCTTGCGTCCTGGGCCGCCTTCTCGATATCCATCCTCGCCGCCGCTGACGTCGCGCTCGCGGACGATGCGTTCATCCTCGCTACCGGGCGCAGGGACCCGCGGATCTACGCGATCGACTTCCGCGCCGCGCTGAAGCGGCACAACGACAACACGCCGAACGCCATCCTGAGCCGATCCAAGGTGCACGCAGATCGCCTCGACGGCACACCGGTCGGCGACCCCGCAAACATCGTGCTGAGCGAGGATCGCCGCACGGCATACGTGATCAACCATCACGGAGCCGTGAACAACGCCGAGTTCCTCCAGCACGGCGGCCGCGGAAGCGTCTCGGTCATGGACGTAGATAGGATGCTCCGGCCAGAATTCGACAACACCGATCGCGCGCTCAAGCAGAATTTCGACAGCGGTTATTTCGGGGCGGTCGGTCTCGTGGTCCTTCCCGAGCTGCTCCT
>WNFW01005436.1_pt1 | contig 13972 bp, 16 predicted proteins | sample 5400131 | NCBI WGS metagenome assembly WNFW01 (sample SAMN13153362, study PRJNA577476) | soil metagenome | isolation source: 20 cm soil or saprolite under grassland replicate 1 | place: USA:California | collected 2016-06-15 | reverse complement strand
AATGGCGGTTCGTCGCGACGGTGTCGAAGTCCCCATAGAAATGGCGGTAGTCCACCAGCAGCCCTTCCACACCGGCATCGGCGTCCCACGCGCGGACGCGCTCCTGCAGGATCACGGCGCCGGTCTCGTGCAGCACCTCGTCCGCCTGGATGTACAACCCCCACGCGCCGCGGCACGCGCGCATGGCGCGCTCGGTCTCCTGGGCCAGCACACCCGAGCCGCGCGAGAAGTCCCACACCGTGTCGATGACCCGCACGCGCGGCTCGCCGAGCCCGGCGACGAGATCCCGCGTCCCGTCCGGCGAGCGGCCCACGTTCACGACGACCTCGTCGCAGATCGCGAGGATCGAGCGAAGGGCGGGAACGATGGGGTAGTCGAGGCTGACGGCGTTACGAACGATGGTGAAGCCCGAGAGCATGTCAGGCGCGGAACTGCATGTCGTACAGGCGCCGGTACAAGCCGCCGGCCGCAAACAGCGCGTCGTGCGTCCCGCGCTCCACCAGCCGGCCGTCGGCGAGGACGATGATCAGGTCCGCGTGCCGCACGGTCGCGAGGCGATGCGCGATCACGAGCACGGTACGGTGCGCCATGAGGCGGTCGATCGCCTCCTGGACCAGGCGCTCGGACTCGGTGTCGAGTGCGCTCGTCGCCTCGTCGAGGATCAAGAGCGGCGGGTCGCGCAGCAGGGCCCGGGCGATCGCGATGCGCTGGCGCTGCCCGCCGGAGAGCCGCGTGCCCCGCTCGCCCAACAGCGTGTCGTAGCCCTGCGGGAGCTGGGCGATGAACTCGTCGGCGTTCGCGGCCCGGGCTGCCGCGCGTACCTGCTCGAGCGTGAAGTCGCCGCGGCCGTACGCGATGTTGGCGTGCACCGTGTCGTTCAAGAGCACGGTTTCCTGGGACACGATCCCCATGAGCCCGCGCAGGCTGCGGCGGGTGAAGCGGCTGATGGGGACGCCGTCGATGGAGATCACGCCGCCCGTCGGCTCGTAGAACCGCGGCAGCAGGTCCACGAGCGTCGTCTTGCCCGCCCCCGACGGTCCCACGATGGCCACCACCTGGCCGCGGCGCACTTCGAGGTCCACGTCGCGCAGCACCGGCGCTTCGCCGTTGTAGGAGAACGTCACCCCGCGGTATTCGATGCGGTCGCCGAAGCGGGCCGGCGTCTCACCCGGACGGTCGCCCTCGTCCGCCGGCACGTCGAGCACCTCGAAGCAGCGGTCCGCCGCCGCGACCGCGCCCGCCATGATCGTGGGGTACTGCGCCACCGCCTTGATCGGCGACATCAGCCGCAGCGCGACGGCGATGAACACGATGAACACCTCCGGCCGCAGCGACGCCGACTCCCCGAGCGCGAGGCGCGTCCCCACGAGGAAGATCAGCACGATGACCAGGCCGGCGAAGATCTCGCTCACCGGGCTGGTCAGCGTCGAAGCGCCCTGCGCCCGCAGCACCCGCTTGCGGTACCGGTCGGCCAGCCGCTGGAACCGTTCGACCTCGAACGCCTCGGCGACGTAGGCACGCACCAGCTTCACCGACGCCACCATCTCGCTCACGAGGCTCGTCAGCTCGCCGCGGTCGTCCGCCTGCTCCCGCGAGCGGCGCCGCACCCGCGCCACGATCGGCCGGATGGTGAGGACCAGGACGGGTGCGAGTACGAGCGTGACGATCGCGAGCCGCCAGGAGAGTCCCACGAGGATCGCGAGGTAGACGAGGATCAAGCTGACGTTGCGGAGGAACGACGCGAGCGCCGCCGTGACCGCCGTCTTGACTTGATCGGTGTCGCTGATGATGCGGGCGAGCAGCTGGCCGCCCCGGGTGCGCTGGAAGAAGCCGAGGGGCAGCGTCTGGAGGTGGCGGAACAGGCGTACGCGCAGGTCCCGCACCACGCCCTCTTCTATCGCCACGCTGCTCATCGCCGCCGCGTAAGCCGCCGCGTTCTTGACCACGAGCGCGACGAGGAGCACCAGGACCACGTTGCGCAGCGCCGCTTCGGGCGCCCCGACCGTGAGCAGCGGCCCGGCGATGCGTCCGAGCGCCTGCTCCACCGCGGAGGAGCCGGTCGTCGGTAGAGCCTGCAGCTTGAACACGGCGCGGAGGAAAGGAATCACCAGCACGAACGTCGCTCCGTCCATGAGCGACGCCACCAGCGTGGCGGCGATGTTGGCGGCGAAGAGCAGCGTGTAGGGACGGAGCAGGCCGAGGACGCGGCCGCTGCGGCCCATGTCAGCGCGCCCCCCCGCCCCCGGATCCCTTGGCGCGGCCGCGCGGTGTGAGCAGTACGACCGGCAGGATCACCTCTTCGGGCGTCACGCCGCCGTGCAGGAACGAGCCGCGATACCGCGCCTGGTATTCGCGCAGCTTCGTGGGGTAGACGAAGAACCGATCTCCCGCGGCGAGCAGCAGGCGCACGCCGAGCCCCATGCCCGGGAGCCCGAACGACTTCAGGTCTTCCACGGCGATCGCGGCCTCCGGGTCCTCGCTGCGCAGATCCTCGCCGAACTTGTAGCGCAGGTTCGCGGTGGCGTCGCGCTTGGCGTACACCGTCGCGGGCGTGCCGCAGTGAATCGAGCCATGATCGGTGGTGAGCAGCACCGTGACGCCGCGCCGCTCCGCCTCGAGCCGCGCCGCGCGCACCGGCGAGCGCTCGAACCAGGTGCGGGTGAGGCTCCGCAGCGCCGCCTCGTCGCGGGCCACCTCGTACAGGATCGCGCTCTCGGAGCGCCCGTGCGTGAGCTGGTCGATGAAGTTGAACACGAGCGCCGTCACCCCGTCCTGGGACAGGTGCGCCGGGAGCCGGCGCAGCAGCTCGCCGCCGTCCACCGAGCTGAACAGCTTCTCGTAGCGCACGGGCACCGGCGCCCCGACCAGCTCCCGCAGCTGCTCGGTCAGGAGCTCCGCTTCGTGCGCGTTGAGGCTCTCGTCGTCCGAGGCCTGGCCCCACCAGTCGGGGTGCCGCGCGGCGATCTCCATCGGGAACATCCCGGAGAAGATCGCGTTGCGCGCAAAGGGCGTCGCGGTCGGCAGGATGCTGTAGTAGTGGGACTCCTCGACGTCGAACAGCGGCGTCACCAGATCGCGCAGCGCCTCCCACTGGTCGAGCCGCAGGCAGTCGACGACGATGAACAGCACCCGCCCCTGGGCCTTGAGGACCGGTACCAGGAACTCGGCGCCCACGTCCACCGACAGCGGCGGGCGGTCCCCTTCGGGGTTCGCGAGCCAGCGCGGGTACTGGCGGGCGACGTACCCCGCGAAGTCCTTCCGCAGGCTGGTCTGCAGCGAGTGGAGCGCCTCCGAGAGGCCGGGCTCGTTGGAGGCGGCGAGGCGGACCTCCCAGCGCGACAGCTCGACCACGAACTCGATCCATTCGCGCCACGCGAGCGTCGAGCCGCGCCGCCCCTCCAGCTCGCGGAACCGCGCCACGAAGTCGCGCGCCAGGCGCTGCTGGCGGATGCGCTCGCCGTCGAGCAGCCGCGTAACCACGGAAAGGATTTGGCGGGGGTGCACGGGTTTGACGAGGTAATCGTCCACGGCGACGCCGATCGCGTCGCGCAGCGTCCCCTCGTCCTCGCTCTGCGTCACCATCACGACCGCCACGCCGGCATCGATCGCGCGGATCTCGGGGAGCAGGTCCAGCCCCCGGCGCCCGGGCATCTGCTCGTCGAGCAACACCACGCTGTACGGCTGGCGCCGCAGCATCGCCAAGGCGTCGTCGCCGTGGGCCGCCGCGGCGACCGTGAACCCCTGGTCTTCGAGGAAGCGGCGATGCGGGGCGAGACCGTCCACCTCATCATCCACCCACAGGATGCTCTTCGGTCGCGCCATGGGCGAAAGCTAATGGCGACTGGCGAACCGCGGCAACGCGACCGTAGCTTTCGGCCCCGTGTTGTGCGTCCTGCTGGTGCGCTTCAGCTCCATCGGCGACATCGTGCTGACGACGCCGCTGGTGCGCGCGCTCGCCCGCCGCCACCCCGAAGCCAAGCTCGTCTACGTGACGAAGCGCGCCATGGCGCCCCTCGTCGCCGATAACCCGCATCTTGCCGACGTCGTGGCCCTCGAGCCCGACGAGTCGCTGCGCCATCTCGCCCGCCGGCTCACCGCGCTGGCCCCCACCCACGGGCTCGACCTGCACGGCAGCGTGCGCAGCGTCGCGCTGCGCCTGCTGGTCCGGTGTCGCTGGTCGGGGTACCGCAAGCGCAAGCCGGCGCGCACGCTGCTCATCGCCACCAAACTCGACGCCTACCGGCGACGGGTCCCCGTTCCGGAGCGCTATTTCGAGGCCGCCGCTCGGCTCGACACGCACCCCGACGACGGCCCCCCGGAGTTCTGGCTCGGCCGCGGGGCGACCGAGCGCGTGGCGCAGTGGCGCGTCGAACACGGCCTCGCAGACGCGAAGCTTGCGGCCCTCGCCCCCGGCGCAGCCCATGCGACCAAGCGCTGGCCCATCGCGCACTGGAGTGCGCTCATCGAGCAGCTGCGCGCCGCCGGGTTCCGGCCCGTGGTCGTCGGCGGGCCGGAAGATCGCGGCCTCGCCCAGCAGCTCGTCGCCGGCGGCGCGGCGGCAAGCGCCGCAGGAGAGTTCTCACTGCAGGAAACCGGAGCCCTGCTGGCGCAAGCCGCCGTCGCCGTCTCAGGAGATACCGGCGTCATGCACATGGCCACCGGGGTCGGGACCCCCGTGATCGCGCTGTTCGGACCCACGGTCGAGCAATTCGGGTTCTTCCCCTACCGCGCGCCCGGTGCCGTGCTACAGCGGGAGCTGCCGTGCCGCCCCTGCTCGGCGACGGGCACCGCGACGTGCCCGCTCGGCCATCACCGCTGCCTCCGCGACATCACCCCCGCCGACGTGGCGGCGGCCGTCGCGCGGCTCGTCGCCTGATCCAGGTGACCACAGCGGCGGAGGCGCGCCTGCTCGCGCTGGTGGGCGACGCGGTCCGCGGCCCAAAGCGCAACGGCCTGTTCGCGCTGTGGCTCGTGCTCCGCGCGGCCGAGGCGCTGCTCCCCCCTGGTGCCGTTTCGGCCAGGAACCATCGGCGCCGGCTGCAGGCACTCGAAACGCGCCTGGCCAGCCTCGCCCTGCCCGCGCCGCTCAAACGGGCGCTCACCGCGGCGCGCGACCACCTCGAGCCCGCCACGCCCGGGGCGGCGGCGCTGGTGCTGTCCCAGCTCGTCGCGCCGGCCCGGGAAGTGCTCGGCCCCGAGGCGGGCGACGCCGTCGCGGTTGCCGCCCGCGCGGCTCGCATACATCTATAAGAGCTAGGCGCACAGACGCACAGACGCACAGACGCACAGACGCACAGGGAGACTCGATGCCACCACGTCGCATAGAACGCCGCCCTTTCGCCGAGTCGCTGGTCGCGCGCGTGGATCAGCAGCGCCCCGGCGAGATCGCGAGCGACACGGTCCCGACCGGCTTTCCTTCGGTCGACCGCCTGCTCGGCGGCGGGCTGCGCCGGCGCGACCTGATCGTGTTGGGAGGGGACGTCGGCTCGGGCAAGTCGGCGCTCGCGCTCGGGATCGCGCTGCGGGTCGCGCAGCAGGAAAGTGGGCCTGGCGTGGCCTTCTTCTCCGGCGAGATGGACGAGGAGCGCCTGATGGAGCGGGCGCTCGCGGTCGAGGGTCGCGTCGCCGTGGACGAGCTGCGCGCGGCCAAGCTGAGCGACCAGACGCGCGCCGAGGTGGGGGGCGCGGCCGTGCGGCTGCGCGGCCTGCCGCTCGCGATTCTGCCGCTCGCCGCCCCGGACTTCGAGACGTTGTCCGCGCGACTCGACCCCCTGCGCCAGCTCGGGCTGATCGTCGTGGACTACCTGCAGCTGGTCCCCACGCCGGCCGGGGTGACGCGCTCCACGCAGGATGAGGACCTCGCCCTGGTGCTGCAGCGGCTCAAGGCCCTGGCGCTCGAGCGCCAGGTCGCGCTGCTCGTCGTGTCGCAGCTCGCGCGCTTCGCCGCCGGGCGCGAGAACGCGCGGCCTGCCCTCGACGACTTCGGTCACCTGGGGGCGATCAAACAGCACGCCGACGTCGCCCTCGCGATCTATCGCGAAGAGATGTACAGTCCGGGCTACGGCGTGGAGGGTGCCACCGAGCTGCTGGTCTTGAAGAACCGCAACGGGCCGACGGGGTTCGTGGATCTCTACTTCTATCGGCGCTGGATGCGGTTCGAGGACATGCTCGATCCCGACCGTTGAGCCTTGGTGGTGTCGGCGCCGAGGATCGCTCCGACCAGCGTGTAGGTCGTCCCGGGCGCTCCGGCGTTCGCCCGCAGCGTGATCCACAGCGGCCGCCGCCCCGAATCCGCGTAGATCGCGATCGACCCGTCGGCCATCGCCTGGTCGGTCCGCACCTGCCACCCGTTCAGCTGCAGCGCCTCGCGGTACCAGGCGGCGACCCGCGGCAGCGGCGCCGGCGTCGTGAAGGTGGCCTGCGCCGCGTCCTGGCCGGCCGAGACGCCTGCCAGCGTCGACTGCGGGTACGCGAGCACGCCTGACAGGACCTTGGCGGCGAGCTCGCGTTCCGACGTGCGCTCCCCCGGCCGCTCGCAGGCGGCGCCAACCATCAATAGGATTGCGAGCGACAGGGGACATTTCATGGCGCGGTATCCTAGCTGTGGCGGGGCGCCAGGGTCAAGTTGTAACTTGGACCCCATGGCCGGCCACAGTAAGTGGAAGCAGATCAAGCGCAAGAAGGCGGTCACCGACGCGCGGCGCGGCGCCCTGTTCACCAAGCTGATCCGTGAAATCACCATCGCGGCCAAACAGGGCGGCGGGGATCCCGCCGGGAATGCCCGGCTCCGCACCGCCATCGACGCCGCCAAAGCGGAGAACATGCCGCTCGACAACATCGAGCGCGCCGTCAAGAAGGGCACCGGGGAGCTCGAGGGCATCCAGTACGAAGAGGTGTCGTACGAAGGCTACGGGCCCGGCGGCGCCGCGATCTTCATCGAGGCGACCACCGATAACGCGAACCGGACCGTCGCGGAGATCCGCCACCTGTTCCAGCGCTACGGCGGCAATCTCGGCGCCGCGAAGACCGTGGCGTGGATGTTCGACCGCCAGGCGCACATCACCCTGGACGCTCCCAAGGTGGACGAGGACGCCGCGCTTGAGGCCGCGCTCGATGCGGGCGCGGAGGACATGGTGCGGGACGGCGACGTGTTTCTCATCACCGGCCCGGTGCACCGGTTGCACGAGATCACGGCGCAGCTCGAGCGGCGCAAGATCCCCGTGCAGTCGGCCGAGATCGGGATGATCCCGAAGAGCACGGTGAAGGTGGACGGTAAGGACGCCAAGAAGCTGCTCGAGCTGATCGAGGAGCTCGAAGCCCTGGACGACGTCGCGAAGGTGTCTTCGAACTTCGACATCGACGCCGAGGCGATGGCGGCGGCGACGGCGTGACGTGAGAGTCCTGGGCGTCGACCCGGGGACTCGGGCCACCGGCTACGGCGTGATCGAAACCGACAACGGGGCCTCGGGGATGGGCCGGCTGATCGAATGCGGCGTCATCACCTTCACCCGCCAGAGCCCCCTCCCCCGACGCCTCCACGAGCTGCACGCCCACATCGCCGACTTGATCACCCGTCACCGACCGACCGCCCTGGCGCTCGAGAGCGCGTTCTACCACAAGAACGTGCAGACGACCCTCGTCCTGGGACATGCCCGCGGCGTGATCCTGCTCGCCGCAGAGCAGGCGGGGCTCGCCATCGCACACTACGCACCCGCCACAGTGAAGAAGACGGTCGCCGGCGCGGGGGGCGCGCCCAAGGCCCAGGTCGGCGCCGTGGTGGCGCGACTCCTCAAGCTGAAGCAGGCCCCGACGCCGGCGGACGCGGCGGACGGCGTGGCGGTCGCGCTCACGCACATCCTCCGCGCGTGATCGCCCAGGTCAGCGGACGCCTCGCCGCGAAACAGGCCGACCGCGTCGTGGTCCACACCGCGGGCGGGGTCGGCTACGAGATCGCCGTCCCGCTCGGCGTCATGGAGCAGCTGCCGCCCGTCGGCGAGACCGTCAGTCTCGCCACCGAGCTCGTCGTCCGGGAGGACGGCTGGGCGCTGTACGGGTTCCGGGACGAGTCCGAGCGGCGTTTCTTCCAGCGACTCATCGGCGTCACCGGCATCGGGCCGAAGCTCGCCATCGCGCTGATGTCCGCGTTGGGGGTGGAGCGGGGAGCACGGGCGCTGCAGGAGCGGAACATCGCGCTGTTGTCGTCGGTGAGCGGCATCGGCAAGAAAACCGCCGAGCGCCTGGCGCTTGAACTCGCCGACAAGCTCCGCGAGTTTGAGGAGCCGGGGGCCGGAAGCGCGGCGGCGGCGCCCGGGGACGGCACTGCCGCGGCGGCCCTCAAGGCGCTGGAGCGGCTGGGATACGGCACCGCCGAAGCGGACCGCGCGCTGCGTGACGTGCTGGCAGCGGACGGCGGCGGCAGCACCGAGACCCTGGTGCGGCGCGCCCTGCACCTTCTCACTGGTGGATGACGATGGCGACGACCGCTGAATGGATCTGCACCCGGTGCGGCTCGACCAACCGGCGACTCGTCCCGGACGGCGCGACGCGCGCGGTGGACGAGTGCCTCACCTGCCACACGCGCCACGAGCTCGAGGCGGACGCCCGGCCGGTACGCTGGCGGGCGCGGCCCGCGAACAGCAAGAGAGTAGCGTGAGTCATGAAGCTTGAGGGTCGCACCCAGATCACCACCCCCGAGGCCCTCCCCGACGAGCGCGTCACGGACGCGGCGCTGCGCCCCTCGCGTCTGGACGAGTTCGTCGGCCAGGCCAAGGTCAAGGAATCACTCCAGATCGCCATCGACGCGACGAAACAGCGCAAGGAGCCCCTCGACCACGCCCTGTTCTTCGGACCCCCGGGGCTCGGCAAGACCACACTCGCGCTCCCCGGTGACCTGGTCGGCCTGCTCACGTCGCTCAAGGCGGGCGACATCCTGTTCATCGACGAGATCCACCGGCTGCGGCCCGCGCTCGAGGAGTTCCTGTATCCCGCCATGGAGGAGTTCCACGTCGACGTGCGCATCGCCGACGGGCCTCACGCGCAGACCATCCCGATGGCGCTGGAACGCTTCACGCTGATCGGCGCCACCACGCGGTTCGGGCTGCTCACGCCGCCGATGCGCGCGCGCTTCGGGCTGGTGGAGCGTCTCTCGTACTATCCGCCGGACGATCTGGCGACGATCCTCACCCGCTCGGCCGGGATCCTGGCCGTACCGGCCGACGCGGCGGGCATCACCGAGATCGCGCGGCGCAGCCGCGGCACCCCGCGCGTCGCCAACCGGCTGCTCAAGCGGGTGCGCGACTACGCCCAGGTCCGCGCCGGCGGGAAGATCACCGCTCAGGTGGCGGGCGAGGCGCTGAAACGGCTGGACGTGGACGAGTTCGGGCTGGACGACATGGACGGCCGGATCTTGAAGACGATCATCGAGCAGTTCGAGGGCGGGCCGGTCGGGCTTACGACCATCGCCGCGGCCGTGGGGGAGGATCCCGGGACACTCGAGGAAGTGTACGAGCCGTTCCTCATGCAACGGGGCTTCCTGGCCCGCACGCCGCGCGGCCGCTGCGCCACGGGAGCCGCGTATAAGCACTTCGGCTTTACTCCGCCCCGAAGCGCCGAGCAACCGACGATGTTTGACGGCTGAACCGAAAGTGCGGAATGCGGAATGCGGAGTGCGGAGTTGATGGTCGCCCTTCGCTCGGCGGCCCGTGCATCCATTCCGCACTCCGCACTCCGCATTCCGCACTAGATGCTCCGGTCAAGCGACTTCGACTACACCCTGCCAGCCGAGCAAATCGCCCAGCACCCCCTCCCGGACCGCGCGGCCAGCCGCCTGCTGGTGCTCGACCGTGGGACCGGCGCCATGCGGCACGCGCAGTTCCGCGACATCGTCGAGCTCGTCGCGCCCGAGGACGTGCTGGTGCTCAATGTGTCTCGTGTGATCCCCGCCAGACTGCGCGGTACCCGGGTCCCGGGATCCGGGACCGAGAGCCCGGGTGGTCAAGCCGAGGTCCTGCTGGTCCGCGAACTGCCCGACGGGAGCTGGCTCGCCATGGGCCACCCCGGCGGCAAACTCAAGCCCGGGCGCACCGTGCGATTCGGCGACGACAGCGCGGTGGAGATCGTCGAGATGCTGGGCGGTGGGCTGCGGCGCGTCAAGTTCGTGGGCGCGCTCGATGGCCCGGCGACGCTCGAGAAGTACGGTGAGACGCCGCTGCCGCCGTACATCCGCCGGCCGCCCAGCCCCGAGGACCGGGCCCGCTACCAGACGGTGTACGCCGCCCACGACGGCAGCGTCGCCGCACCCACTGCCGGGCTGCACTTCACGCCGGAGCTGTTGGAGCACGTGCGGGCGAGCGGTACGGCGGTCGCGACGCTGGACCTACACGTGGGCCCCGGTACCTTCAAGCCCGTCCTAGTGGACGACCTCGCAGCCCACGCGATGCACGCCGAGCCGTACGCGGTGAGTGAGGAGGCGGCGGCGACCATCAACGGGAGACGGGAGGCGGGAGGCCGAATCTGGGCGGTGGGGACCACGGTCGTGCGCGCCCTCGAGACCTGCGCCGACACGCGGGGCGTGATCCGCCCTGGCGTCGGAGAGACCTCGCTCTTCATCTATCCTCCATATCGGTTTCGCGCCGCCGACCGGCTGCTCACGAACTTTCACCTGCCGCGCTCGACGCTGCTCATGCTGGTGTGCGCGTTCGGGGGATACGACCACGTGATGCGGGCGTATGGGGAGGCGGTCGCCGGCGGATACCGGTTCTATTCGTATGGCGATGCGATGGCGGTGATTTGATGGGCAGTTCGCGGGGGATTGAGTTCGATTTCACACTCCACGCCACCTGCGGCGCGGCCCGCGCCGGCACGCTCGTCCTGCCCCGCGGCACGGTCGAGACACCCGCCTTCATGCCCGTCGGGACGCAGGGGACGGTGCGGACGCTCTCGCCCGCCGACTTGAAGAGCGTCGGGGCAGAGCTCGTCCTGGCGAACACCTATCATCTCCACGTCCGGCCCGGCGAGGGCGTCGTGCAACGGCTCGGCGGCCTGCACCGCTTCATGGGGTGGGACCGTCCGCTCCTCACCGACTCGGGTGGCTTCCAGGTGTTCTCGCTCGAGGGCTCGCGCCGCGTGGACGAGGACGGCGTCGAGTTCCAGAGCCACGTCGACGGGAGCCGCCGGCAGTTGACGCCGGAGCGCGCGACCGAGATCCAGTGGACGCTCGGCGCGGACATCGCGATGGCGTTCGACCATGTCGTGCCGGGGGGAGCGGACGAGACGACCGCCAGGGACGCCCTCGAGCGCACGCTGCGGTGGCTGGAACGGTGCGCGACGCGACATGCTCAGTTGAAGGCGTCGTACGACGCTACGTCGGTACGTCGTAACGAAGAGGGCGCACAACGTAGCGTCGTACCGTCGTACAACCAGACGCTCTGGCCCATCCTCCAAGGCGGCACCCATCTGGGGCTGCGCGAGGAAGGCCTCCGCCGGATCCGCGACTTGGGCTCCTGGACCGGTCTTGCAATCGGCGGTTTGTCGGTCGGCGAGCCGAAGCCCGTCATGTACGCGATGCTCGAGGGCCTCGAACCCCGACTGCCGCCCGCCTGGCCGCGTTATCTTATGGGCGTGGGGTTCCCCGAGGACCTCGTGGCGGCGGTGGAGCGGGGCATGGACCTGTTCGATTGCGTGGCGCCCACGCGCAACGGCCGCAACGGCTCGGCGTTCACGCCCGACGGCCCGGTGAACATCCGCAACGCCGAGCACCGCGAAGACCCGCGGCCGCTCGACGCGACGTGCGACTGCGAGACGTGCGCCACGTTCTCACGCGGCTACCTGCGGCACTTGTTCGTGGCGGAGGAGCTGCTCGGACTGCGGCTCTTGTCGCTGCATAACGTCCGGTTCCTGATCCGGCTGGCCCGCGAGATGGGCGCCGCAACCCGCGCCGGAACTTTTCCGCGGTGGGCCGCCGAATGGCGGCGCCGCTATACCCGATCGGATTGACCATGCACGCCTCGTACGCGCTGCTGTTCACGCCCTCCGGCCAGCAGGGCCCCGCCGGCTGGCTCGTCTTTCAGCTGGTGGCGGTGTTCGCCATCATCTACTTCCTGATCTTGCGGCCGCAGAAAAAGCAACAGGAGCGCCATCGCCAGCTGCTGGCCTCCCTTCAAAAGGGCGACAGGGTGCTGACGTCCGGCGGGATTCTCGGCGAGGTCGTGCATTTGAAGGACGACGAAGTGACCCTGAAGAGCGGCGAAGCGCGTCTCGTCATCGTCCGCTCGAATATCGCCAACATCCTCAACCGCTCCGTCGAGGCGAAGCCGCAGTGACGATCCGACAGCTCCACCTCCTCGGCTCGCCGGTGCTGCGGCAGGCGGCCACGCCCGTCGGGGCCGTGGACGCCGAGGTGCGCCGGCTGGTGGACGATTTGTTCGACACGATGCGCGCCGCCAAAGGAGTGGGGCTCGCCGCGAACCAGGTGGGGGTGGCGCGACGCGTCGCCGTGGTGGACGTGGGCGAGGAGTGCCCTCCGCCCTTGGTGCTGATCAACCCCCGGATCGTGCAGGCGAGCGACGTCACCGAAACCGCCGAAGAGGGCTGCCTGTCGATCCCCGACTTGTACGGCGAGGTGGAGCGCCCGCTCGCGGTGACCCTCGAGGCGCTCGACCGCGACGGCCGCGCCTACTCGGTCGAGCTCTCCGGGTTCAAGGCGCGCGCCGCGCAACACGAGATCGATCACTTGGACGGCATCCTGTTCCTCGACCACCTGAGCGCGGTGAAACGACATCTTCTTGTGGCGAAGTGGAAGAAAGCGCGCAAGGGCAAGCCCGGATACGTGAAGGACGTAACCCCGGAGCCGGCGGGCGAGCTGTAGGTGCGCGTCGTTTTCTTCGGCACGCCCGAGTTCGCGGTGCCGTCGCTGCGAGCCCTGCTCGGCGAAGGGTTCGACGTGCTCGCCGTAGTCACCCAGCCCGACCGGCCGCAGGGTCGCTCCCGCTCGCGCGCCGTCCCGCCGCCGGTGAAGGTCGAGGCAGAGGCCGAAGCGATTCCCGTGCTCCAGCCCGAGCGCCCGACGGACCCGGCCTTCCTCGGCCGGCTGCGCGAGCTGGCGCCCGACGTGGGCGTCGTCGTCGCCTACGGACACATCCTCAAGCCGGAGCTGCTGCGGCTCCCCGGCCGGGGGATGGTGAACGTCCATCCGTCCCTGCTTCCGGAGCTGCGCGGCGCCGCGCCCGTCGAGTGGGCCATCGTGAATGGCCTGGCGAAGACGGGGGTCAGCATCATCCAGCTCGACGAGGGTCTCGACTCGGGACCCGTGCTGCTGCAGATCCCGCACACGATCGAGCCGGACGAAACGGGCGGGGAGCTGTCCGCCCATCTCGCCGAGGTCGGCGCACAGGCGTTGGTGGAGGCGCTCGCACTCTGGGAGCAGGACGCGCTGCGTCCCGTCCCCCAGGATCACGCCCGCGCGACCTATGCGCCCAAGCTCACGCGGGCCCTGGCACAGATTCGCTGGAGCGATCCCGCCGAGCGAATCGCGCGCTTGATCCGCGGTCTCGACCCCAAGCCGGGCGCCTGGACCGAGCTCGACGGGCATGAAGTGAAGCTGTTCGGGCCCGAGGCAACCGAGCGTCAGGCGGCGGGCTCGCCGGGCGAAGTGCTCAAGACCGACGGCCGACTGCTGATTGCTGCGGGGAGTGGCGCGGTGGCGGTGGAAGAAGTCCAGCCGGCCGGCAAGGCGCGCATGCCCGCCGGGGATTGGATGCGCGGCCGCCGGATCAAGGCCGGCCAACGCTTCGCGTGACGCACGCCGCGCCGCTGCCGCGGCTGCACGCCATCACCGACGAGCGGATCGCCCGGCGCGCAGACCTGGACACGATCGCGGCGGCCCTCGCTACCGGGGCCCGCGAGTACCTGGCCTTCCATGCACGCGGCCACACGCTGACCGGGCTCGAACACTACGATCTGTCTATCCGTCTAT
>WNFW01006456.1_pt1 | contig 13976 bp, 12 predicted proteins | sample 5400131 | NCBI WGS metagenome assembly WNFW01 (sample SAMN13153362, study PRJNA577476) | soil metagenome | isolation source: 20 cm soil or saprolite under grassland replicate 1 | place: USA:California | collected 2016-06-15 | reverse complement strand
GGCTGCCGCGCTGGGTCGTGGGCGCCCTGGTCTACGTGGTGCTGGTTCTATTGTTTGCGGCGACGCTCTACGCGATCGGCGCGAATGCCGCGCATGATCTGACGCAGATGGCCGAGCGCGGCCCGGCGACGCTCCACAAATTCGTCGAGGACATCGTCGGGCCGAAAGGGATCGCCCTGTTCGGCGACGACACCTACAGGGCCGACGATGTCATTCAGGCGCTCTCGGCGATGGCCGAGAAGCTCGTCGCGGCCGGCGCCATTGTGCAGCTCGGATCGCTAGGCGTCGGCGCGCTGTTCGGCTTGTTTTTGACGCTCGTGCTGACCCCCTATTTCATGATCTCCGGCCCGCGGCTCGCGGCTGGCGCGATCTGGCTCATTCCGCCGGAGCGCCGCAACTCCGTCACCGACCTCCTGCCGAAAATCATCCCGGCATTGCGGCGCTATCTGCTCGGCATCTTTCTTGTCGTGGTCTACACGAGCTTTATTGCGTGGATCGGGTTTGGCCCGGTGTTCGCGCTGCCCGGCGCGGTGCTGTTGGCGGTCACGGTCGGGACCCTTGAGATCATGCCGGTTGTCGGGCCGATCTCGGCGGCGCTGCTGGTCGGCATCGTCGCGGCGCAGCAGGCAACGCTGACCGCGGCGGCGCTGTTGATGGGCTTTGTGCTGGCCCTGCGGCTGTCGATCGACAACATCATCGGGCCGATCGTGCTCGGGCACGCCGCCCGGCTGCATCCGGTCGTCGTCATTGCCGGCTTTGTCTGCGGCGCGATGCTGTTCGGCGTCGTCGGCCTCCTGCTCGCGGTGCCGATGGCGGTATGCATCAAGATCGCGCTCGAACACTATTACGCCGAGCCGATTCGGCCGGAGGAACGCCAGGATTAGATGAACCGTGGGGCGATTTTTGCCACCCCACGGTGTCAAGATGTCAAGTCACCGCGCCAGTCAGCAGCGGGCCGAACAGCCGCCATTGCGTGCCGTCGAAGCGGCCCATCTGGACCTGCTTGACCGGCGCGAAATCGGTCGCGCTGGTATTGATCTTGATGCCCGGCAACAGCATCGGCAGCGTGAAGTCGTGCAAGTTCGCGGCCTGCTTCATGACGTTGTCGCGGGTCAGCTCGTCACCGCATTGCTTCAGCACCTGCACAACCGTCGCGGCGTTGGACGGTCCGTAGACGTTCCCCGCATCGGCCTTGTCGCCGTCCGGATAGTACTTGCCCATGAACGCGACCCACCATTTGTAGCCCTCGTCGTTCTTCCACGTCTCGTCGGTCGGGTCCTTCAGGTAGAAGTCCGACACTAGGCCTTTGGCGTTATCGAGACCCGCCGGCTTCAGCGTCGCGGCAACCGAGTTACCGATGCTGCTCAGCACCTGCAACGGTTTCCACTCGATCTCGACCGCCTTGCGGATTGATTGGGCGGCGAATTTCGGGATCGCGGTGTTGACAAAGACATCGCACCCGGCAGCCTTCATGCTGACCACCTGCGACTCGACCGTGGCGTCCATCGTTTCATAGGACGCTTCGATCGCGACCATCGACTTTGCCTTGTCGCCGAGCCCGTCCTTGAGGCCCTTCAGATAGTCCTTGCCGAAATCGTCGTTCTGATAGAGGACGCCGATCTTGCCGTTGGGCTTCTCGTTCAAGATGAAGGTGGCATAGATACGGCCCTCGCTCTGGTAATTGGGCTGCCAGCCGATCGTCCAGGGGTGACCCTTCGGATCATCCCATTTCGTTGCGCCGGTGGAGACGAACAGCTGCGGCACCTTCTTCTGGTTCATGTACTGCCAGATCGCGCTGTTGGTCGGCGTGCCGAGCGGCCCGGCATCGAGCAGCACCTCGTCCTGCTCGACGAGACGGCGCGTCTGCTCGACGGTTTTCGGCGGCGAATAGGCGTCATCATAAGAGAGAAAGGTGATCTCGCGGCCATTGACGCCGCCCTGGTCATTGACCATCCGGTAATACGCGGCCATCGCCTTACCGATCGTGCCATAAGACGACGCGGGACCGCTGTAGAAGCAGGTGTTGCCGATCTTGATCGCGGCGTCGGTAACGCCGGGGCCGTATTGCTTAGCCGCTCCTGCCGGCAACGCGGACAGGACAAGCGAGCTGGGCGCAGCGGCGAGAATAGTGCGCCGAGTAAGACGCTGCATGGCGACCTCCTCTGTTCAAAATGCCGGCTGCCTGTTGTCCAGGTCTGCGGCGCGTCAGCACCGGCCGCGTCGAGGCGCGGCCGTGGCGTCGCGCAGCATGACGCCACGACGCGCGCTTGCCAACCCTGTCGCGGCGCGGACGCGTTTAGCGCGGCCGCGCCGTGTGGGAGAGGAGATCGATCAAATGGTCAGGTTACGGCGCCGGTGATCAGCGGGCCGAACAATTCCCAGCGCTCGCCGGTAAAGCGGGCCATCTGGACCTGCTTCAGCGGCGCGAAATCGGTCGGGCTGGTATTGGCCTTGATGCCCGGCAACAGCATCGGCACGGTGACATCGTGCAGGTTGGCCGCCTGCTTCATGACGTTCTCTCGGGTCAACTCGTCGCCGCATTGCTTCAGCACCTGCACCGTCATCGCGGCGAGCGAGGCACCGGCGACATTGCCGGCATCGAGCTTGTCGCCATCGGGCAGGTATTTGTCCATGAAGGCGGACCACTCCTTGAAGCCCGCATCGTCTTTCCACTGCGGGTCGCTGGGGTCCTTCAGATAGAAATCAGAGATGAGGCCCTTGCAGTTTTCGAAGCCGGCTGGCTTCAGCGTCGCGCCGACCGACGCGCCGATGCTGCTCAGAATGTGGAGCGGCTTCCATTCGATCTCGGCCGCCTTGCGGATTGATTGGGCGGCGAATTTTGGGATCGCGGTGTTGACGAACACATCGATGCCTTTCGCCTTCATATCGACGATTTGCGAGTCGACGGTCGGGTCGGTGGTCTCGTAGGAAGCCTCGACCGCAATCATCGATTTCTTTTCGCCGAGCCCGTCCTTCAGGCCCTTCAGATAGTCCTTACCAAAATCGTCGTTCTGATAGAGCACGCCGATCTTGCCGTTGGGCTTCTCCTGCAGGAGGTAGGCCGCGTAGATGCGGCCCTCGCTCTGGTAATTGGGCTGCCAGCCGATCGTCCAGGGGTGGCCCTTCGGATCGTCCCATTTCGTCGCGCCGGTCGCGACGAAAAGCTGCGGCACCTTCTTCTGGTTCATATACTGCCAGATCGCGCTGTTGGTCGGCGTGCCGAGCGTGCCGACCGTGCAGAGCACCTCGTCCTGCTCGACGAGCTTGCGAATCTGCTCGACGGTTTTCGGTGGCGTATAGGCGTCGTCATAGGAGAGCAAATTGATCTTCCGCCCGTTCACGCCGCCCTGGTCGTTGACCATCTTGCACCAGGCGACGATCGACTTCGGCACCGGCGAATAGGAGGAGGCGGGACCGCTATAGGGGCCGGTATTGCCGACCTTGATCTCGGTGTCGGTGACGCCCGGGCCGTATTTCTTTTGCGCGCGAGCGGGGATCGCGGCGAGCGTCAGCACGGCCGGCGCGGCGGCAAGGATCGTACGGCGAGTCACTTGTTTCATGACTACCTCCTAGGTTGGCCCAAAGTTGAGCGAGCCGTCGGGTTCGGGCGCCATTTTCCGGCGAGCCACGCATTGGCGAGGCGCACGAAACCGGCCGCGCCCGACGGCATCACAAAGATGATGATCAACAAAATGATCCCGTAGATCGCGCCGGCCAAGCCGCGCGAGATGCTCTCGGCGATGTTCGGTACGTAGAGGACGAAGATGCCGCCGACCAGGCAGCCCGGGATCGATCCGATGCCGCCGATAATGAGCCCGACAAGAAACGAGACCGAGAGCAGAAAGCTGAAGCTGTCCGGCGCGACGAACTGCACGACGATCGCGCCGAGCGCGCCGGCGATGCCGGTATAGAGCGCGCTGACGCCGAAGGTCAGTGTTTTGTACAGCGAGGAGTTGACGCCCATCGCGGCGGCGGCGATCGGATGATCGCGGATTGCCATGATCGCGCGGCCTGTGCGGCTGCGCGCGAGATTGCGCACGGCGAGGAACAAGAGCAGCAGTACGATCAGCGTGAAGTAATAGAGCCACTGATCCGAATCGATCGGCAGGCCGAAGGGCGGATCGGGTTTGTCGATGAAGAGGCCCTGGACGCCACCGGTCCAGTGCTCGAGCGGGCCGAACTTCAGGATTTGCGGCAGCGCGATTGCCAGCGCGAAGGTGGCGAGCGCGAGGTAAAGGCCTTGCAGGCGCAACGCCGGCAGGCCGAACAAAAAGCCGACGGCGAAGCAAACCGCACCCGCCGCCGGCAATGTCCACACATAACCAACGTCGTAATCATGCATCAGGATCGCCGCCGTGTAAGCGCCTATGCCGTAGAACGCGCTGTGTCCGAGCGAGAACTGGCCGTTGAACCCGGTCAAGATATTGAGACCGAGGATCGCCAGCGCATAGACCATCACCTGCGTCAGCTGAAACGTGACGAAGCTCTTGAAGAAGAAGGGCATCAGCGTGGCCACGACAATCGCGGCGGCGATCAGGAAGTGACGGCCGGCGAGCCAGCCCGTTGCCGCGCCGGGAAGCGCCTCCGCGGGTGCGGCGGCGCCCGCCGCCGCCACAAAAGGCACGCTCTCCTTAGTCGCGATGTCGTCGGCCGGCGGGCTCATACCCGACTCACAACGCTGCGCCCGAACAGACCGCTCGGCCGCACCATCAAAACGGCGACGATCAAGACGAGGGCGATCGTCAATTTCAGCTCGCGCCCGACATAGGGAATAAAGGTGCCGGCAACATTCTCGATGACGCCGACCGCGAAGCCGCCGAGCACTGCGCCCCCGGGACTGGTCAGCCCGCCGAGCACGGCCCCGGCGAAGCCATAGAGCAGAACGCCGAGCATCATGTTGGGTTCGAGAAAGACGACCGGCGCGATCAGCATGCCGGCGACGGCGCCGATCGAGGCGGCCATGCCCCAGCCGAGCGCCGTCATCCAGCCGACCCGGATACCGACAAGGCGGGCCGATTCCGGGTTGGCGGCGGCGGCGCGCATCGCGAGGCCGAGACGGGTGCCGCGGAAGAATAAATACAGAAGACCGAGCAGGCCGAGCGTCACACCGATCATGCCGACCTCGTGCGTATCGGCGAGACCGGCGAGCAGCGGCTTATGGCCGAACGGCGTCGGGAACGTCTTGATCGTGTAATCCCAGAGATAACCGGCGGCGCTGTTCAGGATGCTGAAGAGGGCGATGAAGGCAACCAGGCTGCTGAGCACCGGGGCGTTGTGGATCGGCCTGAACAGCACCCGCTCGATCAGCACGCCGCCGATAAACGACAGAACGACCGCCGCGGCGAAAGCGACCCAGTAAGGCTGACCCCATTGCATGACCTGCCAGGCAATAAAGGTCGAGAACATCGCCATCTCGCCCTGAGCGAAATTCAGGTGGTCGATCGCCTGGTAGATCATGACGACAGCGAGCGCCATGCAGGCATAGATGCCGCCGGTCGCCAGCCCCGCCATGACCTGATGCAGCAGCAGTTCCATCGTTGTCAGCGCCTACTGGGACCGCGGGCGTCCCGCCCGCCCCATCCGTTCCAGGCGGACGAGAATTGCCAATCGACAGCCTTCGCGCAAAGACCGGCTTTCACGGGGTTTTCCTCGATGTAATGCAAGGTCGCGGCGAGGTGCTCATCGCTCCGCATGAAACGATCAAAGTGCACGCGATCATCCGCGGGTATTTTGGCAATTTCCGCGCGGATCCCGGATGGAAGGCTGTCCGCCAAGCGGAACACGATGTGCTGTACCAGATTTGCTGCGTCCAAATGGGGCAGATACCCGCGCGAGCGCCAGCCTCGGTGCTCTCCGGCACCGAAGCCGGTACATGCGGGCGGGACGCCCGCGGTCCAGCTCGCGCCGACAGCTGGTGTCATCAGGCCTAGTATCCCAGATAGGCGCGGCGAATGCCTTCATCGGCACCGATGACGGCGGCCGGGGCATCCATGACGATATGGCCGGTTTCGAGGAGATACGCGTGCTCGGCGAGTTCGAGCGCCAAGGCGGCGTTCTGCTCGACAACGAGCATCGCAACGCCGGTCTCGCGGTTGACCTCGCGCAGAATCCCGAACAGCTCTTCGACGATCAGCGGCGCGAGGCCGAAGGACGGTTCGTCGAGGAGCATCAGCCGGGGCCGCAGCATCAGGGCGCGGCCGACCGCCAGCATCTGCTGCTCGCCGCCGGACAGTGTGCCGGCCTGTTGCCGGCGGCGCTCCCTGAGGCGCGGAAAATGCGCGTAGACCTGCTCGATATCGGCGGCGATCCCGGGTTTGTCGCGGCGGGTCATCGCGCCGAGTTGCAAATTCTCCTCGACCGAGACGCGCAGAAACGTGCCGCGCCCTTCCGGCACATGCGCGATCCCGAGCCGCACGATGTCCTCGGTGGCCCAGCCGGCGATCGCCCTCCCGTCGAAACGGATCTCGCCATTTGTCCGCACCATGCCGCAAAGCGCGCGCAACACGGTCGTCTTGCCCGCGCCATTGGCGCCGAGCAGCGTGCGGATGTGCCCCTCGCCGATGTCGAAGCTGACCCCGTGCAGCGCCTGGTTCTGCCCGTAGAAGGCGTGGAGTCCTTTGACCTCCAGCATCGCCGGGCCGGAATTCATCTTCCGGGCCCCGCGGCCGCCTTGCTCGTGCCGAGATAGGCGCGGATGACCGCCTCGTCCTGCTGCACCTGGGCCGGTGAGCCCTCTGCTATCTTGCGGCCGAAATCGAGCGCGACAACCTTGTCCGACACCGACATGACGAGGTTCATGTGGTGCTCGACCAAGAGCACCGTGACCTGGCGCTCGTCGCGGACGCGGCGGATCAGCCGGCCAAGCTCGCCGACCTCCTCATGGTTAAGCCCGCCCGCCGGCTCGTCGAGCAACAAGAGCTTTGGCTGCCCGGCCAACGCGCGGGCCAACTCGACCTGCTTCCGCGTGCCGAGCGGTAATCCGGCTGCCGGCCGCAGCGCGAATTCCTCGAGATCGAGCATGCGGATCAGCGACCAGGCGGTCTCGGTCAGCCGCGCCTCCTCGCGCCGCACCCAGGGCAAGCGCAACGCATCGCTGACGAAATCACTGCGGCTGTGCGCGTGAGCGCCGAGGCGGACGTTATCGAGCACCGATTGCGGCGCAAACAAAGCGAGGTTCTGGAAGGTGCGGCCGATGCCGATCTCGGCGATGCGGTGGGGCGGCCGCCACAGCATCGAGCGGCCCTCGAACAGGATATCGCCGCGGTTTGGCGTGTAGAGCCGGCTGACGCAGTTGAACAGAGTCGTCTTGCCGGCACCGTTCGGCCCGATGAGGCCGAGGATCTGGCCCTCCTCGATCGTAAAGGAGACGCCGTCGAGCGCGATAATGCCGCCGAACCGGAGCGCGATGTCCCGCATTTCCAGCAGCGGGACGGAGGACGGCGCGCGCGCAGCCGAATAGGGTTCTGCTGTCCCGACCGCCGCCACGCCGCTTCCTCCGCGCTCTTGTCCGATTCCGGTTCTGCGCGCGCGGAAGGTGCCGGGCAGGGGTGATCAAGTCAAGCAACCGCCGGGCCGCAGGGCGCCGCATCGACAATATCCGGGAAATCCGAGATGATCGGGACCGGCGGTTTTGCGGATGAAAGCGCCTTCTTAATCATTGGTTGGCTATACCGATGACGCACCCGCTATCCGGGGGGAAAGGGCGCGTGATTACCCGATTGCCAGGCAGGCGCCGATGCTTCTGACCTGCCCTTCCTGCGAGACCCGTTATCAGGTCGATGAGGCGGCGATTGACCGCGCAGCCGGGCGGCAGGTCCGTTGCGCCAATTGCGGCTATCTCTGGCATTTCGCGCCCTCCCTCGAGGAGCATGTGCCGGCGCCAACGGCGGCGGGGCCCGCAGCGCGGTCCACCGGCGCCGTTGCGGGCGCGGCTTCGGCCGCCGCCGCGCCGGGGGCGGGTCCGGCCATGGCGGGCGCTGTCCTGCAGCCGGACGGGGCCGCCGCGCTCTCCACCACCTTGGAGCTGGGCAGCGCCGCGGCGCCGGCGGTCGAGGCGATGCACCCCGCTCTGCGGGGGCTACTGCAGGTCGGCGCGGCGCTGATCGTCGCGGCCGTCATCCTGGTCCCGATCCTCGGACGCAACACGGTGGTCGGGACCTGGCCGGAATCCGCAAAGGTCTATCAAGCCGTCGGATTGCAGACCGTAGCTCCCGGAACCGGCCTCGACGTGAAGGTCACGCCGCTGCGCAGCGACGGCGCCTTTGTCGTAACCGGCGAGATCACGAACACCACCCGTGGGGCGGTCACCATCCCACCGGTGCGCGTCGGGCTGCTCGATATGACAAAGAGGGAAGTCGAGTTTCAGATGGTCGACCCGCCGGCCGAAAGCCTGCCCCCCGGCGCGGTCATACGCTTTAAGACCGTCTTCGAGCACCCCAGCGTTGCCGCGACCGATGTGGTCGCGACATTCGGCGCCGAATAGTCCGGCTGTCCTTCAGCGCGCCCGAGCGGCGAACTGCCGGCGAGCGACGTCCCGCAAGCGGGACAACCGGTCCCCAACGGGACCGACCCCATTGCCTTTCACCATGACCGGGCCATTGCCCCGCAGCACGACGACCTGTTGCTTGCCGTCGACGTGATAGGTCGTGCCGCTGACGAGCTTGGCGTCGCTCGGGGTGCTCTTTGCCGAGGCAGTCCGCACGTTTCCGCCAAGCGCCCGCGCCTTGCCGCCCCCGACCATGCGGCCCTTCTTGTCGAAATGCGTGCGGCGATTGCCGGAAATCAGCGTCACGAGCTTTGGATGATCGAGGTCCCAGTTGCGCACCGGCCCGGTGTCCATGTGCATAAAGCCGGAATGCGGATACCAGCCGACCCCGCCGCGCTGCATCGCGCGGGCCGCCTTCATGGCGTCGGCGAGCTTGTCCCCAAAATGCACATCGAGGGCGCGGCCATAGAGGTGCTGGCTGTTTTCCGCGACCCCGAAATGCGTCTTCGCGAGCATCGCGTTGGTTTGCGGCGTGCGGTAGGCCGACAGGATCATCGCCTGGCTCTGGCCGACCGCCTGCATCACCGAGGACAGGAAGTCGAGCACCCCGACATCGATCGCGATCTTCTCGCCGCTGTGGAAATCGCGGAGAAACACCGAGAGCTCGTCCATGACCCTCGGGATCGGACCGTTGTCGTCACGGTAGATGCCACTAAACGTCTCGCCGGTATGCGGATTGGCGAGATTGAGCCTATGCGGCTGCGGTGGCGGAAGAGGCAGGGCCCGAAGCATGTTGGGCAACGCGGCCGTGCCGGCGATCACAGACAAAAAAAGTCGTCGATCCATCGTCCCCGGATTTAAAGATGTTTCCACCCCAAGCGCCCGTAAGCGCCCTGTCCCGAGCCGCGCTCGTGTCACAGAGCGTCACAGACGGAAACAGTATATAACCGAAATTATCCGGAGATGAAAGCCGGTAAACCTAAGACGGCAAAGATTTGTCTTAGACCAGGCGCTCAGAATCTTCTTAATAGACGTTCGATGTAGTCTAATTCAATTAGAGGTCGAGAGCGTTCGCCGGCGCGGCGGCGCAGTTCGTCCAGGATCTGCCGCGATTTCTGCAGCGTATTCTCGTCGGGAATGCGGATATCGCTCTGGTCGTACGTGCCGTTGCTCGAGGTCGGCCGGCCAAACGGGTCACGCTCGATGCGGCCGCGCTGATCGCGGTCGGTGGCGCCGATCTCATCATCGCTGGGATCCCCCCAGCCCTTGCCGAGCCGCTGTTGCAATTGCTGCGCGAAATCCCGCGCGGCCTGTTGCAATTGATCGAGCGCCTCGGTCTGCGGCCCGATCGCCTCGCCGGCTTCGCCGCGCTGCAGCGCGCCGGTCGCGTCGCGCATCGCGCGCTCGGCGCGGCCGAACGGATCGGGGATGTCGCCCATGCCCTCGCCGAGCCGGCTCATCAGTTCGCCGAGCGAACGGCGCAAGCCTTCCTGCTCGCCGGCTTCGTCGCCCATCTCGCCGGATTGCCCCATCTCGCCCGGATCGCCGTTCCCCGGTTGGCGCGGGCCGCGCTGGCCCTGCCGGCCCTGTTGCCCTTGCTGTCCCTGTTGTCCTTGCTGCCCCTGTTGGCCTTGTTGGCCTTGTTGGCCCTGCTGCTGGCGTTGCGCGCGGAAGCTCTTGTCGAGGAGCTGCTGCTGGCGCTGCATCAATTGCTGCAAGCCGCGCATCATCTGCTGCGCTTCGCTGGCGCCGCGCTGCATCTGCCCGGGCCGGGCGGCGCGCAGGTTTTCCAACATGTTCTGCATTTGTGACAGCAATTCGCGCGCCTGGTCGCGCGCGCCGCTGCGCGCCATCTCGCGGGCACGGTCGAGCATGCGCTGAAGATCGCGGCCGGTGATGACCTTCGACGGATCGGCCGGCTGCCGCGCCGCATCCGGATTGCGCTGCATCTCCTCGGCGAGCGACTGAAGGTAGCGGTCGAGCGCCTGGCGCAGCTCGTTCATCAGCCGCTCGATCTCGGCATCGGGCGCGTTCTTCGCGAGCGCATCCTGCAATTGCTGCTGCAAGCGCCGCAGATCCTGCTCAGCCAGCGCCATCCGGCCATCCTCGATGCGCAGCGCGGTTTCCCAGAGGATCTGCTGGACGCCGGCGATGGTGGTCTTGTCGCTGCCCTGTTGCAGCCGGAGCTGCGCCAGATGCAGCGCCAGATAGACCGCCGTGTCGTCGCGATACAGCACCGGGCGCGTGTTCAGATCGCCGATGATCTCGGCCACGGCGGGCGCGGACCCGGGATCTTTTGCCAGCTCCCTGCGCTGGTCGATGATGGCGCGGGCGACCGGGTGATTGAAGACCCGTTCGGGTAAGGTCATCGCCACCCCCTCGCTCGCGCCGGTCTGGCCGAGCGCATCGGTTGCGACAACGCGGATCTCGACCGGCAGCCCGGCCCAGGGATGCGGCGACAGATCGTGATAACTGGTCGCCTGCGCGTCTTTCAGATGCAGCCCGGGGAGCGGCAATTCGAGCTCGATCGCCTCCTCCGAAGGCGGATCTCCCGGCTTGTCGCCCGTGCGATGAATAACCGCCTTGACGCTCACCACTCCGTAATCGTCGCTGGCGCGATAGTCGAGCCGCAGCGCGGCGCGCGCGGTGCCCTTCGGCGGCTGAGCGAAGGTGATCGCCGGCGGGTTGTCCGGCACGATCTCGATCGGCCATTGGCCCAGTGTTGCGCCGCCCTGGGTCAGTGACAGCATCCGGCCGCCGCTCAGCGTCGCCTCAAGGCGGAAATTCTGCTTGTCGACCGGCTGCAAATCGCGCCCCTCGGCGTCGATGGCGAGTTGCGGCACGCGGCCGCCGCCATGCACCTGGGCGAGGAGCACGCTGCCGGTCGGGATGGCGACCGGTCCGGGATCGCCGGCGCGCAGGAATTGCGGCGCCAGCCCGGTATATTCGGGCGGCGTAATCCACAGGTCGAAGCTGGCCGCCACTGCGGCGCCGCGCCCGTAGAAGCTCGGCGTCAATGCCCGCACCGCGCGCTCGCGCCAATCGGCGCCCGCGTCTACGACCGCCAGCACCAAGAGAATCGCCAGGACCGATCTCAGCCCCCAGGGATCGTGCCGGGCCAGTCCGGCAACCGGCCAGCCGACACGCAAGCGACGGATTGCGGCTTCCATCCGCTGGCGATGCGCCGCCCATAATCCTGCTGCGGCGCGGTCCAACGGGATGCTCGGCTGATCGAGCAGAGCCTGGAGCGGACGATGCGAGAGCCCGCTAGCCCGCTCGATGCGCCGCCGCGCCGCCACCGGATCGCGCCAACCCGGCAAGCCCGACCGACGGCGCAATCCCCAGGCAATCGCCGCCGCAAACGCCAAGGCCAGCATCGCCAAGACGGCGATATGCAGCCAACCGGGCAGCGCCGCAAAGATGTCGAACAGCGCCAGGACCGCTAAGATTCCGATAACCGCGAGAGGCGGCCAGGCGGCGGGCCACACTCGCTCCCACAGTAAGGCGGCGCGTGCCAGCCGCATCCGCCAGAGGAGGCGGTGGTCTTGCCGAAGCTGGCGGCGCAGTTGCTGCGCGGCGTCCAAATCGCTCATGCGGCACCTCGCCGGCGCGGCGCCTCGGCGGGATCGCCGAGCCAGTCTGGGATCGTATCAAGGGCCAACATTGCCTCGTAGCTCGGCCGTTCCCGGATCACCGCAAAACGCCCGCCATGCACCAGCACCTCGGGCACCAGCGGCCGCGAGTTGTAGGTGGAGCTCATCACCGCACCGTAGGCGCCCGCTGCGGTAAACGCGACAAGATCGCCTTCCTCCAACCGCGGCAGCCGATAGCCGCGGTTGAACGTGTCGGTGCTCTCGCAGACCGGCCCGACGATGTCGGCCGGCTCAAGGCGGACGCCAGCCGGCGGTTCGCGAACCGGTACGATCCGGTGCTCGATATCGTACATCGCCGGCCGCACCAGGTCGTTCATCGCGGCGTCGAGCACAACGATCCGCTGTTCGCCCTCCTTGACATAAACCACCCCGGCGATGAGCACGCCGCCGGCGCCCACCAGAAACCGCCCTGGCTCGAACGCCAGCGCGACGTCGAGCGGGCCGAAAATCTCCTGCACCAAGGCGGCATAGCTCGCCGGGCTGACGGGTTCGGGATCGTCCTCGTGATAGGGGATGGTCAACCCGCCACCGAGATCGACGCGCGGCACGCTATGGCCTTCGCCGCGCAATGTCGCCACGAGCTCGGCCACCCTGGAAAACGCAGCGCGCGACGGCGCAAGCTTAACGATCTGCGAACCGATATGCACCGCCAGCCCGACCGGCTCGAGACCGGGAAGCTGCGCCGCGAGCCGGTACGCCGCGGGAATTTCGGTATGCGCGATGCCGAACTTGTCGCCCTTGCGGCCGGTCGCAATCGCGGTGTGCGTCCCGGCGTCGACATCGGGGTTGACGCGGATCGCGACCCGCGCGATCTGCCCCCGGCTGCTCGCCAGTTCACTCAACGCCCGCAATTCGGGCACCGACTCGACATTGATCTGGTGGATGCCGGCGTCGAGCGCGGCCGCGAGCTCGGCGCGTGTCTTGCCGACACCGGAAAAGACGATCCGCTCGGCCGGGATACCGGCGGCGAGCGCCCGTCGCAATTCGCCTTCCGACACCACGTCGGCCCCGGCGCCGAGACTGGCGAATAGCGTCAGCACCGCCTGGTTCGAGTTGGCCTTGAGCGCGTAACAGATCAGCGGGTCGACCGGCGCCAGCGCAGCGGCAAGCGCGCGGTATTGCTCGACAAAGGACGCCACGGAATAGACGTAGACAGGCGTGCCGACCGCGGCGGCGATCTGCTCGACCGGGACGTTTTCGGCGTGCAGCTGACCGCCGCGATAACGGAAGAACTCATTCACTCGGATAGGTCCTCGGATAGACATCCGGCACGCCGGGCGGCGGCTGCGGATTGCCCTTCTTGCCGCAGCCGGCGAGCGCGAGGGCGATCAACAACAGGGCCATGATGCGGAAAAGCGGGCTCATGCGAGGTATTTCCGGCGCGCGGCGGCGATCGCTTCGCGCACCCGAGGGGGCGCCGTGCCGCCAAAGCTGGCGCGGCTCGCGACCGAACGCTCGACATCGAGAACACCATAGACGGCATCAGTAATCGCCGGCTCGACGGCCTGAAGCTCGGTGAGCGGCAGTTCGGCGAGCGAGCAGCCGCGCGCCTCGGCTCGTCTGACGATCTCGCCAGTGATGTGGTGGGCCTGGCGGAACGGCAGGTCGAGCGTCCGCACGAGCCAGTCGGCAAGATCGGTCGCGGTGCTGAAGCCGCGCGCCGCCGCGTCGCGCAAGCGCTCACGGTCGGGACGCATGTCGCGCACGAGACCGGTCATTGCCGCAAGACACAGCTCGAGCGTGTCAGCGGCCTCGAACACCGGCACCTTGTCTTCCTGCATATCCTTCTGATAGGCGAGCGGCAGGCCCTTCATCACCGTCAGCAATGCAATGAGCGC